>Ga0193726_1001816_pt1 | contig 15716 bp, 12 predicted proteins | sample H2c1metaG_FD_144928 | JGI IMG/M metagenome (GOLD analysis project Ga0193726, IMG submission 144928) | Soil microbial communities from a riparian zone of the East river system, Colorado, United States - H2c1 | ecosystem: Environmental > Terrestrial > Soil > Riparian zone | place: USA: East River... | reverse complement strand
GAATCGGATTCGGCGGCGTGCCCTCCCCCGCTGCGCCGGCCCACGCTAGAACAACATTGCAATGAAGTCGCTCGCAGCAGGAAAAATTCGCGGCCATGGGCGGCAGCTATCGACCCGATGCAGCCCCTCGCGAGCGTCCGCAATAAGGGACGCCAATGATCACTGCGTCGGGTTGCCGAAAGTCCGGCCAACTTAGGACATCGCACCGCGGCGCGTGTTTGAATCGCATGCTGAAAGCATTGGACAATGGGTTCATTTCTTTGATGCTCAGAAAATGTACCTGCCCTCTCGCTTTTAGACCCCTTTTCGCTTTTGCGAGCCCTATTCGAACCCGCCGATAAAGATGTCGTCGTACTCGTACGCACCGACATCGCAGGCGCCGGTGCGTGGATAGCCGCGCTGGTCGACCAATATGAGAACGGACGCGTCGCCGCATATGGACCCGGTGACGCTGGTGCCGTCGATTGCATTGCTGCCGGCGAGCAACGCGACCGTCTGGGTCGGGCCGCCGTTGTTCCGCAAGCTGCCCAACGAGGCCAGCGGATTGAGTGTGGCGTAGCTGCCGCTGACCGCGGCGATCGTGCAATTGATGCTGTTGCCGAACAGATTGCGCGCGTGGGTTTTCAATACGCCCGTGCTCGTGCCGTTATTGCCGGCGGCGCAGTCGTCCCACAACCCAAAGAAATTGTTCTCGGAATTTTCCGCCAGTATCGTGTTGTATACATTGAAACCGTTGCCGTCGGTGCCATTGAGAAAAATACCGCCGCCCAACGAGGCGGCGCCGTTGTACGCGATCGTCGAGCTGTAGATGTTGATATTGGTATTCGTGCCGGCGTCGTTGTAGATGCCGCCGCCATTGGCGACGGCATTGTTCAGCGCGATCGTACTATCCGTGACGGTTAGAACGCTGGAGTAGACATAGATCCCGCCGCCGTTGCCGGGCGTTGGATCGTTGGCGTGCGCCGTGTTGCCGGAAATCGTGCTGTGGCTCACGCTGACGGTGGCATCGGAGCCGCTGCCCTGGACGCTGACGCTGTAGACGCCGCCGCCGATAGCTGCTGTGTTGTCGCTCACTGTGCTGTGCTCAAGTGTCAGTGTGCCGTAGTTTTCGATTCCTCCGCCCGCAATCGTTGCCGCGGCGTTGCCGCTCAGCGTGCTGTTGCTGATTTGCAAGACACCTTCGTTTGAAATGCCACCCCCCGATCCGTCCGCCATGTTGCCGCTCAGTGTGCAGTGGTCGATGACGATCGTATTGGGCGCCTCATTGAAGATAGCGCCGCCGCGGCCAGAGAACGAGGTCGAGGCCGTATTACCGCTCAGCGTGCAATAATTTGCGCTGATGTAGCCGCCGCTCCGGCTATGAATGCCCGCACCCCTTAAGGCGTGGTTGCCGCTCAGCGTGCTTTGGTTGAAATAAAGCGTATGCGTCGAATAGATGCCGCCGCCTTTGCCACTCGCAGTATTGTCGCTGAGCGCGCAACTGGTGAGCGCCAGGGTGCCGGCGTTGTAGATGCCGCCACCGTCCCCGCTTGCCAGACCGTTGCGGAACGTGACGCCGGAGACGAACGCCGTGCGTGAAGAAGAATCGACGGCGAGCACGCGGTCCTTCTGGGCTGCGTCAATGACCGTCACGGCGGCACCCGCGCCGGTGATCGTGATGGGCGGCGTGCCGCTCACCGGAGCGAGCAGCTTGATGGAACCGCCGCTGTCGTCGTTCGGATCGACGGGCGCGGGACGCACGAAAGTGTACGTTCCCGCCGGCAGCATGATCGTCGCGCCGGCGCCACCTTCCTTGTTCGCCGACATCACCGCCGCACGCAGCGTGCAGGTGTTGGCTGCGGTATGACAGATGCCGTCGCTGGTGTCGTCGTCGATCTGGTCAGCGGTGCTGTCGACCTGGAACACCGCTTGGGCGACAGCGCTGTTTGCCGAGATAGAACCGCCGATAAGCACCATGGCGAAAACGCAAATCCGTGCAGCACAGATCGACATAGAACTCTCCGGTCGAGTGGTGATAAAGCCGCTGCCTCCGCACTACTGAACGCAGCCCAGCGCCGCCATCAGTGCCAGCGGCCAGCGCGCCGGATTAGGCGATCGCCGGTTCGCTTGACGCCTCTCTCTGGGCGCCTTCACATCTTCAGTACGTGAAACGCAGCATCGAACCGACATGTCGAAACGAGGGCATCCACACTTGTTGTCGGGAAGTGAGCCGCGGCGATCAGCCGTTGGCGCATCTAACAGGCGCGCGGGTCTCGTGATGGTATGAGGGGCTCTACCAAGGCGCCTCCGGCCTCAAACCGCATTTTACCTGCAGGTTTAACCTACGCCATCGCAATATGAGCGTCTGCTTGACGGCAATGAGTCGCTGGCATCGGGTGTCCGGACCGGGCCGGATGCGGACGCTCCGGAGGTCTGATCATGTGCCAGCCGATGTCGGTTAGAGCATCCCCGCGCATGAAATGACGCTCTCCTGGTCTTCAGCGGAAAAGTATACTCAGGCAGCAGCGCGCGCAGCCGCGACGTTCACTCGAAGCCGTCATGGAAAAAACGGTCGAGGATCTCCTTCACGGCCCAATTTACATAATCGGCGACGAAGACATTGTCGCTGCCATCGACCGCAACGCCGCGGGGATTGTTGAAGCCGCTGCCCAGCGTGGTGATCGTCGTGTAACCGGGCGCCACAATCTCCCTCACGTTGTTGTTGCCGTTATCGGCGACGAAGACGTTGCCGTGCCCATCGACTGCAACGCCTTCCGGAAAGTTGAATCCGCCCTTGAACAAGTCGCCCAGTGTATTCACCGTGGTATAGGCGGGAGCCACGATCTCCTTCACCGCGTTGTTGCCGCTATCGGCGACGAAGATATTGCCGCTGCCATCAACCGCAACGCCGGCGGGATAGGAGAATCCGCTGCCCCGCGTCGTGACCGTGGTATAGGCGGGCGCGAGGATCTCAGAGATCATACTGACATCGGCGCTGGAATCGGCGACGAAGACATTGCCGCTGCCATCGACCGCAACGCCAATCGGAGCGAGGAACGCGCCGGTCGAGCCGCTCAGCGTGTTGACCGTGGTATAGGCCGGCGCCACGATCTCTTTCACCAGACGCGTGCCGGACTCGACGAAGAAGACATTGCCGCTGCTATCGACCGCGACACCCTTGGGACGGTTGAAGAACCCGCTATCCGGCGACAGTGTGATGACCGTGGTGTAGTCGGGCGCCAGAATCTCCTTTACCCTGCCGTTTTCGGTATCGCCAACGAAGACATTGGCGTTGCCGTCGACCGCGACTCCGGTGGGATAGTTGAACCCGCTGCCCAAGGTGACGGGCGTCGCGGCCTTCGCCGGCAGCGTGGCTGCCATGGCGCCGACCAGGATGATCGCCAACGCGAAACGAACCGGAATTTTCATCGAAGGCCCCTGTAGCCAGGGAAACTATAGCGCAAAGAAGAAGCCCGGGCCTCGGGTCCGGCGATCCGGAACGCATGCAAGACATGCGTCCGCCGGCAAAGAGGTTTGAACACACAATTTCTGACAGCTTCCTGACAGCTCCGCCTCACTAATGCCTGCGCGGACTCGATTGAAGCCCGCGTCAGAGTGCACTTCCGAGCATGAGGATCCGGACCCGTTCCGCCTTATCCCGAAAAGTGTACTCTGGCCAATTCTGCCCCTGTTTTTCCTAACTGATACTTGAAGGCAATCGTGCCATTCATGCGGTGGCTTGGACGAGTTCCGGGATTGGCCGCGTTTTTCGCGGCGGTCATAGCATTGCCTTTCGCATCACATGCCGGTCCAGCCGATACTCCAGATCTGGCTGGGAAAGTGGACGCGATTTTTCTGAAGTGGAACAAACCGGATGTTCCCGGATGCGCCTTGGGAATTGCGCATCAGGGTGCACCGCCCCTTTTTCGCGCGTATGGCAGCGCCGATCTCGAGCATGGTGTGGCCATTGACTCCACCACAGTGTTCGAAGCCGGGTCGGTGTCAAAGCAGTTCACCGCAGCCTCGGTGTTGATCCTGGTCGAGCAGGGAAAGCTGGCATTCGACGACGACGTGCGCAAATACATTCCCGAGCTGCCCGAGTACGCAGCTACCATCACCATCGCGCAGCTGCTCGGACATACCAGTGGTCTGCGGGACTGGGAAGGAGTGGTGGACATAGCCGGGTGGCCGGTCACCACGCGCGTTTATGCCGTCAAGGATGTGCTGGAGGTGACGGCACGCCAGAAGAGCCTAAATTATCAGCCCGGCACGGCGTTTTCCTATACCAATACTGGATACATTCTTCTGGCGACCATCGTTGAACGGGTAAGCGGCGAGCCGTTTGCCAAGTTCAGCGACAAGCATCTATTCGAACCGCTGGGGATGACTCACACGCAGTGGCGCGACGACTTTCGCCGCGTGGTGAAAGGACGTGCGGTGGCCTATGACGCCAACCCGGGCGGCTACCATCAGTCGATGCCGTTCGAAAACGTTTTCGGTTCTGGCGGCCTGCTCACGACCATTAGCGATCTTCTCAAGTGGAACGATGCGCTGTATGCCGGCACACTGGGAAAATTCGTCACCACGGAATTACAGCGTGAGTCCACGCTATTCGATGGCCGCGCGATTCCTTACGCACGCGGCCTCTACGTGGCCAACTATCATGGTGTTCGCAAAATCTGGCATACGGGCGAAACAGCCGGCTACGAGGCATTCCTCGCCCGCTACCCTGACCAGCACGTCTCCATCGCCCTGCTTTGCAACTCGGGCCAGGAGGCGGAAGTGGATTCGCTGGGCGACAAAGTTGCAGACCTTTTCTTGCCTGCGCCCAGCATACCGCCAACTGCCAATACGGCCCCGGCTGGCGTCGAGCTGACCGCCGAGCAACTGGCGGCGTATGCCGGCCTGTATTTTGATCCACAGCTCGTAGTGCAAATGCAGCTGGAGGTAAAAGACGGTGTGCTGCGACGTGTTACGGATGGGCTGGTATTAACACCTATTTCACCAGGGGAGTTCAGAACAACCATTTCTACAATACGCTTCAGTGGAAATGATCGTTTCGTGCGCGAATTCGACGACGGCCGAAAGTGGGAATTCCGGCGGATACAATCGTGGCATCCGGAACGCGCGGAATTGTCGGAATTCGCCGGCCGATATCGGAGCGACGAAGCACAGGCTACCTATGTCGTGAATGTCGTGGACGGGCATTTGGTCATTGCCCTGGACGATCGCCGATGGGATACCACGAACCTCGATTCGGTTTCGGTAGATATGTTTACCAAGCCGCATCACGCATACCATTTTATTCGCAATGCAAATGGCCGGGTGTCCAGCCTGGAGATCAGCAATGGCTGGGAGCATGTGTATGCTTTGTCGTTTCAGCGCGTTGCGGACGTGCCTGAATTGCAGCGAGCCCCGTAAAACGGGAAGGGCACGGAAGTAATTGGCCAGACATGATCGTCACCGTCCCCTTTTAAGCTACCGCGTAGCCGCTGGCTCCTTGCTGCGTGCGCTTGCGCGTCTCAACAGATTTGTCGACACTCCGCCCGGCAGGACTTGGTTTGGGGAGTCTTAAGGGCATGCACAGCAGCCTGTTCACCGAACTGCGCCGGCGCAACGTGTTCCGCGCCGCCGGCCTGTATGTGACCGCGGCGTGGCTGGTCACGCAGATGGTCGGCACGGTGCTGCCGATCCTCGAAGCACCGGCGTGGATCGCGAAAGCGGTGCTGATCGCGCTCGCGATCGGCTTCGTGCCGGCGATGGTGTGCAGCTGGGTGTTCGAATACACGCCCGAAGGGATCAAGCGCGAGAGCGAGGTCGAGCGGCACGAGTCGATCATGCCCGCGACCGGGCGCCGCATCGACCGGATGATGCTGGTCTTGCTGAGCCTGGCGCTGGGCTACTTCGCGTTCGACAAATTCGTGCTGGCGCCCCGCCGCGACGCCGCGATGCAGGCGACCCTCGCCGAGGCCGGAGACGCGGCGCGCAAGCAGGGCGGCGTGGATGCGCTGATCGAATCCTACGGCGACCGCTCCATCGTCGTACTACCGTTCGCGAACCTGAGCTCGGACCAGGAACAGGAATACTTCGCCGACGGCATTACCGAGGAACTGCTGAACCAGCTCGCGAAGATCCGCGAGCTGCGCGTGATCGCGCGCACATCGTCGTTCGCGTTCAAGGGGAAGAACCTCGAGGTGTCGGAGATCGCAAAACAGCTGCGCGTGGCCCACGTGCTCGAAGGCAGCATCCGCAAGGCCGGCGACCGGGTGCGCATCACCGCGCAGCTCATCCGCGCCGCCGACTCGAACCACCTTTGGTCCGAGACCTACGACCGCGAGCAGAAGGATGTCTTCAAGACACAAGACGAGATCGCCTCCGCGGTGGCGGAGCAGCTCAAGCTCAGGCTGCTCACACATGATGCGCACATGCCCGATGCGAAAGCCTACGCGCTGGTGTTGAAGGCGCGGCCGCTCACACGCCTCGGCACGGCCGAAGGCTACGACCACGCCGAGCAGCTGCTGCGCGAAGCGGCGCAGATCGACCCCGGCTATGCCGAGGTCTGGGATTGGCTGGCGTACCTGAGTGCCGCTCGCCAGGAGCGAGGCTTGCTGGATCTGAACACAGCCACGCGCGAAGTCCATGCGTTCGTCGCGAAGGCGCTCGCCGCCGATCCGAATTTCGCGCCGGCGTATGGGCACCTCTCCGAAATCGAATCCACGAACGGCAACCTCGCGGCCGCTGCCCAGGCGGCCGAGCGCGGGATCGCGATCGATCCCACGAGCCGCTTCGTGCTCGGCGCGGGCTCGACCCTGCTCGCCTACCTCGGGCGGCTGCCCGAGTCGATCACGATCGACGAATACGTCATCGCGCTCGACCCTGCGAACACGGCCGCGATGTCCAACCTGGCCGACAGTTACGTGCTCGTAGGGCGCTACGACGATGCGATCGCGACCTGCCGTACGGTGCTCGCATTGACGCCGAAGCGGCAATCCGCCTCGCGCCATCTGGCCAAGGCACTGATCCTGAGCGGCAAACCCAGAGAAGCGCTGGAGCCAATAGCCGACATTCAAGACGAGGGCGTTCGGCGCACCCTGACCGCGGCCGCTCGTCACGCGCTGGGCGACGAACCCGCGGCCAAGGCGGAGCTGGACGCACTGCTCGCCATGCACCGCGACGCGAAGGCCGCTGGCAACTCGGGCTTCGCGTATTCAATTGCAGAGGTCTACGCGTTCCGCGGCGAGAGCGATCGCGCGTTCGAGTGGCTCGCGCAGTTCGAGCATGACCGAACCTCGGACGCGTCGACCCTGCAGGGCATCGACGACCCCTGGTTCGACAAGCTCCACGCCGATCCGCGCTGGGCCGCGTTCCTGCACCGCGTCGGGGGCGCGCCCGAGCAGCTCGCGAAGATCGACTTCAAGATGAGCGTGCCGACCGCGCCGCAACGCCACGGCGGCTGACTTCTCGCGCAGACTCGGTGCCGAGAAAAAAACGGTGCCCGGTTCCGCCGCCATCCGTCCCGCACATCAGCCTCGCACGCGGAGGCGCGACTGAGCATGATTGGAGCTCGCAGGATTCAAACGAGTGTAAGTGAACCTGTCACTGTTTCTGCTTGTCACCGTTTCTGGCCTTGTGCCTATCGACCTCGGCGTCGAAATGGTGACCCCACTTCGCAGTCTCATCAAAATCCATCGCCATCGAAATCGTTGCGGAAGATCGTATCGTCGTAACACACGACCGCTGACGATGCGAAGATGCCGGTCAGCGCGAAACGCGCGTCGGACAATACGACGGATTTGTCGACGGCTGTCGCGGCGGGCGTCAACGATGCCTTCAATTGCAGATTACTGCCCTGCTGTGTCGACGGATCGAGCATCAGCGTGCCCGTGCCGGACAATTCAAAACGTGCGTTGGCCGTGGATTGGGCAGCAAATGTCGGATTTGTGCACATTGCCGCAAATGTTGCAGCGATGACAATCACGCCGATGCGACGCCCGGGCGGCGCCGCGCGCGAACGGCGAACCGGCGCGTCCACGTCAATTCCCCTTCGCCGCTTCGAGCCTGGCCAGTCGCGATGCAAGGTCGTCCAGACGCACATGCAGATCGGCGATTTCCGCGTCCTTCTCTTCGCGCAATTGACGCAAAGCCTCCACACTCAACGCTTCGAATCCGGTGGGACCGACCGCCAGATAGCCGTCCGGCGTCGTGCCGACCCATTCCGGAAAGACGCTTTGGACTTCCTGCGCGATGAATCCGTCGTGCCTGCCGGCGGGATGCATTGCCTGATCAGGACGCAGATACTCGAAGCTCACGCCGCGAAGCTGAAGCAGCCGGTCCAGCGGATGATCCAGCGGATGCACGTTTGTTTTCAGTCGCGCGTCCGATGAGGCACTCCATGATCCGCCGAGGGGTTTGAACGCGCCGGCCGAGACGGTGAAATCGCCGTTGGCGGCAAGAGTGAGACGGCGCGCCTGGTTGGTGCCGTCGTATTGATCGATAGAAAACACGGCATTGTTGTTGCTGCCGGTCGCCTCACCGGACGAGATCAGGTAGCCGGCCGAAACCCCGCTTTGGCGCAGAAATAGGTTGGCATAATTGACGCCGCTGCCATTGGCGACGATGGTCAATTCGACATTGGGTTTGACCGGCGCGCCGTTGATGCCCACGCCACCCAACGACCGGATCAGAAACTGATTGGCGCCCGTGGAGGAGAAACTGGTGTTGGAGGAGCTGTCCGACCAGATGAAAGTCCCAGAATCACCCCCTGGGTTGCCGACTTCGGAGGCATCGCGCACATGCGCGAGGTTGCCCCCGGCGAAGCTTTGGTCGCCGCCTGCCTGATTGCCATCTCCGCCTGGCACCGCTGAAAATTGTCCGCTGGCGGCGTTCCCGAAGCCGCCCGCAATCGCGGACACAGGTCCACTGGCCGCATTGTCCTCTCCGCCGGAAACTGTGGAATAGTTGTTTGATGCGATATTGATATTTCCTCCACCCACGACGGATCCGAAGCCCAGCGCGGAATTCATATAGCCTCCGCCCACCGTTGCGCGAGAGCCGTTGACGGTGTGATGGAAGCCACCGGCGATCGTGGCCCAGTGCGCGCCAGCGCCGACGGTGTGCGGATAGTCGATGCCGGCCGACGTGCCGCTACCGGACACGGTCGCGCCGACGACTCCGGCGGCGATGCTGTTATTCGGATCGCCGAACAGCACATTGGTTCCGGTAACCGGTTCCGAGTTATCCGCGCCGGTGGCGGCGGCAAAATTGGCGACCTGGGCGGCATTCATCTTGAGCACCAGCGGCTGGTTGTCTGCTGTGCCGAGGTAGCTGCCCGCAGGATTGCCGGCGTTGCCGGCGAGCGTCCACGCACCCGGACACACACTTGCAGGGTCCACGCTGACCTGTGCGCGGGTGGGTAGTGCGGCAAATTCGCGTTGCCCTGTCGAACGCACTTTCACGCCGAGCCACGTCGGCCCAGCCGGATTGGTCAGTGGACCAAAGTCGGCTTCGACATTGAAACTGCCGCCGCGCAGCGGGGTCTTGAACAGGCTCAGAGGACCACCGATGACGTGGCCGCCCACGGGTGCGGAATACAAGGTCAATTCCAGGTCGTAGGCGCCTTCGGCCGGCTTGCCCGAATCCTGCAGACTGCCGTGATAAGTGAATGTCGCTGCCTGGACGGCACCGATTTGCCAAGCGATGGACGCGATGAAAATCACGCTCCGGACGAGATGTTTGTATCGACATTGCATGGCGCTGCCTCCAGGATTTTGGCGTCGAGACCGACACGCCGCTCGCTTCGGATCGGCAAGTCGGCCGCCCTTCATTTCAATAGTAACGACGAATCGACGGCAAACCGGGCCGAACAAACCAACTGCCCAGCGCCCGCTCCCCAAGCGCAACCGGAGTGGTTGAGCTCGCTTTTATGGAACCAGACCTACCGCGTCGATGGTGCCGTGACCAGGGAGTTGTCTGCAACGGAGTTCGAAACCAAAGCCGGACGGCATTGGCGAACAAGCCAAAATCACGAGGCGGCGTCGCACTGACGACATGCCTTGGAGGACGACTGCACGAAAAGTTTGGTCGCTGCAAAGCCGAGAAAGGTACTCGGGCTCCGTTATCCGGTGCTATTCGAATCCGTTCGCGAAAATGTCGTTGTATTCGTATGCGCCGACATCGCAGGCGCTATCGGCGCCGCGCGCATAGCCGCGCTGGTCGATCGCGATCGCGGCAGATTGCGAGTCGCGACAACCGACTCCGAGGATGGTCCCATCTATCGCGTTGCTGCCGGATAGCAGCGCAATGGTCTGGGTCGGGCCGCCGTTGTTCTGCAAGCCGCCCAAGAAGGCCGGCGGATCGAGTGCATCGTAGTTGCCGCTGATCTGGTCGATGGTGCAACTTATGGCACTGCCGAACAGGTTGCGCGCGTGTGTTTTCAACGTGCCCCCGCTGATACCGGCGCAATCGTCGTAATCCAGAAAATTGCTGACGGTATTGGCGGCCAATATCGTGTTGTACAAATTGAAGCCGTTGCCGCCCGTGCCATCGAGAAAGACGCCGCCGCCCGATCCGGCGAGATTCTGTTCGTGATCGGCGTCGTTGTAGGCAATCGTCGAGCTGTAGATGTTGGCGTTGAGCAACGTGTTGCCTATGTTGTAGATGCCGCCGCCATTACCATCGCTGTTGTTCAAGGCTATGGTGCTGTTCTTGATCGATAGAGCGGCGACGTTCGCGATGCCACCGCCTTGGCTATGCGCCGTGTTTCCCGATATCGTGCTCTGGCTGACGTCGAGAGTGCCAGCGAAAAAGCTCGCGATGCCGCCGCCGTCGTTCGCAGCGACATTGCCGCTTACAGTGCTGTAGCTGAGAGCCACCGTGCCTTTGTTCAGAATGCCGCCGCCGTCGCCGCCAGCGGTATTGCCGCTCAGCACGCAGCGTACAAGCGTAAGGACGCCCGAGTTGTAGATCCCACCGCCATCCTTGCCCGCGGGCACCGAACCGGTGCGCAAGGTGACGCCCGAGATGTTCGCACTGCGACCAGCGTCGACACTGAGCACGCGATCGATGTGATTCGCATCGATGATCGTCGCGCCGGCACCGGCGCCCCTGATAATGATGGCAGGCGTGCCACTCACCGGAGCGGTCAAGTTCAGATCGCCATTGTCGTCGCCGTCGGTAGCGTCAGCGGGCCGTATCAACGTGTAGATACCGGCAGGAAGGACGATCGTTGCGTCGTCGGTACCGCTGACCTTGTTTGCCGACATCACCGCCGCGCGCAGCGTGCAGGTGTTCGCCGCGGTGTGGCAGATGCCATCGGAGGTGTCGTCGTCGATCTGGTCGAGGATGCTGTCGACCGTGAACACCGCGGCAGCGAAGCCGTTCGTGGCAGACAGCAAACTGCCGGCTAACGCCAAGGACAGGATGCAGATTCTCGAAGTCCAGGTCGACATCGATCTTCCTATGCACTGCAAGGATGCTCATGACGTCGAGGAGGCTCGAGGTGAACGGCAAGCCGGCGCAACGCTGCCCGTGAAGTATATGAGAGACAGCGCGATAAGGGGACGCCCTTTTTTTGGAGCTCCGAGAGAGCGGGCCCGCTTCAGCGGCCGATGATCCAGCGGCGCGCTGAATTTGCCGACCCAAGCCATTCGACCCAACTCAACCGAAATGCTCGATCAGTAATTCGGTAAGGGCCCGAATCTTCCGCTCAGGATGGTGCCCGGGAGCCCGAAGGACGTACATGCCACCTTCGGGAAGGGGATAGCGTGATAACACGGGAACCAAGGCGCCCGACGCCAGGTGATCCTCGATCAGGAAATCCGGAAGAGCCGCAATGCCCAGCCCGGCGACGGCAGCACACGCGAGGGCGAGGCCGTTGTCGGCTTTGAACCGACCGTGCGGATGGACGGTGATTGTCTTGTCGCCATCGATGAAGTGCCAGCTTTCAGTGCCCTGCATCAGCACTTCGTGTGTGAGGAGTTCGTCCGGAGTTTCGGGTGCTTTGTGCTCGCGGATGTAGGCCGGGCTCGCGACAACTTTTCCCCGAAGCGGCGCGAAGCGGCGCGCGACCAGATTGGAATCGGTGAGAGTGCCGACTCGCACCGCGCAGTCAAAGCCCTCCGCGACGATGTCGACGAAGCGATCGCTGTAGCAGGCGTGAACTTGCAGGCGCGGATACCGGCGTGCCAGTTCGGTGAGCACGGGTGCGAGATGCGTCGGGCCAAACGACAGCGGGGCAGCGATTCGCAATAGCCCGCGAAGGTCGCCGGCAGGCAGGATCGTTTCTCGCGCGACGTCCATCTCCGCGCAGACCCGTGCGGCATGCTCGCGAAACGTCGTGCCAGCCTCGGTGAGCGCGGCGCCGCGCGTCGTTCGGGCGAGAAGCTGGACGCCCAGTTCTTCCTCGATCCGCAACAACCGCCGGCTGACGATGGATTTCGCGACGCCGAGCCGGCGCGCGGCCGGTGATACGCCGCCTGCGTCAGCCACCTCGACAAAGGTCTGCAGATCTTCGATGTCCATTGCGTTCCTCTTAATGCGACACGGCATATCGCGTTTTGAGGCTAGCGTACTGCAAATAGGAACTTCAAAGTATGCCGTAAGGGACGTCCATCCGGGCGTTTCGTGGTTTGAAGAGACCTGTGCAAGCCGCCGGATAAAGAGGAGACAACGATGAACAAGACCGGGCTTGAAGCGCTTCTCACACCCAAGGAAAGCGTTCTTCTCTTGATTGATCATCAGCCGTTCCAATTCTCCAACGTCCACAGCCATGAACCGACCATGGTTGTGAACAACGTGATCGGTCTTGCCAAAACCGCAAAGGTCTTCGATGTACCCACGATCCTCACCACCGTGGTCGAGGAACGCGGCGGTTATCTCATCAAAGGACTTCAGGACGTCTTCCCCGAGCAGAGGCCGATCAATCGCACATTCATCAATACGTGGCAGGACAGCCGCGTCGTCGAGGCCGTCAAAAAGACCGGGCGAAAGAAGCTGGTCATGGCCGCTCTCTGGACAGAGATTTGTCTGGCGATGCCGGCAATCCAGGCCATGGGCGAAGGCTACGAGGTCTACGTCGTCACGGACGCCTCGGCCGGCGTATCAGCGGAGGCTCACGACATGGCAGTGCGTCGCCTGGTTCAGGCCGGAGTAGTGCCGATGACCTGGATCGCCGTGGAGGCCGAGTGGCAACGCGACTGGGCGCGAGAGGCGACGGTTCCGGGTCTGGCCGAGATCCTCGCGCTGCACGGCGGCGGCAGCGGCGTCGCGTACGCGTGGGAAACGCAGCTCCTCAAGGGTAAGTCCGGCGCCTGAAGCGCATCCCGCTTGACGGCTCTCGCAGACGCTTGAGCCCAACGTCGACTTCCACTCACGAGGAGACGCACATGTCAATTGCATCTGAAAAATCCGGCCGCTCCGTCGCCGTGACCGGCGCAGGCAGCGGACTCGGCCGCGATATCGCGCTTGGGCTCACGGCCAAGGGCTATGTGGTTTTCGGCACGGCCATGGCCGCTGAAGAGGTCCGAGATCTCAAGGACGTCTCCGGCGGGCGTGTCAGCCTGACGGTCTGTGACATGACCAAAGAACAGACCGTGAAGGCTTGGGCGGCCGAGGTGTCCGACGCACTTGGCGACAAGGGCCTCGACCTGCTGATCAACAACGCAGGCATCCTGACGCCGGGCCCGATCGAAGTACTGTCGCTTCAGGCCATCCGACACGAATTCGATGTCAACGTGTTTGGTGCCATCGCGGTGATGAACGCGTTTCTGCCCGCACTGAGGAAAGCCCGTGGCCGCATCGTGCAGATCAGCACCTGGACCGCCAGCGTGCCGCTTCCCTTCAACGGGCCCTCCGGCGCATCGAAGGCTGCGATGGAGGTGTTATCGACAGTCTACCGGGCAGAGCTCAAGCGTTTCGGCATAGACGTCGTGGTGGCGGCGGCAGGCAACATGAGAACCGGCGGTCCGGCGAAGACGGCGGCGGCGCTCAAGCGCACCGCCGACCAGATGACGCCGGCACAACGCGAGTTGTACGGAAAGGCGTTCGACACCTTTGCAACCACGCTCAATAGCATGCAGAGCGGCGGACTCGACTCCGCCTCCGCCGCCAAGCGGGTGATCGAGCTGGCCGAGCAAGTGCCCGCACCGAGCCGTGCCCCGGTGGGCCAGGACGCCGAAGAGATGCTTCGCATCGCTCGCGAGTCATCCGACGCAGAACAGGATGCGTTTCGCCTTCGCGTCGTCGGCCTGGGCTAAGACATCCGGCAGATCCACGTCTGATCACCAGGAGTCAGTCATGATCGTACTCGTAGACTCTAACGACGCCCGTGCCGTCCGCAACAAAGACAACGTCCTTCGCTTCTATGAACTGGTGATCGACCAGAAGAAGGCGGAGCAGTCCATCAACCAGTTCATGACCCCGGGATATATCCAGCATAACCCGCTGATTGCGGACGGCGCGGAAGCACTCGGCAAGTTTTTCGGCCAGGTCAATCGAGAGCGTGCCCGCTCACGCGTCGTCGTCGACAAGATCATCGCCGTCGGTGACTACGTGTTCGCGCACGTGAATTTCCTGAACCTGTTCAATGATGACTCCAACGATACGGGAGTCGCCGGTGTCGACATCTACAAGATGGATGGCGAAGGAAGGGCGATTGAGCATTGGGATGTGTTGCAGCCCGTCGGCGACCCCAGGAATTCCGCCCCGTGGCTGGCGCCCAATATTCAGCGCGCCAACCAGAATGGGATGTTCTGAATTCAGGCTCGGATGCGGAATCGGTCAGTGACAGACGAGGAGGTTGCAAATCAACGAAGGATTCGAATATCGATAAAAACGGTGCCAGGTTCACTTTCCGCCGTCATCCGCCCCGCACAGCGGCCTCTCATGCTGAGGCGCGACGGAGCGTGATTGGAGCTCGCGGGATTTCAAACAAGCGTAAGTGAACCTGTCACCGTTTCTGTCGTGAATTTCAAACTGCGAGGCCAGGCTCAACCGGCACGGCATGTTCGCTAACGGCATTCCTCGAAGATCATGGTCGAGTAGCCGCTGGGTACGCTGCCGGGAATCAACGGACATAGATTATGGCTCGTTGCGCGCTCATCCAGGAGCGCATCGCGGACGAACGCGACCAGGGCCTGGAACTCTCCGCCCGCAAGAGGGATCGGCGTTTGAAGGAGCGGGTCGAGGCGCGCGAGCACCGGTTCGATCGGTCCCAGTCGGTACCGAAGATCCTTGTCCACGCCTGCCTTTTTCGCAGCGTAGCTGCGCGCCGAACCCAACACATCCAAATGATGGTAGATCGCATCCTCGATGCGCGTCATCGCCCCGTTATGGAAGAACGCCGGCTGCAGCGCAGCGTTACGCAGCGGCGAGCTGCGGAACTTGTAGCGATCGGCCGCATTCCCCGTGATCTGCTCCAAGCCAAAGTCCTCGTCCTGGCCCGGTCCATCGAACAACACGTTGCCCTTGCCGACGCCGAATTCAGGCGCGATCTGCGGCACGCCGATCACGTGCATCTGGAAGTCGCTGAACATCTCGTTCGAGTCGCCTGCGACCGAATGGCACTGACTGCACCTTCCTTTGCCGAAGAAGATCAGCGCACCACGCTTCTGCTGTTCGTTCATCGCATGCGGATCGCCGCGTGCGAATCGATCGACCGGTGCGTCGGCGAAGATGAGCGTGAATTCGAACTCCGCGATGGCGCGGGCAAACATGGAGAAGTCGATTGCGCCGCCGGCGCT
>Ga0193726_1001815_pt1 | contig 15716 bp, 35 predicted proteins | sample H2c1metaG_FD_144928 | JGI IMG/M metagenome (GOLD analysis project Ga0193726, IMG submission 144928) | Soil microbial communities from a riparian zone of the East river system, Colorado, United States - H2c1 | ecosystem: Environmental > Terrestrial > Soil > Riparian zone | place: USA: East River... | reverse complement strand
CTGACCGTGCTGACTCTTCTGCTGACCGTGTTGACCGTGCTGACTCTGCTGCTCTCCATGCTGACCGTGTTGACCGTGCTGACTCTGCTGCTCTCCATGCTGACCGTGCTGCTGCCTGTGCTGCTGACCGTGCTGACTCTGCTGACTCTGCTAACTCTTCTGCTGACGCTGCTGCTGACCTTTCTTTTTCCGATTCTATCAAGCATAACACCAACTTATGATAATTAATAACCAACTTTATAGCATTTATGACTGCTAATTTATATTCTTCGGGGTTTAGTTTACGAGACTCTTCTTGTAATTTAAGATTTCTTTCTTGTCTTTTAATCGCTAATTTATGTCTTAATTGTTCGAATTTTTCTTCTTTTATTCCTACTGAGATGGCTTGCAAGAATTTAGCAGGCCATTCTAATGCTTCTTCTTTTGATAATCCCTCGAATATTGCATCTTCAAGATTTGCAAGCCAAATTGGGACTCCTAGCTCAATAGGATATTGAGCTGAATCATAATTCTCTAGTGTACAGCCTACAGCACATCCTTTCTCACCATCCCATCCAGTTTTTTGTATTATTCTATCCGCTTTTTGATGCGCTAATACTCTATCTATGTACTTATCTTTGATCTCTTGTTTTCCGTGAAAACTTAACATTCTATTGACTCCTCTTTAATTCTTCTATCAACTATTTCATTACATGCTTCAATAGCAGTAACTAAATTATTAATTAATTCATTCATTAATTTTATTTTTGGATAAACTTTTTAGCATGTTAGCATGTTAGCACAAAAAACAGAAGAAATAGTTTCCATTGAACAATATTTACACACTTTGAACATTTTCATTTGAAACTACCATTTTCAAATATGATTTTACTATCATATTTATGAGAACTAAATAAACAAAATAATCGTTTTATAAATTTCATATTATTTATCCAAATACTACAAACGGGAAATTCAATAGTTTATTTTTTTATTAATATCCTCAATTAATAGGTCAGTTGTTTTTTTCCAACTCTGAAGAGTTTGATGTATAACTTAACATCTCATTAATCAATTTTTCAATAGCACTAATCATAGTAGAGTATTCACTCTCTAGATTTTCTGAATCTATTAGATGGACAGATGTTAAACAATCATCTAGATGATTAGTTGGATCTAAAAAAGATTCTTCAGTTTTATATAAATCAACTTTTATAATTTTTTTATTACTAGAAACTTTAGTTTTTAAACTAATTTTAATTTTCATTTTGATTGCTCATCTATAATTGCATCAGTTATTATTTTAATTTCTTTTAACGCATCTCGATAGGACATTTCCCTACCATAAAACATATCTGCAACATGAATAGCAACAACACAATTAAGAGCTAAGCCATTTTCATCACGTTCAGTCACACAAAAACAATAAGAATCAATTTTGTTAGCTATAATATTCACTATATTAGGAGCAGAATAGTCATCTGATGAATTAAATAAAATTATACTCATATCAAAATATCCTCAACACAGGGTTAAACATATCAATCTTTTCTTTCGGAGCCTTTTCAGACAATATTCTTTCTGCCGCAAATTCCATTAAAAGATATTGTAACGCATCATGTGGATGAGAAGCAGCATTTTTATGCGGTATCTCACGATATCTTTCTTCGCCTCCGACGCTAATTCGTTTGAAACAATAATCTTTTGTGAACCCACGTCTTAAAGTGGGACAGCCTTCTTTGGATAACTGAAATGCTGGCATTCCATCAATCATGGTATTTAAAAAATATCTGACAGCTCCGATCCTCGGTTCGAGATCATTTGTACGACCTGGATTTGTATTGATACCAATCGAATTAAGTTCGCCAATACAAGAAAGCTCTTCCATGATGGCATCGCCGGCTGTTCCGGACGGATCAGCAACCGAAATACCAATTTTGTTGTAGGGAAAATCACGAGAAAGTCCAGGCAGCACAATATTTTTAGCAAACGTTCTAATTCCCATATCCTCTGAGACATATTCTTTTAATATCCTGATACTTCCACGGGGTGTAACTTGCGCAACGATACAAGCCGGTGTTAATCCAAAATCAAATGATAAATGAACTGGATCACCTTGGATGGCTACTAATTTACTTAAACTATGTAAATCATCATTATATTCTGGATAAACTTTTTTACCGAAACCGACCGATCCATATTCACCAAGACAATAAACCTTTACGAAATCTTCTGTCTGTCCTTCCGCTAGTTTCGTATAATAATCACCAGATAAATTAGAATAGTTATCACAATGAACATTAGGTAAAAATGTACCCATGTCATTTCGGATAAGACCAGGCGGCTGGTGAAATATTTTATAACTCTCGAGACTTTTTGTTTCAAAATCACGATAGAGCCAATGATCAATATCGGGAGGATTAGTATCAGCGATAATGCCAGACCAATAAGATGCATCACAGAAAGAACGAGATGGGTAACGGTGATTGACACGGCCTTTGAAATGAGAGAGTGCACCATTCGGGACTTCGGACAATTCGTTGATGTAGACTCCCGTAACTTCCAACGATTTAATTTTTCGCAAATCTTCTTCGCGATCGAGGGCAATAAAAATAAGTTCAAGTTCTACTATTCCTTTCCCGTCATTAAAATGATGTTCGTAAGTCAGTAATGGTTTCTGACGTTTTTTAATATCACCAAGCTCTCCAAACCATTGAAGCCAGGTTTGTAAGGTGGTGGATTGTAACTCACCGCTGGTATTTCTAACAATTGCCCATCTAGACCGCCGTCTTCCATTTGACCAAAAAGGCATATTGCAGGCCTGTCGAACGATGGTGTGGACGCACATAGTCGATTTTCCACTACCATATGGACCAATAACCAAATTAACAAAATGATCGCTATTATGAAATAGATTACCCGTCGGTGTTGGTATATAGATTTTATTTTTACCTGCTCCATAAAGTATGGTCTCTTCATCATTAAATTGAATGTGTTGATTATTTTTACGCATTTGAGATAGTCTCAAAGCAGTCAAATCTTGACGTAATGTCGCGAGAGAAAGGACCATATAATCTAATCTGCCGTCAATTTAGGATCAGGAGGACGCTTAATTTCTCTATAATCTTCGCAGGTCGTGAAGCGCAATCCACATCGTGTACACATACGTCTGCGAATAACTCGATTATCGCCGATATAATTACGTGTATAGACAACTTCAGTATGGGAAGAGTGACAGCCCTTACATTCCATTAAATTTTATTTCCTTAACTTACTCAATCTTTTAAATTTTCCTACCTTTATAGCTTCAACCATTTTACGATGAACATAATCAGGCTCCAAATCAAGTAAATGACAATAATGTCTAAATAATGAATTATCTTTATTTAGAAATCGTCGAGCACTTTCAGAATTATCGGAAGACCTTCGACTGATTGCATCCGAAAAAGCCTGATCTAATATTGCTGCGATAAAAGCTTTGCAACCATGCACATTAAGATAATCTAATTCCATTAGATCAAATTCCTTTATTTAGCGTATAAAACTTGTCGCATAACTTCTTCTTTATAGGTAATTTCAGCTTTATGATTACAAGGTGTCGGAACATATTGATTGCCATAACGAATAGTATTATAATCTTGAGGCGCTTCATTATTAGGTAGATCAAATTCAGTTGCACCCACATTTTCGATCGTATTATTCATGGTAATGATCCTTTATTTTCGATGTCCTGATAATGTCTTGTGAGCTAATATTTTATTGGCTTTGTGGTCAATCTTTTGTTTAGATGATTCACTTAGTTTACCTTTTTTAACCATTTGGGTAGCACGAGCTTTCGCATTGGCCGCATGTGCATGATCGGGCATCGGATATTTTCGTTCCGATGGCAATCCAAATTCTTTTTTAGAAATCTTGTTGCGCTTTTTCGAGGAGAGTTTTGACATACTGTGTATTTCCCTGTTCAGCTTGAAGCTCCGATATTTCTTTTGACATTTCTCGAATCACTGCATTAGAAGTGAAATCACGTAAAAATGCGTGCTCAAGTGTCCATTCGGCACCCTTATGTCCTTTTTGTGATTTTCTGATCGCATTTCTACACCATTTTACTTCTTTTTGCTTGACTTTGTGCAAAGAGTGAACCAAGTAAGCACATAGTGTGTCTTGCTTTGTTTCGATGTCTACCATTCCTTGTGTAATCCAAATATAAAGAATTCGGGGAGTGATCCCATTTGCACAAGACGCAAGTTTATAAGTTGATCCTTCATCGATATCTTTAACAATAATATCAATTAAAAGTTTGGATAATTTGTGAAAAGGAAAAGGAATTTTATAAGCTTTTGCTTCCATTCGAATCAATCCATGTGATTTATTGGTTTTAGTTTAACCAATTTCCGTAAATAAATCAAAATATTTATAATAATTGTTGAATACGTATATATATATGTATGTATGTATGTTAAGATGTGTTTGTTGAAACTAACTAACTAAACAACTGGAGAAAAAAATGGGTCACGAACAAAACACAGTTTACTACGAAAACTACATGAAATATAAAAAAGAAACCGATTTAACAGGAAAATTATCACGTCTTGAAGTTAAATTTTTAATAGTATTTTTAAAAGAATCGAATTCAGAAAGTAATGTATTTGATTTTTTTAAACCCATTTACGACAATATCATAAGAAAATTAAAAACTCAGTCATTAATTGAAACTCAAAATAACTCTAATCTCAGCTTGTGTCACGGAATGTAAATCTTTCCAAACGGAATTTAAAATATCTTTATGGATATCTTCTAATGCGCTTAATTTATTAGGCGCATCAGGATCATTAACAATATTTTGTTCCATAAGTTTATAATCCATCGACTCAGTTCCAAATGTTTTGGCTAAAATTGGGAATATGTAACTCGCTGCTAGTCCCCATGGCCCCCCTAAAGCGCCTGCAATCGTGGGTGAAAATTTCTCGATGATGGGCATAGCTTCTTTAAATATCTCAACTATTTTCATTCGTAAGCTCTCGTTAACCACCCGTTAATAAATTCCTTTTGTTCAGGATGAGTGGCTACAATGACCCGGTAGTCACCAGCTCTTTCAGATTTCAAAGCAGAAAACACTTTGGCATTGCCATTCAAACAACCTAGCGTCGTTTCGCCCAAGATACCATCTTCTTCTAAAAATTTACGGTTATCGCAAGCTGACCAACAAGCGCGCTGAACTGCTTTTATAGCCGGTGATATGCCTAAATTAATTGCCATGTCAAACACATAATTACAAACCGTCTGATTATTAATCCGGTCAAAGGGCGCATTTAACCAAAATTCTCCATAGTATAACTTAATAGCTTGTTCTTCCGTTAAATTGATTATAATTTGTTCAGTTGGTTCGTCAAATATAAGATAATTTTTGAGTATTTCTTTATCCATATTTTTCAAAAATCGTAAAGAAATCCCAAAATTAGTAATGCCTCCGGGATCTTTCGGATTGGTATTAATTCCTTTTTCATTATTCAAAACAAAGCGTACCGCAATGTCGAATGGTGTCATAATCATCCTTGGGTATTAAACTCAATGACATTAGCGTATCACAAGCCATATTACAAAAACTACAGACATAATAAAGAGTATCTTGAGTCTCTGTCATATAGACACTTTCTTTACAACAACGTGAAACGATCATTGCTATCTTCCTGATAAAAAAAAGCTCTCATTAGGGTGAGAGCATATTCCGCTATTTTGACTTTAATCTAAATTATAGGCGTAAACATCATGATGAGATGAAATTAACCATCATACCATCATGCCTCATTTTATCAAGCACAATCTGGGAGAAATTCCAGGTACCACATAATTGTTTTCTGGGCCTCTTCAAACCCATAACAAATAGCCGAAAAATACCCTTTTTTATTCAAATAATCGATCCATTCCTGTTGGGACTCTGAAACTTTGCTCTTAACCTTCCTTTTAAGCTCGATATAAAGCCCATGGTACGATTTTGATGGAAAAGGAATACAAAGATCAGGGATGCCACACTGAACGCCACAGCGCTTAAATTTGATGGCTTCTCGAATATCCCTCTTTCCACCATTTGGAATCGCATAAAATCGAATATCATTTTTGGCCATCCACACTACCAATTTTATCTGTTCTTGCTCCTCGGTAGGAACAGCAGGTTTGATCAATTTTAACTTTTTCGTCATAACTTCCTCCATGAAGTGCTTTAAGATTATCCCCATAAAGTGCCATCATTGCACTTAAGTATCTGATTTTATACTTTTTTCCTTTTTTAGACCAATTATATTGCTTATCAAAACTCATAAAACCTCCTTGTTATTAATCAATTGAAGGAAGGCAATTTAACGGTAGTTTACCGTCTTTTACCGTGATTAAGAGGTAAGGTACCGTTAATTACCGTACTTAAAACCATTAAAAAAGCTCGAAATTTCATAACTAAAAATAGAGATGATAAAATCGCAAACCATTATTTGTTTCACGTAGAACAATTTTTCCAAATATCTTCGAAACAGATTAATGCCATATCCATCTCCATTTTATATTTATCCACGACCTCAAAAATATAATCATCCAAAAATTCTTTTTCATCACTTCCATATCGATTTGATATATTTTTAATCAATTCAATTAATTTTGTTCTTTTATCGTTCCATGAGTACATTTTAACTCCTTTTAATAGCCTCGCGCGCGTAGAAATAATAATAATAGTAATAATATATATAACTATATGATTTATATATATATATTGTTGATTACCGATGGTAATCAAATGGTAATCAAAGTAATTATTTATGATTACCTCCGATCACCTATGATTACCATTTGATTACCTAGTGGTAATCACGACTTAGACCAATAGCCACGGGGCCTGCAAGAGACTTGATTACCAGGTGCCCCTGTGTCTCCCCAGAGAAAAATACTAGGTAATCAAATTTTTAAGCTTCGCTTTTTTGATCATTTTAAAAATCATTGATTGAGACAGATTCATTTCTCTTGCGATGTCTCTTTGAGTCATGTTGGCTTTATAACAATCAATAATTTTTTCCATGCGGGTAAGTTCATTGGACTGATACCGCCATTCATCATTTTCTATTCTGATTTCAAAACTATTTGCGTGTTCACCATAAAAAATTCTATTTTTTTGATAAACAAGTTTAAATTTTTTAATGGAAGGAGAAGTTTCTAATTCTTCATCAGTACTTATCGGCTGCAATGAAATAGCAAAATCGACGCAATCAAGCATTTTTGAAGTACCTCGATATCCATTTTTGTCTTTTCCGGCATGATGAACAATGATGACTGTTTTTCCGATGGCTCGAAGATGTAATAGCCATTTTTGAATAATTTGCCATTCATTGGCTTTATTTTCATCGATTGAACTAAGAACTGACAGATTATCGAAGATAACAACTTCAATTTTACGCTTATCAATGATCATTTCGTACACTTTTTGATCATCTTCGATATCTATCCGAGGAATTCCAAAAATAATATTTTTGTTTGGGGTGAAAATATTTAAATTTTCTTGATAATAAAGGTCACCTTGATGGGAATTGATTTGCATAACACGTTCATGGATAAGATTAAATTGCATTTCTCCGTCTACGTATAATACCTTACGTGGTAACGGACACTTATATTTTAAAAATGAACCGCCCGCGGCAATGGCATAAGCTACATTCAATGCAAAAAGAGTTTTTCCAACTCCTGTAGCTGCATAAATAAAACCCAAACCTTCGGTTGGCAAAATTGGATAAATAACATATTCAATTTTTTCAACTTTGAGTTTTTTTAAGTCATTAAATTCTAGAATCACCGCACTATCAGCTCTTTCATTGATAGAGTTTTGGTAAGGAGTACCAATATTTTCAATATTTATGGGTTTAAAATCAGGGTCTTCTGCTAATATTTCAGCTAATAAATCGTCTTGGGTCTTGTAGTCTTTATAGAGAGGCGAAGTATCTTCAACACTTTTTTCAACTACAGGGAATGTTTCATCTTTTTTATCATTCATTGTGATTGTCCTTTTTGTTCAAAAAAAATTCATTTCCGGTATCGGAATAGAGAAAAATGACACGCGGATTATGGGTAAGAAGGTTAAAACAGATACGCTTAAGCGCATTAGCAGTCATGTCACCCGTATCGATGACGACTATTTTTTGATCATTTATTGGCCAAGTAAACTGTGTGACTTCTTTGTCAGGTGGTAATGCCATGGCCATTCCACCGATTGATTTTTCGAGTTTGGCATTATGGAAAGCATCTTTACCAACAAAAATATAAACAGGAAATTCGAGTCTGATTGCTTCTTTCTGATATTGTGAAACGATGAGTCCGTATGGGGGAAGAGGTAACTTATTTGCTTGCATTTCATAAACCTTGAGGCAACCTATTGCAAATCTCATGCAATAAGGTAAAATTGCCTTGTGAATGTTAAACGGATTTTACAATTTTATAGGGGGCACTAACCCCCTTTAAAATCTTAAATAAATCTTAACTCTATTTACCTAAAAACTCCATTCGATTTAATTGAAAAATATCTTAAAACCATTAATTACTCAGGTATTACAAGAGATATATCAGACTATTTTGTTGATGTATCGATAATAATATTGCGCATATATATATATTAATATAATATTATACTTTATATCGATGATTTAATGTCTAACCAAAACATAAAAAGAGAGTTTAAAATGGCAAAATCGAAACCTAAACCGAAAAAATTACTTGTTATAGCTGTGTCAGTACAAGTGTGGGAAGATTTAAGAAAGATTTGTTATGAACAGAAAATACCTCGAACTAGTCTTATGCGAGATGCGATAAAAATAATAATCAATCAATATAAAAAGAATGTTGACTAATATATATATATATATTAACATACATATGTACTAAATAATTAATCAGGGAGAGGCTGTAACCTCTCTCTGAAATGACGACATAAATATCCAACTTCTAAATAGGAAAATTTACATGCGCAATATACACGAAAGCAAATCAGCAATACAAGCTCAAAAGGAAGAGAGCGTACAGTTTAGAAATACTGTCAAAGGAATGACTAACATGAGCACACGACAACTACGCAACTTCGCATATGAATGTGTTGACCATTATGCAACCTACAATCGCCTAGATGACTTCTACAGCCTAGACGTTTCCGACCTACCAGACTTTGTACAACATAAGTTCGCAGCTATGTTAATGGCTGAGGACGAGTCACATGCTGCTGAAGCTACGGGACCTGACAATAAGCATTGGGACAGCAAGATGTTACCTGCTCTCATGCGCTATCTTAAAAACTCTACAGATAAAGACGAAGCTATCGAGTTCAACAATGTATGGCGTGACTGTGTCACTGACTATATGAAAAGCAACATGCAGGAACTCATAGACAACTCTATTGCTGATTTTAATTCTGATCACGGTTTCACCAAAACATCGAGCCAGTCTTACGGAGTGCACGCACATGGTCCTATTTAAAAATATGTTTTGGCTGGTGCTTGTCACCGGCCTTATGTACTACAACCTTATTGTACTAACAGATCAGATTATAGCGGGGAAATTATGAGCGAAACTAAAGAACCTTATCAATGGTATTGGGCTTACGAAAATAGTCCTATCACACAGATATTCTACACACTTGAAGAAGCAAGAGATCACGCAATCAAGACAGGGATGTTTGATGAAATATGCGGAAAAGACGCAATGATTGCTTATGAAGAAGAACTATTTTTTGAACTATCTGAGTGTGAATTAGAAGAATATCAGCCCTATCTAATAATCAGACAAAAAGAGAAAGCAGCATGACATTACAAGCTAACTATCAGGTGGAAGCATCGTGTGATGACTATAGCAAAGACATTGAAGAATGCTATTACACCAATGAAAAACATGAAGTGGTACACGTTACCACTCACACAATAGGATATTATTATTCTGATGGATCGACAAAATGTGAAGCTTGTCACGATGGAAATAGTTAAATGCTCATAGGGCTCTTAAGTACTTAGAAAATATCCAAAGTACTTTACAGTAGATAAGAGCCCCCCAAGGATTTATCTAAGACCTCAAATGGTCACAACATTACTACGTTACTAACAGAAAGAGGTGTCACATGGCATTACGAGCGGTTAAACCAGAAGCGATACAAAAAAGATTGAAAGCATTATTTTATGGATCAGCGGGGGTTGGAAAGACAACAGCAGCTATTAATTTTCCATCACCTTATCTTATTGATACTGAAAAAGGTGCTGAAAATACTCAATATACTAATATTTTGAAACAATCAGGTGGTGTCATATTTCAAACATCAGATTTTGATGAATTGATGACTGAAGTCACATCATTATTGACTGAAAAACATGAATATAAAACTTTAATAATCGATCCGTTGACAACACTTTATAATGATTTGCTCGATAAATCGGCTATAAAAAACGGTACAGAATTTGGTCGACATTATGGAGAAGCAAATAAAAGAATCAAACATTTATTGAATTTATTACTGCGTCTGGACATGAATGTGATTATTACAAGTCATTCAAAAAATGAATATGGCGCTAATCTTTCAGTTCTTGGACAAACTTTTGATTGTTATAAAAAGTTAGATTATTTATTTGATTTAGTATTTGAGATTCAAAAAAGAGGAAAAGAACGAGTTGGAATTGTCAAAAAATCACGTTTAGAGAGCTTTCCAGATTGTGAGACATTTCCATTTTCTTATGATGAAATTTCAAATCGTTATGGAAAAGAAATATTAGAACGCGATGCTGTAGCAGAAAAATTATCTAGTGAAGATCAATGCAAGGAAATTGTTCGTTTGATTGACTTAATGAAATTACCAGAAGAGGTATGGAAAAAATGGCTTGATAAATCCAATTCCGAAAAGTGGGAAGAAATGCCAGCAACATCGATTCAAAAATGTATCGATCTACTTAAATCTAAAATCCAGGGAGAAGCAGCATGAGTTACAAATTCACACCGTTATCTGATGAAGAATTAGAATTAATCAATCTAGTCGAAGAAGGAATTTATAACTTTGAGGTGGTAAAATCTACTCATAAGTTATCCAAAGCCATGAATGAAATGGCTGAGATTCAGTTTAAAATATGGGATAAAGAGGGTAATACCCATTTTATAACCGATTATCTTGTATTTTCAAATATGCCATTAAATATCAAAAAAGTTAAGCATTTTTGTGATGCAGTAGGCTTACAAGAAGCTTATAAATCTGGTAGTATTCCTGAAGAATTAACCAATTTAAGTGGGAAAGTTAAAATTGTTATTAAAGAAGGTAATATCAACCCAAGTGGTGGGGTTTATCCTAAAAAAAATAATGTTGATGACTACATTAAAGGTGATGACGTTATTATAAAGAAAATAGTTAATCAAGATTCATTGGAAAATATGGATATCCCATTTTAATTAAGGATTATATGAAGCCAGTACGGACTCTGATACAGATTGCAAAACATACATTAACGGGCGCTAAGGTGCCCGTAGTGATCGATAAAGTTGATGATAATAATGTTATTTTAGCTCATCGAGAATTGACAAAGGGACGGAAAGCATTTAATTTGACAATGCTTGAAAATCGCTGGGATAAGTGTCGAGATGATGTTATCGAATTGCTGAAAAAATATGAAATTCCTGGTCATCTTAGAAGTGATTGTCCTTTTGAAGATCACGATAGTGTTTTAGAAAGTGCGATATTTTTTGAAGAATATATTTATGGATTAGAGAAAAAAGAAAAAATATACCACAACAAATTAAAAGCACGTAAATTTTTAATGAAGTTGGATAATTGATTGAAATTATCTGAAATATTAAAATTAAATATTTATGGCTTTCCAATCACTCGAAAAAAATGGGTTGATAATGGTAGTAATATCCGATTGATAACCGATTGTGATAAAGTTGAATACTTAAATATTACATTAACACAAGAATCAATTCTTGCGAATGATTGGGAGATTATAATTGAGTTTGAATTTACACAGCATCACTTATGACTTGTCATTAATATTAATTAATATATCGATTATTATAATATGCATTTTACTTAAAAAATGTTACAATTTTATTCGAATAGTCCATAATAGTATTCTAAAACAAGAGCTCTTTATAATAATTATTTTAGCAAGAATAGATTTACTGAATAAAAAAAATATTAATAAGGAAAATAAATGAAATTATTAAAATTGATACCATTTTTATTAGTATCATCATTATATGCTGCACCTTTTGCTAGCTCAACAACAAATGTTACTAATTGGAATCCAGGGGGTCATGGTATACCTCAACATTTGAGTAGCCATCATCATTTCTATATATCCAATGATACACCTGGCGACAAGATATTTTATTTTACCTTTAAATTGTGTGTAAATGATTTTAAAGACTGCATGATTAAACAAGACATGATGGGTCTAGCACAAGGCCAAAATTATACTAAAGATTTAGACTTAGATTTCTCTCATACTTTTAATACATTAGGTGACCATTCAATCATCGCTTATACAACAATTACTGGAGCTGCAATTAATGAAACTTTTGATCAAAAATATATGTGGATACAATAAAAATGTCTAAAGATAAGTGGATTGATATTAATGATCAATTACCTAACCACGGAGAAAAAGTTTTAACTTACACAAAAACTGGTGCATTTAGTGTTTGTGTATTAATAGATATTAAAAAAATGAATGAAGAGTTATTTGAACTAGATATTTCAGAAAAATTATTCATGGATGAGCTATCACAATACAAATTTTGTTCCCAAGAGATACCTGGGAATTATTTAAATAATGTAACTCATTGGAGGTATTTATATGGCCCGAAATTTATTTTCCAATGAAATATTAATATTTTCTGATGAAGAAAATAATCATCCAATAAGATTTTTATCGGGTTGGATATACAATATTGAAGTTAATAACTCTCTATTTTTAGGAGAATCGAAAAATTATTGCACACAATTTAGTGATCAAGAATGTAAAAAAAATAATTGTTGTTTGGATAAAATAAAATGAATGGAATATTAATTGCTTGTGTAGCTGCTTTTTTGATAGTTTGCTTTTTCTTATGTAAATGGTCTTTATTTCAATTTATAGTTATTATGTTTTTACTTGAGATTTGCATTAATACACGAGATATCAAGAATGTCTTTCTTTAAAATAAGAAACTAAAATAAGGGTCGCTAAAGAAGGAAAGACAGTAATACAAATATTAAGTAATTTATCTCCCTCGTGTGGCCTAATTAAATAAGCCACTAGTGTTATTACATAGAGAACTGCCAATCCTAGCAATATTTGTTTTGCAGCGAGAAATTTATCTTTTTCGGTTATTAAGCCAATATTCACCGAATCTATTTTATTCGCATGGAATTGCTTTACTTTATATATCTCATCCAAGTTATCATCACTCATCCTAAGTGAGATTTATCTTATTATTATTCTAGTTTCTTCTCCCTCTTTTCTAGCGACTAATTCACCGTGAGTTCTATCAATGTATGCCGCTATTTTTAAGAAAGTAAGCGCTTTTGAAATCAATTCTGTTTTACTTTTAAGTTGGTAATGGTGCATTAGATCAATAATTGTATCATTGGCTTTTTTGTCCAATTCGAGATTGAGCTCAGTCATATTGATCCAATTGTGATTTAACTGGGCCTTATTTAACATGAACAAAATCTATTGTCAATCAAATAAATCCCAGTCGGTAGGAAAATTATTTCTTTTTCATCATTTTTTTAATTTTTGGTTTCATTTCATGGTGCATTGCTTTTTCCATATAATGATGTGCCTTTTCATGATGGTGTTTTGCTTTTTCCATATGGTGTTTTGCTTTTTCATGATGAGGAGATTTTTTCATATTAAATCCTTTTCAAATATAATGATGAGATGATATAGTATATATTATTTTTCCATAAATTAAAGGACTTATATCATGCCAATGATTAAAGGGGCTAAAGCTCGCACAAGAAAAGGATTTGCAGAAAATATTAAACGTGAAAGAAAGGAAGGTAAAAAGTTAGATCAATCCGTTGCGATTGCTTACTCTGAAGCACGCCGTGGTAAAAAGAAGAAAAAATAAATGAAAATAGTGACTAAAATAACCGATAGAGGTTATCCAACCCATGATAAAAAATATCATGAGGCCCATTCCGAAGCAGACACTTCTGAAAAGAAAAAATATCCAAAAAATTATCCAAAGACAAAAAAACTACTCAAAAAATTAGGTAGACATGAACTCATGTCTACTGAATCAAAAGAGGGAAAAATTCGAGTCGAGAGAAAATTCAAAAAATACTCGAAAGAATTAGCTTATCATGAAAAAATAGAACACAAGGCTTTGAATAGGCTAAATAAAAAATAATTAATTTTGATACGTAACGCTATATAAAAACTGATATTGAACTCCACTTGTCAAATTAGACATTAAGATTGGACTAGAATTTATACCAGCTCCTTTACCCCAAATACCGCAGAAACTACCTGATGCTTCCGCAATAATACTCATAGAAGTTAAACCAGCAGGCCATGTCATAACACCCGTCATATAACTAATTTCTCCACACCACCCTATATTATTTGTACTTTGAACAGGGAATGGTAAACCAGCAAGTTGGACCTCACCGGAAGCAGTAGTGAAAGTAGGCGTAAACTGTAATCTAGCATTAATCGTAACCAGATTACCTATTTTTGCATAGACACCAGTTTGGATAACATATGCTACTGATAAGTCACCAGGTGTGGCACAAGTCACGATAGGAGTAAATATATTGTCAACTTCAAGTGCAATATTTGCTGCTGCAACGCCAGGGTCTGGCAATGTCAGTATGGTAGCTTGCCCGACTGAAGTATTTGTTAATGTGGTACTAAAGCTAGATACGGTGTTATTTAAAATACGAAAACCACCAGCACTTGCCGAAGTAGGATATAAAGTTAAAGAACCATTTACTCCACCACTTGGAGAACCTATGGCCAATATTCCCGATAATGTTCCGCCAGAAAGTAATAAATAGGCTCCCGATCCTCCAACTTTTGTCCAAACAGCACTAGAAGAACTACCTGTAGTAGTACATTCCCATAATATACTATCTGTGGTATCCCACAAAAATTGATAAGCAGTTCCCGCAACAGAACCATTAGGATTGCCAGCATTTATTAATGCAATATTAGGCTGAAACAAAGCTAATAATTGCTGAAATGTTGTTCGATATGTTGTTCCACCTGTAGCTGGTTGTACTTCGGGAAAAATATCTGCTAACACTGGTGCTGATGGAATAGGTGGCAATCCACTTATTTTTACGCCTGCCATGGCTTCATCTCCGTTAATTTTCTATATCAATGTTTTGACCTGATTCTGTCAAAATATTAAAATCATCTTCGGTCAATAGCGAGAAATCATCAGCGCCGCTACTGGTTCCAAAAGTTGAATAAATAATTTGGGTAATAAAACCTGATCCCCACCAGTTCACATTAATCTCACTTAAAAGGGGTTTTTATACCCCTTTTTGCATTAATAGATACTTTAAAATACTTCAAAACCAAATATCAGTGTTCCGTTTAGAGCGGTTCCAGCAACGTTGTTATTGTAGAATGAAAGTGCTGCACTTCCTGCGCTAGGAATTGCCCGAATTTCGATTCCACGCGTAGTATTAGTGCCTCCCATTAGCATCACTTGCACAATTGAAGTTGTTGCGATTCGTGAATCTGTAAGAG
>Ga0193726_1001814_pt1 | contig 15716 bp, 12 predicted proteins | sample H2c1metaG_FD_144928 | JGI IMG/M metagenome (GOLD analysis project Ga0193726, IMG submission 144928) | Soil microbial communities from a riparian zone of the East river system, Colorado, United States - H2c1 | ecosystem: Environmental > Terrestrial > Soil > Riparian zone | place: USA: East River... | reverse complement strand
CTACGCGATGGACAACGACCTCACCCTGAAGGTCGCGGCGCTGAAGCTGGGCTTCGTGAGCGAGGCCGAGTTCGACCGCATCGTCGATCCGGCCAAGATGGTCAGGCCCTACGTCGCGGCCGACAAATAGTGGTAACGGGAACAGGGCAAACATTGTCGATGCATCGTCCGCGCGATCGTCGATCGCCATGAGCCGCGCGATGCAGCGCCTGTCGCCAGGGAGAGTGCCATGCCGGACCTGAGCGCACTCCTCCTGTCGCGGATCCAGTTCGCCTTCACGATCTCCTTCCATATCGTCTTCCCGGCCTTCACCATCGGCCTGGCGGCGTGGCTCGCCTGCCTCGAAGGGCTTTCGCTCGGGACCGGCAAGCCGGTCTACCGGCGGCTCTTCGACTTCTGGCTGCGCATCTTCGGCATCGCCTTTGGCCTGGGCGTCATCTCCGGCATCGTCATGGCCTTCCAGTTCGGCACGAACTGGAGCGAGCTCTCGCGGCGCACCGGCGCCGTGCAGGGCGGCCTGCTGGCCTACGAGAGCTTCACGGCGTTTGCCGTCGAGGCCTCGTTCTTCGGCGTGCTGATGTTCGGGCGCGATCGGGTGCCCGCATGGCTCTATTTCCTCTCGACCGTCATGGTGGCGCTCGGCACCAGCATGTCCGCCTTCTGGATCCTGGTGAACAACAGCTGGATGCAATGGCCGGTCGGCTACACCATGGATTCGGCCGGGGTCTTCATTCCGACCGACTGGAGCGCGATCATCTTCAGCCCGGTGGTCTGGGTCCGCTTTCCCCACATGATGCTGGCGGCCTATGTGACGTCGGCGTTCTGCGTCGCCGCCACCGGCGCCTGGTACTTGCTGCGCGGCATCTGCCGGGTCGAGGCGCGCATGATGCTGCGCATGGGGCTTGGCCTCGCCGCCGTCCTCGTGCCGGCGCAGCTCTTCATCGGCCATCTCACCGGCGACTACGTGCACGACAAGCAGCCCGCGAAGTTCGCGGCGATCGAGGCGCGCTGGAACGACGAGCAGCCTGCCTCCGAGGTGCTGATCGCCTGGCCCGAGCCCGACCAGGAGCGGAATCTCTATGCGATCAGCGTGCCCTACCTCGGCAGCCTGATCGCATCGATGAGCCTCACCTCGAAGGAGGTCGGGCTGAAGAGCTTCCCGGTGGCCGACCGCCCGCCCGTCCAGATCCCGTTCTTCGCCTTCCGCATCATGGTGGGCTGCGGCGTGCTGATGCTGGGTCTCGCCTGGCTCGGCGTGGTGCTCATGCTGTTCGGGCAGATGGAGCGCCAGCGCTGGCTGCTGTGGGCGACCTTCCTCAGCTTCCCGCTGGGCTTCATCGCCACCCTCACGGGCTGGTTCACGGCCGAGGTCGGGCGCCAGCCCTGGACGGTCTACGGCCAGCTCCTCACCGCCGATGCCGCGACGCCGTTCCTGACATCCTCGCAGGTGACGACGAGCCTCATCCTGTTCGGGCTGGTCTACGCCCTGATCTTCCTGGCGGGCACGGCCTACATCTACCGCCTGCTGCGGCAAGGCATCGTGTCGCTGCCGCCGCTCGCCGAGTCGGAGACCAATCCGAAGCGCCCGATGGCCATTCCGGGCGACAGCCCCGGCGCGGCGCCGGCGTCCGGCCCGGCGGAGGCGTCGTAGACCATGGTCGAATTCTGGATCGGCGCGCTCGGCCTGTCGCTCCTCCTCTATGTGCTGCTCGATGGCTTCGATCTCGGCGTCGGCATGCTCTTCCTCTTCGCCCCGTCGGAGACCGCGCGCCGCCACATGCTGGGCGCCATCGCCCCGGTGTGGGACGGCAACGAGACCTGGCTGGTGATCTCCGCCGCCGTGCTGTTCGGAGCCTTTCCGCTCGTCTACTCGGTGCTGCTGTCGGCCTTCTACCTGCCGCTGATCCTCATGCTCCTGGCGCTCATCCTGCGCGGGGTCGCCTTCGAGTTTCGCTACAAGGCGGTGCGCCTGCGCCGGCTCTGGGACGCCGGCTTCGTCGCCGGCTCCTACGTCGCCGCCTTCGTGCAGGGCGTGACGATGGGCGCGCTGGTGCAGGAGATTCCGATCAGCGGCGGTCTCTACACCGGTGGGCCGTTCGGCTGGCTGAGCCCGTTCGCGCTGCTCTGCGGCGTGGGCCTCTGCCTGGGCTACGCCATGCTGGGCGCGGGCTGGATCACCTACAAGACCGAGCAGGACGTGCGGGCCTTCGGCTACCGCATCCTGCCCTGGCTGCTGGTCGCGGTCCTCGCGGTCCTCGCCATGGCCTTCGTCTTTGCCCTGCGCCTCGATCTGCGGGTGATCCACCGCTGGACCGAGCGGCCCGTCATGCTGGTCTTCCCTGCCATCGGCGTCCTCGCCTGCGGCGGCATGATCCTGGCCGTTCGCCGCAAGGCCGACCTCATTCCCTTCCTGATGGGGGCCCTGATCTTCGGCGCGGCCTTCGCCACGCTGGCGGTCTCGTTCCTGCCCTTCATCATCCCGTTTTCCGTGACCATCGAGCAGGCGGTCGCGCCGCCGTCCAGCCTTTCCTTCATGTTCTGGGGCGCCGGGCTTTTTTCCCTGCCGCTGACGCTGGCCTACACGCTCGTCGTCTATGTCGTGTTCAAGGGCAAGGTCCGCGGTCCGGCCGAATACCATTGAGACCGTGCTGCGTTCACATCCTGGATGCAGGAAATTCCGTCGAGGAGCCTGACGATGCCGCAAACGATCGCCGACCTCATGGCCGAGACCCTGCATGCCGCAGGCGTGCGGCGCATCTACGGCGTGGCGGGGGATTCGCTGAACGGGTTCACCGATTCGCTGCGCCGGCAGAAGACGATCGACTGGATGCATATGCGCCATGAGGAGGCGGCGGCCTTCGCGGCGGGCGCCGAGGCCCACCTGACCGGCCAGCTCGCCGTCTGCGCGGGCAGCTGCGGGCCCGGCAACCTTCATCTCATCAACGGCCTGTTCGACTGCCAGCGCAGCCGCGTGCCGGTCCTGGCCATCGCCGCCCACATCCCGAGCGCCGAGATCGGCAGTTCCTACTTCCAGGAAACGCATCCCGACAAGCTGTTCGCCGAATGCGCGCACTATGTGGAGCTGGTCTCCAATCCCGACCACATGGCGCGGATCCTGGAGAAGGCGATCCGCGTCGCCGTGGCGGAGCGCGGGGTGGCGGTGGTGGTCATCCCGGGCGACATCGCGCTCAAGACCACCGCGATGAAGGTCGCCCCCTGGCTGCTGCCGGCGCTTCCGGTCATGCAGCCCGGCGCGGCGGAGCTCGAGAAGCTGGCCAAACTGCTGAACGACGCGCAGAGGGTCACCATGCTGTGCGGCGCCGGATGCGCCGGCCAGCACGACGCGATCGTCGAGCTGGCGCGCCTCCTCAATGCGCCCATCGTCCATCCGCTGCGCGGCAAGGAACATGTCGAATACGACAACCCGTTCGATGTCGGCATGACCGGCTTCATCGGATTTCCGTCCGGCTACAAGGCGATGATGAATTGCGATACGCTGCTGATGCTGGGCACAGACTTTCCCTACCGCCAGTTCTACCCGGAGAACGCCAAAGTGGCCCAGGTCGACCTGCGCGCCGAGAGCCTGGGCAACCGCTGCCGGATCGACCTCGGCATCATCGGCGATGTCGGGGCGACCGTGGCCGCCCTCCTGCCCAAGCTGAAGGCGAAGACCGACCGCGCGCATCTCGACGATGCGCTCGACGACTATCGCCGCGCGCGCGCCGATCTCGACAAGCTCGCCGAGGGCAGGCCGGGCAGCGGCAAGATCCATCCCCAGTATGTCTCGCGGCTGGCGAGCGAGCTCGCCGCCGAAGACGCGATCTTCACCTGCGATGTCGGCACGCCGACCGTGTGGGCCGCCCGCTACCTCAAGATGAACGGCAAGCGGCGGCTGATCGGCTCGTTCAACCACGGCTCGATGGCCAACGCCCTGCTGCAGGCCATCGGCGCCCAGGCGACCTACCCGGGCCGCCAGGTGATCTCGATGTCGGGCGACGGCGGGTTCTCGATGATGATGGGCGACTTCATCAGCCTCAGCCAGCTCGGCCTCCCGGTCAAGGTGATCGTCCTCAACAACGGCACGCTGGGCTTCGTCGAGCTGGAGATGAAGGCCTCGGGCTTCGTCGACACCGCGGTCGATCTCAAGAATCCCGACTTCGCGGCGATGGCGCAGGCGATGGGAATCCACGGCACCCGCGTCGAGGATCCGCAGGCGCTGGAAAGCGCGCTGCGCGCGGCGTTCGCCCATGACGGGCCGGCCCTGGTGGATGTGGTGAGCGCCCGGCAGGAGCTTGTGATGCCGCCGACCACGACCGTGGCCGAGGCGTATCATTTCAGCCTGTTCACGATGAAGGCCGTGCTGGACGGTCGCGCGAGCGAGATCATCGACCTGGCGCTCACCAATGTCCGTCGCTGACCCGCGCCGCCGGCCGGTATCGATGCTCTCGGGCGGTGTCCGCTAGACGCCGGTCGCGGGCGCTTCCCCCGCGGCACTGGATCGGCCTGGCCGCGCTGTGGTTCGTCCTGGCCCTCGGCGCCGGCGCGGCGCACGCCCAATCCGGGCCGCCCGAGGAGTCGGCGCGGCCGGAGCTACCGCCCGCTCGAAAATACATGACCGGCGACTGGGGCGGGACGCGAAGCGAGCTCGAGGCCAAAGGTGTCACTGTGCGCGCCCACCACCTCGCGGAGTTCGCGGCCAATCCCCTGGGCGGCCTAAGCCAGGGCGCGGCCTATACCGAACAGCTCGATGCGGGCGCCGATTTCGATCTCGGCCGGTTGATCGGCCTTTCGGGGGCCACGCTCCACGCGACCTTCACCCAGCGCGCCGGGCAGAGCCTCGCCGCCAACAACATCGGCAGCATCATCTCGGTGCAGGAGGTGTTCGGCGCCGGGCAGAACGTGCGGCTGGCCGAACTCTCCTACGAGCAGTCGCTGTTCGGGGATCGCCTGGTCACCAGGCTGGGCTGGCTGCACGCCTCGGACGATTTCGCGTCGTCGCCCATCTACTGCTATTTCCAGAACAACGGCTTCTGCGGTCAGGTCGGCATCGTGGTCAACAGCGGCTACACCATTTTTCCGGCTGCCAGCTGGGGCGGCATGGTGAAGGTGCGGCCGCTCGACGATTTCTACATCCAGGCGGGTGCCTACGAGGTGAACCCGACCCTGGCCGAGCCGGCGAACGGCTTCAAGCTCGGCACCTCCGGCGCTACCGGGGTCTTCGTGCCGGCGCAGGTGGGATGGCAGCCGCGCCTCGGGCCCGCCGGACTGCCGGGCCATTACCGGATCGGCGGCTACTACGACACGTCCGACGCGCCGTACCTGGGCGCGCCGCTCGGCGGCCCGCGGTCGACAGCGCGCGGCCGCTGGGGCTTCTATGCCCAGGGCGAGCAGATGCTTCACCGCACGGCGCCGGGAACCGACCAGGGGCTGACGGCCTTCGCCGTCGCAGCCTATGCCGCGCCCGACACGGCGCTGCTGCAATACATCTGGCAGGCCGGGCTTCTCCAGCGCGGCACCTTCGCCGGCCGCGACCGCGATACGATCGGCCTCGGGGTCATCCAGAGCCGGATCAGCAACCAGCTGGTAGCGCAGCAGGTCGCAGCCGACGCCCAGTTGCCGGGATCGGTCGCCATCCAGTCCGCCGAGACCACGATCGAGCTCAACTATCGCGCGCTGCTCACGCCGTGGTTTTCGCTGATGCCCAACGTGCAGTACGTGATCCGGCCCAACGGCGTGAACACGATCCCGGACGCGCTCGTGCTGGGCCTGCAGCTCAAGCTGACATTCTGATGCGCGACAGGAGTCGCGTGCCCCGGCATTACGCCGCCGCGTCCTCGCGAATCATCGCCGCACCCTTCTCGCCGATCATGATGGTGGGCGCATTGGTGTTGCCGGTGGTGAGGGTCGGCATCACCGAGGCGTCGATCACGCGCAGGCCCTGGATACCGCGCACCCGCAGCCGCGAATCGACCACGGCGCGCGGATCCTCACCCATCCGGCAGGTGCCGACCGGGTGATAGAGCGTGTTGCCGGCGCGGCGGGCATAGGCCAGCAGGTCGGCGTCGCTTACAAGGTCGGGGCCGGGCTGGATCTCGCCCGAACTGTGCTGGCTGAGCGCAGGTGCCGCAAAGACCCGGCGCACATGGCGCACGCCGCCCAGCAACGCCAACTCGTCGGTATGGGTCGTCAAATAGTTGGGCTTGATCGCCGGCCGCGCGAAGGGATCGGCGGAGGCCGCCATGATGGTGCCGCGGCTGTCGGGCTTCACGACGCAGACCACGCAGCTCATGCCGGGCTTCTCGTCGAGCTGACCGAACTTCAGGGGATGCGTGCTGCCCGGCGTGAACAGCAGCTGCAGGTCGGGCGAGGCCAGGCCCTCGCGGCTGTCGCAGAAAAGCTGCGCCGTCGTGACGCCGAAGGTGAGGGCGCCCTTGCCGGTGAGCGCAAAGCGCAGGATCTCCGGCAGCACGCGCGGGAAGCGGGCGACCTCGTTCACGGTCGGCGTGCCGTGCACGCGATGCACGACCCGGATCACGTAGTGGTCGATCAGGTTCGAGCCCACGCCCGCGAGATCATGCACCACCGGAATGCCGAGCGACTGCAGGTGCGCCGCCGGCCCGACGCCGGAGACATGCAGGATATGCGGCGAGTTCACCGTGCCGCCCGACACGATCACCTCGCGGTTGGCGCGCACCTCGGTGAGGTTGCCGCCGCGCCGGAAGGAAACGCCGACGCAGCGCTTGCCCTCGAACAGGAGCTTGCCGCCCTGCGCCTCGGTTTCGACCCTGAGGTTGGAGCGGCCCCGCGCCTCGCGCAGAAAGGTCTGCGCCGTCGAGCCGCGGAAGCGGCCGCGTCGCGTCATCTGCGAATAGCCGACGCCCGAGCGCTGCTTGCCGTTGAGGTCGGGATTGAAGGGGAAACCCGCCTGCTGCGCGGCTTCGACGAAGCGATGGGTGAGCGGCAGGATGGTGCGGTAGTCCTCGACCTTGAGCGGGCCGTCCTGGCCGCGCACCTCGGAATCGCCGCCCTGCACGTAGTGCTCGGACTTCTTGAAGTAGGGCAGCACGTCGTCATAGCTCCAGCCGCGATTGCCCATCTGCGCCCAGCCGTCGAAGTCGGCCGGCGCGCCGCGCACATAGAGCATGCCGTTGATCGAGCTCGATCCGCCCATCACCCGGCCGCGCGGCCATTCCATGCGGCGCTCGCCCGTGCCCTTCTCGGGCTCGGTGGTGAAGTTCCAGTTGACCAGCGGATTTCGGATCAGCGAGCGCATGCCGGCCGGAATGTGGATCATCGGATGCCAGTCGCTCGGGCCCGCTTCGAGCAGGATCACCGACGCACCCGCTTCCGACAGACGAGACGCGACCACACAGCCGGCCGAGCCGGCGCCCACCACCACGTAATCCGCCTTCATGGCGTCGCTCTCATGGCGTTCTCTCCCGATATCGCTCGACAACGTCTATCGGTTTCCCATACCAAGCAACAACATTGAAAGGACGGAGCAATGCGCGGTCGTCAGGTGTTCTTGGAGACGCTTTTAGCCCATGGCGTCGATCGCATCTTCGGCAATCCCGGCACGACCGAGAGCCCGTTGCTCGATTCGCTGCTCGACTATCCGCAGCTCCAGTACATCGTGCACCTGCATGAGGGCGTAGCCGTCGGTGCCGCGAACTTTTACGGCCAGGCGAGCGGCAAGACGGCGTTCGTGAACCTGCACGTGGCGCCGGGGTTGGGCAACGCCATCGGCATGATCTACGGCGCGCTCAAGAACAACACGCCGATGGTCGTGACGGCGGGCCAGCAGGACACGCGCCTCAGGCTGCGCGATCCCGTGCTGGGCCACGACCTCGCGGCGATGGCCGCGCCCGTCACCAAATGGAGCGTGCAGGTCGAGCGCGCCGACGAGATGGGCCCGATCCTGCAGCGCGCCTTCAAGATCGCCAACGAGGCGCCGGCTGGGCCGGTGTTCGTGGCGCTGCCCATCAACGTCATGGAGCAGGAGACGAACGTGCCGGCCGGCAAGCCCGCGCACCTCTTTTCGGCGAGCCGTCCCGATCCCGCCGGCGTTGAGGCGATGGTCCGGCTGCTGATTGCCGCTAAAAACCCGACCATCGTGGCGGGCGACGAGGTCTCGCGCGCCGGCGCCGACAAGACCCTGGAAAAGCTGGTCGAGCGCATCGGTGCCTCGGTGTGGTTCGAGGGATTACGCGGCCGCAATTCCTTTCCGACCGACCATCCCGCCTGGCGCGGCACGCTTGCCTTCGATGCACCCGGGATCGCCAAGCAGTTTGCCGACAACGACCTGGTGCTGATGGTGGGCGGCCCGTTCTTCGAGGAAGTCTGGTACGCGCCTGGTTCGCCGTTCCCCAAGGGATGCAAGGTGCTGCAGATCGAACCGGCGCCGTCGCGTCTGGCCTACAACTTCGCCGTCGATGCCGGCCTCGTCGCCGATGTCGATTCAGCTCTCGAGGCGCTGTGGCAGACGACGACCGGCATCAACGGCGCGGAGGCCAGAGCGCGCCAGGAAAAGTTCAGGGCGCAGAAGCAGGCGGACGATGCGGCGCAGAATGCCCGCGTGCAAAAGGCCTGGTCGCGCACCCCGACCTCGATGGCGCGTGCCATGGCCGAGATCAGGAACGGCGCGCCCGACAACGTCGTCGTGGTCGACGAGACCATCACCGCCAATCTCGACCTGTTCAAGACCTTCACCTTCTCGGGAGCGGGCGACTATTACAGCGGCCGGGGCGGCGGCATCGGCCAGGGCGTGGCGGGCGCCATCGGCGTCGCGGTGGCCGAGCCCAGGCGGCCGATCCTCTGCCTGTCGGGTGACGGCTCGTCGATGTATTCCATCCAGGCGCTGTGGACCGCGGCGCATCACGACCTGCCGATCGTCTTCGTCATCCTGGCCAACCGCGAGTACCGCGTGCTCAAGCACAATATCGATGCCTACCGGCAACGCTTCGACGTGAAGTCGAACAAGCCCTACATGCACATGGACCTGACGGGCCCTGCGTTGGGCTTCGTCGATCTCGCCAAGGGCATGGGCGTGGCCGGCACGCATGTCGCGAAGGCCGACGATATCCAGCGCGCCGTGGCGGCCGCCTTCAAGTCAGGCAAGCCACACTTGATCGAGATCGAGATCGAAGGGAAAAGGTGAGTCCCATCGGGAGGGACCTGCAATGAAGGCCTACGTGATTGCCGCCGAGACGATCAAGGATCAGGCGATGTTCGATGAATATCGCAAGGTCGTGCCGGAAACAGTGGCACCGTTCGGCGGCCGCTTCGTGGCGCGTGGTGGCAACCTCACCGTTCTCGAGGGTGAGTGGCCGCATTCACGGCTGGTGATCATCGAGTTCCCGTCGCGGGCCGACGCCGAGGGCTGGTACAAGTCGCCGGCGTATCAGAAGATCATCTCCCTAAGGCACAAGAGTTCCGTCGGCAATCTGGTCATCGTCGACGGAGCGCCCTGAGCCTGACCTGATCGAGAACTCTTCTCAATCTCTTCTCCTCCCCCGTATGACGGGTAGGGCTATCGCATGTGCCAATTCCCGTCGTCTCGACCGGAGCGCGAAGCGCGGAGCGGAGAGACCTTGCTTCAACGATAAGCAGCTAATCGGGGATAGAAGGTCTCTCCGCGCGGCCCTTCGGGCCTTGGTCGAGACGACGGAGATCGCCACATGCGATAGCCCTGGTCATACGGGGGAGGGTAGGGAGGGGGAGAGTCCCACAGGCGATTTCTGAAACCTAATGATCTGAACCAGGCCGGCCACTTTACTGCGGCCTTCCCCCTCCGGCCCTGCGGGCCACCTCCCCCGTATGACGGGGGAGGAAAGGCTCTGCCTGCATTCTGCTATCATAACGGGAGACCATGACCCCATTCATGGTGTTCGGCGCTCTCCCGCGCCCTCTATGCCGGTACGAAAGTATTATTCTGCTCGCCGCCGACACTTGCCTCTTGACAGAACTGAGCAATGTTGTGGCGTATCCCTGTCGACACTCGCGAGCAGAGGATCGGCAGATGACGACTCCCGGACAACCCTTACTTCTGAAACGCTCGCACCTTGGCCTGATGAGCGCGGGCCGCGCCGGTGAGCATGGGCAGGTCGTTGCCCGCCAGGATCAGCTTCATGCCCTTCTCGGTATAGAGCTTCAGCAGCTCCTCGCTGTAGGCGCCGCCCATGCCCGGCCACTTGCCGTGTTTCTTGCAGCCGGCAACCACCTTGTCGACCGCGGCCTGGACCTTGGCGTGTCCGTTCTCGCCCGGGATGCCCAGCTCCATGGAGAGGTCGCTGGAGCCGACCAGCAGGCAGTCGATGCCCGGCACGGCCGCGATCGCCTCGGCATTCTCGACCGCCTTGGGCGTCTCGATCATCACGGTGATCAGCGTGTTTTCATCGCTCTGTTTGGTCATCTCGGCCATTGGCATGGGTGCGTAGTCGAACTGCGCCTGGCCGCCGCCGACGGACCGATGGCCGCGCGGCGGGTAGCGCAGCTTGTCGGCGATCTCCCGGGCCTCCTCCGGCGTGTCGACATGTGGGATCACGATGCCGAGAGCGCCGCCGTCCAGCACCCGCGTCGCCATGGTGAGCTCGCCGTAGGGCACGCGGACGATAGGGGCGATGCCCGAATCCTGCGAGGCGACCGCGATCTCGCAGGCCGTCTCGATCGACATGGCGCCGTGCTCGAGGTCGAGGAACAGCCAGTCGAAGCCCGCCGCCTTCATCACCTTGATGATATCGACATTGCGCACCAGCCGGACGCCGATGCCGATGGCGAGCTCGTTCTTCCGAAGCCGCGCCTTGGCGGCGTTGATCGCATGGGCCATGTTTCTCCCTCCGAAGCAGGTTTTGCGGTAAGCTAGACGCCATGACTTTCCATGTCGAACGAATCGATCATGTCGTGCTGCGGGTGCGGGATCAGCCGGCCATGGTGCGCTTCTACGAGCAGGCGCTGGGTTTCAAGGTCGAGCGCCGTCTGGAGCGCATCAGCCTGGTGCAACTGCGCGCCGGCGCCTCGCTGCTTGATCTGGTCCCCGCCGAGCGCGCCACGGATGCGCCCAACATGGATCACCTTTGCTTCCGTGTAGAACCGTTCGACCGTGACGCCATCGTCACGCGGCTGGCGCCTTTCAACATATCGGTCGGCGAAACCGTCGAGCGGTACGGTGCGGAAGGCACCGGTCCTTCGGTCTATTTTAACGACCCCGAAGGCAACCAGATCGAGCTGAAGGGTCCTGCAGCCCGCGTGTCGGGCTAGACCGTCGCATTAGCCCTTGGCCATTGCAGACGATGTGCTAGCCTCGCGGTACGGGAAGAACAAATAGGCCGGTAACGGCTGAGTGTCTGGGAGGAGTTGTCTATGCGTACACGCTTGGCTGTGGCAGCCGGGACTTTCGTTGCCTTGATGATAGCGGCGGCGCCGACCTATGCGCAGAAGCAGGGCGGCACGCTGAAAATCTCCCATCGCGACAACCCGCCCAGCGCCTCGATCCACGAGGAATCGACGATCTCGGTCAACCAGCCGTTCATGGCGGTGTTCAACAATCTCGTGCTGTTCGATCCCAAGGAGAAGGTCAACAGCCCCGACCATATCGTGCCCGACCTGGCCGAGAGCTGGGCGTGGAACGACGACAAGACCAAGCTCACTTTCAAGCTGCGCCAGGGCGTGAAGTGGCATGACGGCAAGCCCTTCACCAGCGCCGACGTGAAGTGCACCTGGGACGCGGTGGTGGGCAAGGGTGACGAGAAGCTCGACATCGTCCGCAAGAGCCCGCGCAAGATCTGGTACATCAACCTCAAGGAGGTGACGACCAACGGCGACAACGAGGTGACCTTCAACCTCGGCCGGCCGCAGCCCTCGTTCCTGTCGATGCTCGCAGGCGGCTACTCGCCGGTCTATTCCTGCCACGTGCCCGGCCGCGACATGCGCTCCAAGCCGATCGGCACCGGCCCGTTCAAGGTCGTCGAGTTCAAGCGCAACGAATCGATCAAGCTGGTCAAAAATCCCGACTACTGGAAGAAGGGCCGGCCCTATCTCGACGCCATCGACTGGACGATCGTGCCCAACCGCAGCACCCGCATGCTGGGCTTCGGTGCCGGTTCGTATGACATGACGTTCGACTCGGACGTCACCTTCCCGCTGCTCAAGGACGTCAAGGCGCAGAAGCCCGATGCGGTGTGCGAGGCCAGGCCGACCAACGTCAATTCCAACATCCTGGTCAACCGCGACAAGCCGCCGTTCGACAATGCGCAGATCCGGCACGCCATGGTGCTGGCGCTCGACAACAGGGCCTTCGCCGACATCCTAAGCCAGGGCAACGATCTCGACGGCGCGGTCATGCTGCCGCCGCCGGCCGGGTTCTGGGGCATGCCCAAGGAAATGCTGCCGAGCCTGCTCGGCCATTCGCCCGAGATCGAGAAGAACCGCGCCGAGGCGCGCAAGATCATGGAGGGGCTTGGCTACGGTCCCGAAAAGCCGCTCAAGATCAAGGTGGCGACCCGCAACATCGCCATCTATCGCGACCCGGCGGTGATCCTGATCGACCAGCTCAAGAAGATCTACATCGAGGGTGAGCTCGATCCGATCGACACCACCGTCTGGTACACCAAGATCGCACGCAAGGATTACCAGGTCGGCATGAATCTCACCGGCGTGGGCATCGACGATCCCGACGTCAATTTCTACGAGAACTACTACTCGACGTCGGACCGCAACTACACGAGCTACAAGAATCCCGAGGTCGACAAGCTGATCGAGCAGCAGTCCGCCGAGGTCGACCTGGAAAAGCGCAAGAAGCTCGTGTGGGAGATCGAGAAGAAATTGGCCGACGACGCCGCGCGGCCGATCCTGGGCTACAACGTCGCCAACACCTGCTGGACGCCGCAGCTCAAGGGTCTCGTGCTGCAGACCAACAGCATCTACAACGGTTGGCGTTTCGAAGACGTCTGGCTCGATCGGTAGAAGCTTTGCGCCGCCACTCGCCCGATTCCTCAGAAGCCCTCTCCGCCCGCGTCAGCGGGGGGAGAGGGAGGGGACCCGCGCGTAGCGCGGGGAGGGTGAGGTGGGCTGCGCCGCCAGTGGAACCATTTCATCCTGCGTCGACACCACCTCACCTCCCCCATTGCTTCGCAATGGGTCCCCTTCCTCTCCCCCGCTTCGCGGCGGAGAGGACCAAGAGCTGTTGAGGCGGAGGGGCTGATGGGCGCATATCTGGTCCGCCGCCTCCTGTTGATGGCCCTGACGCTGTTCGGGATGTCGATCCTGATCTTCGTGATGTTGCGCCTGGTGCCGGGCAACATCGCCGACATCCTGGTCGACGCCGCCGGCATCGCCGATTCCAAGGAGAAGGCCAAGATCACGCACGAGCTCGGTCTCGACCTGCCGATCATCGAACAGTACGGCCAATGGATCGGCGGCCTGTCGCGCGGCGATCTCGGCTTCGCCTACGTCTCGGAGCGGCCGGCCATTGAGGAGATCGCGCCGCGCATCCCGATCAGCGCCAAGCTGGCCGGCATGGCGCTGTTCTTCGCCATCATTATCGGCGTGCCGTTCGGCGTCATCAGCGCGGTGCGGCAGAACACGCCGCTCGACTACTTCCTGCGCGTGCTCAGTCTCAGCGGCCTGTCATTGCCCTCGTTCTGGCTCGGCCTGCTGGTGCTGATGGCGGCCGTCAACTGGTTCGGCACGATCCCGATCTACAGCAACGAGCCGCGCAGCCTCTTGCAGGAGTTCGGTTTGCTGGCCATCCCGGCGGCCGTGGTCGGGTTCCGCAGCTCGGCGCTGATCATGCGTCTGACGCGATCGTCCATGCTCGAGGTCATGCGTCAGGACTATATCCGCACGGCGCGTTCCAAGGGCGCCTCGCAGATGTCGGTCAACTACGACCATGCGCTGCGCAACGCGCTGCTGCCCGTGGTCACGGTGATCGGCATCGAGGCGGCCTTCCTGGTCGGCGGCCTGATCGTCACCGAAACCGTGTTCAACATCCCGGGCGTCGCGCGCTTCCTGGTCGAGGCGATCCGCTGGCGCGACTACCCGATCGTGCAGAACCTGGTGATGCTGATCGCCTTCGTGGTGGTCACGGTCAATTTCCTGGTCGACATGGCCTACATGGTCCTCGACCCCCGCATCAAGTTCGCCGACTGAGGCGCCCATGGCCGTCATCAACCACGACGCTGAACTGGCCCGCGCCGGCGCCAATGTCACCGGATGGTGGAGCCGCATCCTCTTCTTCGCGCGGCGCTACCCGCTGGGCGCGGTGGGCGCGGTGATCGTGCTTGTCTTCGTGCTGACCGCCATCTTCGCCCCTCTTATCGCGCCAATGGATCCGACGACGACCGATGCCAAGGCCTCGCTGGCCCGTCCCGGCGGCGTGTTCTGGCTGGGCGCCGACTTCATGGGCCGCGACATGTTCAGCCGCATCGTGTTCGGCGCGCGCATTTCGCTCGCCGTCGGCCTCGGCGCCACCCTGACGGGCGGCATCCTGGGCGTATCGATCGGCCTGATGAGCGGCTATCTTGGCGGCACCGTCGATCTCATCACCCAGCGCCTGATGGACATCATGCAGTCGCTGCCGCTGCTCGTCATGGCGCTGGTCATGGCGGCGGCGCTGGGCCCGTCGCTGCAGAACACCATCATCGCCATCGCCATCCCGCTGGTGCCGACAGTAGCCCGCGTCGTGCGGTCGAGCACGCTCTCGCTTCGCGAACAACCCTTCGTCGAGGCGGCGCGCGCCGTCGGCATGGGCGAGGTGCGCATCGCCATGCGCCATGTGTTGCCCAACACCCTGGCGCCGCTGATCGTGCTGGGAACGGCCCAGCTCGGCTCGGCCATCCTGGTCGAGGCCTCGCTCTCCTTCCTGGGACTCGGCATCCCCGAGCCCTATCCCTCGTGGGGCCGCATGCTGTCGGAATCGGCCGCCGAGTACGTGCGCACCGCGCCCTGGCTGGTGATCTTCCCCGGCGTCGCCATCAGCCTCACCGTCTTCGGCACCAACCTCTTGGGTGACGCGTTGCGCGATATTCTCGACCCCCGTCAACGATCCTGAGGGCTGCGTTCATGAGCGCGCTTCTCGAGGTCAAGGATCTCGGCACGTGGTTCTACACGCGACAAGGCATCGTCAAGGCGGTCGATAACGTCGACTTCCAGGTTGCCGCCGGCGAGACGCTGGCGATCGTGGGCGAATCGGGCTGCGGCAAGAGCATGACGGCGCTGTCGCTGATGCGCCTCATCCCCGACCCGCCGGGTCGCATCGTCTCCGGCACGGTGAAGCTCGGCGGCCGCGAGCTGCTGACGCTCAGCGAAGAAGAGATGCGCCGGGTGCGCGGCAACGAGATCTCGATGATCTTCCAGGAGCCGATGACCTCGCTCAATCCGGTGATGACGATCGGCAAGCAGATCTCCGAGGCCTTGATCCTGCACCGCGACATGGATCGCAAGGCGGCGCTCAAGCGCGCCGTGGAGATGCTCGACCTGGTGCGCATCCCCGAGCCCGCCCAACGGGCCAAGGAATATCCCCACCAGCTGTCGGGCGGCATGCGCCAGCGCGCCATGATCGCCATGGCGCTGGCCTGCAATCCCAAGGTGCTGATCGCCGACGAGCCGACGACGGCGCTCGACGTCACCATCCAGGCCCAGATTCTCGAGCTGATCGTCGAGCTGCAGCGCGAGTTCAGCGCCGCGGTGATCCTGATCACCCATGATCTGGGCGTCGTCGC
>Ga0193726_1001813_pt1 | contig 15728 bp, 10 predicted proteins | sample H2c1metaG_FD_144928 | JGI IMG/M metagenome (GOLD analysis project Ga0193726, IMG submission 144928) | Soil microbial communities from a riparian zone of the East river system, Colorado, United States - H2c1 | ecosystem: Environmental > Terrestrial > Soil > Riparian zone | place: USA: East River... | reverse complement strand
AGAAAGTTGGGAACTATTGAAAAGGGCTACTGCAGTTTTTTCTTTGGCTTATACACGTTTCAATGATCTGCAGATCGCCGATGCCAGTGCGAAGGAGGCAATAAAGCAATCAGCGCTGGATCGCATCCGTGCAGATATTGCTTCCATGCGTACCATCAGTGACCTCGATAGGATCACTCCGTTAATATGGAATGAGCTTATGATACTCGGTATTCCTTTTATCCGTTGCGGTGTTTTTATCATGGATGAATCACAAGAACTCATTCATACCTTTCTTTCCACCCCCGATGGAAAAGCGATCGCTGCTTTTCACATACCGTATACTACCCCCGGAAATATTGGCCAGGTATTAAGTCATTGGCGTGATGGAAAAAATTATATAGATCATTGGGATGAAAAAGAATTCAGGGAGTTTGCTGACACATTAGTCAGGCAGGGAGTGCTCGGATCATCGCAGCAATATTTACAAACCATCCCTCATGGTGGTTTTTATTTACATTTTCTTCCGTTCCTGCAAGGCATGTTGTATGTAGGCAACACAAATCAATTGAGCGGGGATGAGATAAACCTGATCCAATCTGTTGCGGATGCTTTCTCCACAGCCTATGCCCGTTACGAGGATTTCAATAGACTGGAGGCAGCCAAACAACAGGTGGAAAAAACTTTGGTGGATCTGAAACAAGCCCAGACACAATTGGTGCAATCTGAGAAGATGGCATCCTTGGGGGAACTCACTGCGGGCATTGCACATGAAATTCAAAACCCGTTGAATTTTGTCAATAATTTTTCTGAAGTAAATAATGAATTGATCGAAGAATTAAAAATGAAGAATTCAACATTAAAAATTAATGATGATGAAGTAAATGAGTTGCTCAATGATATATATCAAAATAATGAAAAAATAAGCAATCATGGCAAACGGGCCGATGCGATCGTGAAAGGAATGTTGCAGCATTCCAGGACAAGCAGCGGGCAAAAAGAATTGACAGACATAAACGTTTTAGCAGATGAATATCTCCGTCTTTGCTACCATGGCTTAAGAGCAAAGGACAAATCTTTTAATGCAACCATCAAAACTGATTTTGCTAGCAGCCTCGAAAAGATCAATATCATTCCGCAGGATATTGGCAGGGTAATATTGAATTTACTGACGAACGCTTTTTATGCGGTGGGCGAAAGGCGGGCCTCGACAGGCTCGGCCGCCAGGTCCTACGAGCCCACAGTTTGCGTTAGCACAGCCTTAATTCCCCCTTTGGGAGCCAGGGGGCCTCAAGTACAAATTAAGGTAGTTGACAATGGAGGTGGTATTCCTCAAAAAGTATTGGATAAAATATTTCAACCTTTCTTTACAACAAAGCCGACGGGGCAGGGAACGGGATTGGGATTGAGTTTGAGCTATGACATTATTAAAGCACATGGAGGAGAAATAAAGGTGGAGACGAAGGTGGGTGAGGGCAGTGAGTTTATTATTCAATTACCTGTTGTCTGAATCACGGATTTATTGGATTAAAGGATTACACTGATTAATAAAATGCCGGAATTAAAACATAAAGAGATAACTGAAAAAATTATTGGGGCCTCTTTTGAAGTGCATAAATTCCTGGGGAATGGATTTCAGGAAGTAATTTATCAGAGAGCTCTGGCCTGGGAGTTGGCCCAAGCGGGGCTATCTTATGTCCGCGAAATTGAACAGGAAATATTTTATAAACAACTTCAGGAACCGATTGGAACAAGAAGAGCAGACTTTGTTGTAGAAGGAAAAGTTTTAGTTGAGTTGAAAGCAATCATCGAACTTGAAGATGTGCACCTTGCCCAGGTATTAAATTATCTGAAAGCATACAGACTAGAAGTTGGGTTGTTGATCAACATTGGAGGCAAGAGCTTAACCTTTAAAAGGCTTGTCCTCTAAAATGGAATCAGTGCAATCCATAAATCAGTGCAAATCCGTTATTCTGACAATTTATGATATAAAAGCTCATGGTGGAGAGATAAAAGTGGAAACGAAAGAAGGGGAAGTCCGCCCGGATGACCCGGTCGGACGGGCGGACAGACTTTAACATTCAACTACCTATTACAACTCTTAAAATGAAACAGACTATTTCCTTTTTTTTATGTTTCGCCATTTATTCGGGCATTCATGCGCAACCGTTGCCTGATAGCATAAAAACATTGTTTAATGCAGCAAAAAATGATGCTGAAAAAGGAAGACTGCTCACCCGGTACTTTGACTTAGGCATGAATGACGATGGGATGCTTGGAGCGCTCATAAAAATGAGGGACTATTTTAAAGCAGCCAATGATCCAACTTCGGAAGATTATGTCCGGCTGGCTATTTCCAGGCAATTGTCAAGGATCAGTGAATATACATCAGCACTCAATGATTTGTTTCCACTGTTAACACGGTTTGAACAACGAAAAGATCCTTACGGAATAATGGTAACCAACAGGCATTTTAGTTATGCTTATTATGCTGCTGGAGATGAAGAAAAAACACTTTATTATGATAAAAAAACACTAGAGCTTAGTCTTGGGTTAAATGATGACTATGAATTGGCAACTGCCTATAATAATTTAAGTTCTGATTATTCAGAATATCGATTTCCTGATTCGGGTTTTGTAACCGGGCAAAAAGCTGTTGCCCTCGCCAAAAAAATACATGATCCATACATGGTTTGCAAAACTTCCAGCACATTCGCCGAAGCATACATTGCTCAAAAGAAATACAATGAGGCCATTCCCTATTTGAAAGAGAGCTTACAAATTGCATTAGCCGTAAGTCTAATGGATGCCTGTTATATCATGAATGATTTTTCACAGATTTACCTGGCAAATAATCAACCTGACAGTGCTAAATATTATTCAAAACTTGCTGTAAAAATATCAGAAAAAATAGGTTTTAAACGGCAGTTGTTACGCGCCTACCAATATATATATCTCGCATTCGAAAAAACCGGTCCACCCGATAGCTCTTTTAAATACTTTAGACTTGCTGTTAATACAAAAGATTCTATTTATAGTTCCGACAAAGCAAAACAGGTACAGGCAATTAATCTCCGTGAGCAAAATCGCATGGTCGCAATTGAACAGGAAAAGATCCAGTTAAAAAATAAAATAAAAACATACGCATTGCTCGCAGGCTTATGCATGTTCACCTTAATTGTATTTTTTCTTTATCGCAATAACCGGCAAAAACAAAAGGCTAACAAGATCTTAGAAAAAACGTTGGCCGATTTAAAATCTACCCAGGCACAACTCATCCAGTCGGAAAAAATGGCCTCACTCGGGGAGCTAACGGCGGGTATTGCTCACGAAATTCAAAATCCATTAAACTTCGTGAATAATTTTTCTGAAGTGAATACAGAGTTGATTACAGAAATGAAACAGGAAATTGATAAAGGAAATTATGAAGAAGTAAAAATAATTGCAAATGATATTGAAGAGAATGAGCAAAAGATAAACCATCACGGCAAGCGTGCCGACAGTATTGTAAAAGGAATGCTGCAACACAGTCGTAGCAGCAGCAGTGTAAAAGAACCCACCGACATTAATGCATTGGCAGATGAATATTTACGGCTGGCTTATCATGGCTTGCGTGCAAAAGACAATTCATTCAATGCAACCATGAAAACGGACTATGATAAATCAATTGGTAACATCAATATCATTCCGCAGGATATTGGAAGGGTGATCCTGAATTTAATTACGAACGCGTTTTATGCCTGCACTGAGCGAAGCCGAAGTGCGGTGAATGAAAAAAGTAAAATGAAAAATGAAAAATATGAGCCCACAGTTTCGGTGAGCACGAGAAAAATAGGGCCCATGATCGAAATAAAAATAGCCGATAACGGCAATGGCATTCCACAAAAAGTATTGGATAAGATTTTTCAGCCATTCTTTACTACAAAACCAACAGGACAAGGAACTGGATTGGGATTGAGTTTGAGCTATGATATTATTAAAGCACATGGCGGAGAAATAAAAGTGGCGACAAAATATGAGGACGGCTTGACCGCCGAATCCGCCGGAGTGGAGCAAGCAGGAAGCGTATTTATTATTCAGTTGCCAGTTACTTAATCGTAGGGTTGCAGAGGCGTAGCCTCAATGCATATTATAACAACGGATTTCAATCCGTTGAATAAACGGAAAGAGAGGAAATGAGTGCCATAGGCACGATCCATGTTTAGAAAAAAGAAACGAACTAATGTCAAACACATACCATCAAATATACCTGCAAACTGTTTTTGCTGTTAAATATCGTAATGCAGTAATTGAAAAGTCATGGCGAACTCAATTACAAGGCACTATTGGTAATTTAATTAATGAAAATAGTTGCAAAACTATTATTGTAAACGGGGTTGAAGATCATATACATTGCTTGGTTGGCTTAAGGCCTGCAATTTCTGTTTCAGAGTTAATGAAAACAGTAAAAGCAAAATCTTCAAAATACATTAATGACCATTCTTTAACATCCCGGCGTTTTGAATGGCAGGAAGGATATGGTGTTTTTTCATACAGTCAAGGAGATCTTGATTCGGTTTATAAGTATATTCAGCACCAGGAGGAACATCATAAAGTCAAAACCTTTCGTGAAGAGTATTTGAAATTACTAAATCAGTTTGAGGTAGAATACGATGAGCAGTATATTTTCCAAGACCTGGTATAGATATGTAACGTGCCTAGAGCACTCTAACTGCAATTGGTCATTGATCAGCGGGTTGAAACCCGCTGTTACAAGAAAACCGAGCCTACGGCTCTCAGAGAATAAAATACAGGATGAAATCTGTGATTCGGACAAGTTATGATAATATTAAAGCACATGGTGGAGAAATAAAAGTGGAAACGCAGGAAGACCGCCAGGATGACCCGGTCGTACGGGGCGAGGGCTCAACATTTATTATTCAGTTACCGGCATAAAAAATGAAAAAAAGCTTACCATTACTATTACTGCTTGCGCTATCTCTGCAAACAACTGCGCAGGATCCCGCAGGAGAAATATTGAAGCAGGAACTTAGTGCCCACCCCCAGCAGGATACATTTCGCGTAAACCGACTGAATGCGATGGCTTTTTATTCAAGAGATGACAGCTATTACAAAGAAGCGCTGACTATTTCACGCAAAATCGGCTATGCTACAGGCGAAGCTTATGCGTTAGTCCAACTTGGGTTTTCAAAAAGCAGGCAGGGCAACCGTGCTGAGGGTGACTCTATGTTTCACCGGGCGGATTCTATCGCCAGGAAAAACGACAACCTGGACCTCCTTGCGACAGTCCAGGTATACCGGGGGTATAGTTCCGTTTTGGCAAATCCAGAACTTGGACGAACGCTTCTATTGACGGCAGAAAAAACGAGTGAAAAAACCGGTAATAAAAAACTACTTTCTGTCTGCCAGTATTTTATTGCTGTAGAGTATGCAAATGGACAAAGTAATCTTCCTAAAGGAATTGATTATTACCTGAAGTCTGTTCATACAGCAGAAGAAGTAAATTACCTCCGCTATATATGTGCCGGTTACATAGCCTTGGGCAAAATATATCGCCGTATGGATGACAAGCCCAATGCAGTTGTCTATTTTCAAAGGGCAGCGGAAATAAATAAACAGTTAAAAAACCCTGGTATTGAAGGCCAACTTCTAGTTACTGAGGGAAACGACTATAAAGAAGCAGGCAGGTACTCCGAAGCAATAGCTTCATTTAAAAGGGCATTGGAAATTTCGAAAGACGCCGATTCGGCTCTTATTGTATTAATACAAGGGAACCTGGCTAATGCATACATCGGCGCGGATAGCTTGCCGCTTGCTTTTAAATACGGATTTAGTTCTGTGAGGTTTGCTAAAAAAGTCGGGGATTATCTTTTGTTATCAGAAATAGTCGTTACACTTTCCAAAACCTACCTGAAAAACAAAATGCCCGACAGTGCTATTTTCTATGCAAAGCTGGGTTATGATTCATCAAAAAGTATCGGAGCTGTTGAAGTAATGCGTGACAATGCAGAAGCGCTGGCAAATGCCTATGCCTATAAAAAAGATTTTGCGAATGCGTATACCTGGCATCTTTTGTATGTCAATTACAACGATAGTGTATTAAATACAGAAGTAAGAAATAAAAGCGCTGTGCTGCAATATAACGCCGACCTTGAAAAAAAGCAGGCGCAGATCACCGCGCTTCACCAGGAAAAAAAGATACAGCAAAACTTTTTATACAGCGTTTTGGCTGTGTTGCTGCTGATTATTATAACTGCTTTCATGCTTCTAAGGAACAACCGGCAAAAGCATAAAGCAAATAAACTGCTGCAAAAACAAAAACTCGAAATTGAGGACCAGCGGGACCAAACGAATAGAGCGCTGGAGCACCTTCAGCAAACCCAAGCCCAACTCATACAATCAGAAAAAATGGCTTCACTGGGTGAGCTGACTGCAGGTATTGCACATGAAATTCAGAACCCGTTAAACTTCGTGAACAATTTTTCTGAAGTAAATAATGAACTCATTGAAGAATTAAAAATGAAAAATGCAAAATTTAAAATGCCATATGATGAGGAAGAAATTGAATTACTGAATGACATATATCAGAATAACGAAAAGATAAACCATCACGGCAAACGTGCGGATGCTATTGTAAAAGGAATGTTGCAACATACCCGTAGCAGTAGTGGCGTAAAAGAACCAACGGATATTAATGCATTGGCGGATGAATATTTACGGTTAGCTTATCATGGATTGCGTGCAAAGGATAATTCTTTCAATGCAACAATGAAAACTGATTATGATAAAACAATTGGCAGCATCAATATTATTCCCCAGGATATTGGAAGGGTGTTATTGAACTTATACAACAATGCGTTTTATGCCTGCACTGAGCGAAGCCGAAGTGCGGTGAATGAAAAAAGTAAAATGAAAAATGAGAAATACGAGCCAACGATCTCAGTAAGCACAAAGAAAGCCGGAAATAGTGTAGCCATATCCGTTAGTGATAACGGTAATGGAATTCCTCAAAAAATAGTTGATAAAATCTTTCAACCTTTCTTTACTACCAAACCAACGGGACAGGGAACAGGACTGGGGTTATCATTAGCTTATGATATTGTAAAGGCACATGGCGGTGAAATAAAAGTGGAGACTAAGGAAGATGAAGGCAGTGAGTTTATTATCCAATTACCAATTAATTAAAATGATGAGAAAATTTAGCCTCATTTTTCTGCTTCTTGTTATGGCTTTAAGCTATTCAGCCGTGGCTTCGGACTCGTTTCATTTTGCACCTATATATGATTATAACAAGGCCGACCTGGTAAAACAACTAACAATCACCAAAACGGATACTGGGAAACTAAACCTGCTCTTTAATCTGGTATTTGACAATAACGACCTGGTTGAAAGCCCTTCTTATATAGATACTTTTTATGTAAACCAAATTATTAGTATTAATGAGCGGGCCAAACTGTTTGACGATATGCCATTTCGTACACTACTGCTCGCTTTAAGAGAAGGCGCTAAAACTAATTACACTGCTGAAATAGCATTACTTACAAAAACTATCGACCAGTTTGACGAACAGAATACGGAGATCGTGATGTTGCTGATCGAAGCGCGCTGGATATTTAACGTTGCTAACGAGCAGGAAGAAAAGCACCAATTTTATACAAAAAAGCTTTCCTATTACCTGCAAAAAGGACAATACCGAAATGCGGCAGCCTGTTACCATTGCCTTGCGGGATATTATGTCTTTAAAGGTGATATTAATTCGTCCATAAATAATTATTTAAAGGCCGGTGAACAATTTCAATCCTTTTCACACTTATGGTACATGCACGAATTTGTCATCGTGGCAAGCCGATACAGTGAATGGGGTAATCCGGAAAAAAGCTATGCTTACCTGCAAATGGCGCAAAAAGTAGCCAGCAACTCAGGAACCGGGGATGACAGGTTTGGCCTACTATCAAATTCGATGCTGTTAGAGTATACCCTTAAACACTACCAGCGATCTTTAGCTTATATTGAACAAATAGGTCCTCTGCAGGTTGAATCCAGCCAAGTCACCATTATAACTTACAAGGCCCTGAACCTGGTAGGGCTAAACCGTTTAAATGACGCCTGGGATGTGTTGAAGGAAATTAAAGACCGATCAGGTCAATCAGGTTTATCACGCGTTATCCAGAATGGAGAGCATGATCTTGACTACGCTTTCTATAAATACTACCTGGCAACTAAGGAAATATCGAAGGCTGAAAGGTATCTGCTGCGTAGTTACGAAAATGCAAAGATGGACGCCACTTTACGGAATGAGGTGACCTATCTAAAGGAGTTGAGCCAGTTTTATGACAGCCAACGAAAAATGGACAAAGCGTGGCAGTATACGGTGCTATACAATCGCTTAAACGACAGTATTCAATTGCAAACAAATCGTTTTAACGTTGCATCTTATGAAAACGAGCAAAAAGAGCTTGAGCAGAACAGGAAGATGGCCTTGTTGCAGCAGGAGCATGCGGTACAAGAAGCCACAATCGGTCAGCGGAATATGATCATTTGGATTTCCTTAATCGGCCTCGTGGCAGTACTGGGGTCCCTCATATTAATTTATCGCCAGTTGCAGATCAACAAGCGAAATTTAAATAACTTAAAATCCACACAAGCACAACTCATTCAATCAGAAAAAATGGCTTCGCTTGGTGAACTTACTGCGGGCATTGCACATGAAATTCAAAACCCTTTAAACTTCGTGAATAATTTTTCGGAAGTGAATAACGAACTCATTGAAGAATTAAAAATGAAAAATGCAAAATTTAAAACGCCATATGATGAGGAAGAAATTGAATTACTGAATGACATATATCAGAATAACGAAAAGATAAACCATCACGGCAAACGTGCGGATGCTATTGTAAAAGGAATGTTGCAACATACCCGTAGCAGTAGTGGCGTAAAAGAACTCACCAACATCAATGCCTTAGCAGATGAATATTTAAGGTTAGCTTATCATGGTCTTCGGGCAAAAGACAATTCATTCAATGCGACAATGAAAACTGATTATGATAAAACAATTGGCAGCATTAATATCGTTCCCCAGGATATCGGAAGGGTGTTATTGAACTTGTACAACAATGCGTTTTATGCCTGCACTGAGCGAAGCCGAAGTGCGGTGGGAGAAAAAAATAAAATGAAAAATGAAAAATATGAACCCACAGTTTCTGTCAGCACTAAAAAAATAAATAATAAGGTTGAAATAAAAGTGATGGACAATGGGGGCGGCATTCCTCAAAAAGTATTAGATAAAATATTTCAGCCATTTTTTACTACCAAACCAACAGGCCAGGGAACGGGATTGGGGTTGTCATTGAGCTATGATATTATTAAAGCACATGCTGGAGAAATAAAAGTGGAAACGAGGGAGAGAGAAGGAAGTGAATTTATAATTCTATTACCAATAACTGCGTAATGAAAAAACTATTTGTCTTTTTATTAGTACTCCCTTCAATCCTCAACACAAATGCACAGAATATAGATAGCCTTAAACATGCCCTAACTCTTGCCAAAGATGATACAAATAAAGTCATTACATTATACTCACTTTACTATCATTACAAAAGAGATTATCCAGATAGCGCTTTGCCTTATATGCAAGAGTCATATCAGTTAAGTAATAAAATAAAATTTGATGCAGGAATTCGCCATTCACTGTTAGAATTAAGTGACCTGGCGCTAAATCTGAATAATTATAAACAGGCATTGAATTATGATTTAATGGCATTGCCTTTATTTATTAAGATGAAAGACACATTAGGTCTGGGCTTCACACTTACCCACATTGGTAATATCTATAGTGAGCTGCATGATTTTAAGAACTGCCTGTTATATTACCACGAGGCATTAAACATAATGGCTGCCTATAGCGATGTAGAGCACGTGATCCTCTATTTTTATGCAGGTATAAGTGGAATCTATGAGCAAAACAATCAATTGGATTCTGCATTGTACTACGCAAAAAAAGCTTATCAATTAAATCCTGACTATGGTTATGGTTTAGAAAAAATGGCTATTTCTTACGGCAGGTTAGGCAATGGTGAACTGGCATTGGAATTCTATAAAAAATCTATACAACCCGCTTTACGTGACAACGCCAGGGGAGACCTCGTAAATATATATAGCGGTATTGCAGAAGTTTACAAGGCAAGAGGTAATATTGATTCAGCAACTGTAAACGCCAAAAGAGCTTTATTCTACGATTCGGGATCGCTTAAAGCAACTCAGATACTTGTTGATATTTATGAATCAATTAATAATAAAGACAGCACTTTAAAATATCTCAAAATTATAACCGCTTTAAAGGACGGCATTTTTTACTATGAAAAAGAGAAGTTAAGAGTTCTCCAGAACATTACATATAATGAAGAGATAAAGAGCAAAGATGTGGAGGCTGCCCACATCAGGAGCCAAAATAATTTAAAACTTATGTTGTTGCTGGCTGGTTTTTTTGCAGCAATTATTATAGCAGTTATTTTAGTAAAAAGTAACAGGCATAAAGGAAAAGCTAATGTTATTCTCCAACAACAAAAGCAAAAGGTAGAAACAACTTTATCAGAATTAAAATCTACCCAACAACAATTAATACAAAGCGAAAAAATGGCTTCATTGGGAGAACTCACCGCAGGCATTGCACATGAAATTCAAAACCCGTTGAACTTCGTGAATAATTTTTCTGAAGTGAACGCAGAATTAATTGAGGAAGCCAATCAGGAAATTGATAAAGGAGATCTTTCAGAAGTAAAAACAATTTTGAAAGATATAAAAGAGAATGAGCAAAAAATAAATCATCACGGAAAACGTGCTGATGCGATTGTAAAGGGAATGTTGCAGCATAGCCGCAGCAGCAGTGGCGTAAAAGAACTCACCAACATCAATGCCTTAGCAGATGAATATTTAAGATTAGCTTATCATGGTCTTCGGGCAAAAGACAATTCATTCAATGCGACAATGAAAACTGATTATGATAAAACAATTGGCAGCATTAATATCGTTCCCCAGGATATTGGAAGGGTGTTATTGAACTTGTACAACAATGCGTTTTATGCCTGCACTGAGCGAAGCCGAAGTGCGGTGGGTGAAAAAGGCAAAATGGAAAATGAAAAATATGAACCAACGGTTACCGTTAGTACTACTTTAGTTCCCCCTTTGGGGGGCAGGGGGCCCAGGATCGAAGTAAAAGTTGCCGACAATGGCAATGGTATACCTCAAAAAGTATTGGATAAGATTTTTCAGCCATTCTTCACTACTAAACCAACAGGGCAAGGAACAGGTCTGGGATTGAGTTTGAGTTATGATATTGTAAAAGCCCATGGTGGGGAAATAAAAGTAGACACGATAGACGGCGAGGGGAGTGAGTTTATTATTTTGTTGCCTGTTTAAATTGTGCATGTCAAATGATGAGCAAAGCAATAATCAAAATATTACTAATTACCACGTCACTTTCCCTTGGTATTCCAGGTTTTTCCCAAACCGAAAAAGAGATCATTCAACTGAAAAATACGGTCAATACAACTTCTTCTGACACTGAAAGAACGAATGCGCTTATATCGATTTGTTTCTTCTACCTTTCCTCCAATCCTGATTCCGGACTTTATTATGGGGATCTCGCATTACAGGCATCCCGCGCTGCAGGTTATTCAACTGGAGAAGTTAAAGCATTAAATGGTATTGCAGCAGTGTATTCGCAAATGGGTACTTCAGATAAGTCTCTTCAAAACCTCCTGGAAGCCATCAAAATTTGTGAAGGAAAAAGTCTTACTGCGGAACTTCAAAATACACTTGGCAATATGGGAAGTCTTTATGCTGAGTTAGCAGATTATCGACAATCCATATACTATTATCTTAGGTCTATTGACATTGCTGAAAGAAATAATATTGGAAAAAGCACTGTGGGTACTTACCATATTTATTTGGGCCAGATCTATACCCTGGTCGGCGTACAGGATTCTGCATTATTTCACGTCAGAAAAGGATACGAGATACTACAAAAAATAAAATTGGAAGACGAATATGCTAATGCATTTTCCGCATTTGGCGACATTTATTCCAACAGGTCAGATAACGGAACCGCATTGCATTATTACTACCTGGCTCTTGAGGAGAGCAGGAAATTTCAACGGGATGAAATTGTTTGTGAGACTTTGTTGAAAATGGCAAAAGTTTTTAATAAAATGGGTCGTGGAGACTCAGCTTTATTATGTGCGAAAGAATCCCTTTGGTCAGCCCGGAATATCAGGTACACGAGAATTGTAAAGGAAGCCGGAGAGTTTTTGACAAATTATTATAAAGAAAATAATAATACCGACAGTGCATTCAAATATATAGAGGTCCTTATGGTTGCAAAAGATAGTCTTTTCAGTGAGGAAAAAATTAAGAACATAAAAGACTTACAGTTTAGTGAGCACATAAGAGACCAGGAATTGGCAGCGCAAAGCCAGGCATTCAGGAACAGGACAAAGTTTATCATTTTAGGAAGCATTCTTTTTCTTTTCGTTATTGTGCTCGTTGTATTATGGCGGAACAACCGCTTGAAGCAAAAGGCGTTCAATTCGCTAAGGAAACAAAAGGAACAAACCGATATTCAAAAAGATAAAGCCGACAAGGCCTTAATGGAATTAAAGGGTACCCAGGCTCAACTCATCCAATCAGAAAAAATGGCTTCGCTGGGCGAATTGACTGCAGGTATTGCGCATGAAATTCAAAACCCTTTGAACTTCGTTAATAATTTTTCTGAAGTGAATAATGAACTTATTGAGGAATTAAAAATAAAAAAATCAAAATTAAAAACGGAAGATAATACGGAAGAAATTGAATTGCTCAATGATATTTATCAGAATAATGAAAAAATAAATCACCATGGTAAACGCGCCGATGCAATTGTAAAAGGTATGCTGCAGCACAGCCGTAACACCAGCGGTGTAAAAGGACCAACTGATATCAATGCTTTGGCCGATGAATATTTAAGATTAGCTTATCATGGCCTTAGGGCAAAAGACAAATCATTCAACGCCGAAATGAAAACGGATTTTGATAAAACCCTGTCTGCCGGCGAGGGAGGAATTGGAAAGATAAATATCGTACCCCAGGATATAGGAAGAGTGATCCTTAATTTAATTACTAACGCATTTTATGCGGTGGGTGAAAGGCGGAAGACAGGAGGTGAAGGATATGAGCCAATTGTAACAGTAACTACAAAAAAAGAAGGTGATAAAGTTTTTGTTTCCGTAAAGGACAACGGCAACGGTATTCCTCAAAAAATATTGGATAAGATCTTTCAACCATTCTTTACCACCAAACCCACCGGGGAAGGAACAGGATTGGGGTTATCTCTTGCGTATGATATTGTAAAAGCACATGGTGGTGAAATAAAAGTGGAGACGCGAGAAGGTGAAGCCCGCCCGCTCGCCCGTGCCGGTATGGACGGGGATGACCCGGTCGGACGGGGAACAACATTTATCATTCAATTGCCCACACTACAATTCCCATGATAAAATCATTTAAAGTCACCATATTGTTTCTGTTCATTCATGCCAAATGTTTTGCACAGGGGGATACCTCATCGCTTAATGCAGAGGTGATGCAATTAAGGCAGCAGCTTTCCAGTGCTGCACATGATACCAGCCGCATTTTAATCATGGCAGACCTTAGTTATACTTATGCATATACTGATTTTGATTCCTCTTTTCTTTATGGGCAGCTTTCTTTGAAAAAGTCAAACGAAATAAATTTTGCACGGGGAAAAGCCAATGCGCTCGCGGGCCTGGGCAATTTGTATTTACGGCAGGGTGATTATCCCAGGGGCTTGCAATATCAATTCCAGGCGCTGCAGCTAAGTGATGAAAATCATTTTGAAAGAGAAAGAGCGATAAGCCTGATGGAGATAGGTTATACCTACCAGTATCTATCAGACAATACAAGGTCTTTACACTTTTTTGAAAGAGCAAAAGAAATCTATGAAAGAATACCGTTTGATGAAAATAAGAAGGTGGAAAATGAAATAGGCCTCAGTAATATCTATATAGCAACAAATCAAAAAAATACGGCATTGGCAATTCTTCAACGATTATACAATGATCCGAAAGCCAACCCAATGTCTATGGTCACCAACCAGGCTTTGTGTGATTTTTATATCATGGCTCATAACTATCCGGAAGCCTTAAAATATTTTCATACCGCCATAGATCTTGATCTGAGAGTCAATGACCTGTATTCTCTTATCTGGGCTTACAATAGCGGTGCTACCGTTTTTAGAAATACCCACCAGGGCGATTCTTGTATATTCTATGCTAAGAAAGGACTATTATGGGCGCAAAAAATAAAATTAAAAGAAGGTATACTGATGCATAGTTTAATACTTTCCGAGCAATATGAAACCATCAATATAAAGGAGGCATTTTATTACCGGAAGATATATGACGATGTTTACCAGAAATTATATGGAAATGATAAGATATTAGCACTGCAAAAGACCCTGGCCGAAGATCAGGAACGCCAAAGCCAGGTGGAAACAGCCCGGGTAGCTGAAGAAAACAAACGACGGCAATATTTATTCATAGTTGGACTGGCCATTTTGGTTATAATTGCTTTCCTCCTTTACCGAAACAATCTTCAGCAAAAAAAGGCTAAAAAGATTGTCGATGAAAAAAACAAGGCGATAGAGCAAACGCTTATTCATCTCAAACAAACACAAGCCCAGCTTATACAATCTGAAAAAATGGCAAGCCTTGGGGAACTTACCGCAGGCATTGCTCATGAAATACAAAACCCATTGAACTTTGTCAATAATTTTTCAGAAGTAAGTAACGAGCTGATAGAAGAATTAAAAATGAAAAATAAAAAATTAAGAATTAATGATGATGAAGTAAATGAATTGCTCGATGATATAGCACAAAATCTTGAAAAAATAAATCACCACGGAAAGCGAGCCGATGCAATCGTAAAAGGCATGTTGCAGCATAGTCGCAGCAGCAGTGGAATAAAGGAATCAACCGATATCAATGCATTGGCGGATGAATATTTGCGGCTGGCTTATCATGGTTTAAGGGCAAAAGACAATTCATTCAATGCAACCATGAAAACGAATTATGACGAAAGTATTGGCAACATCAGGATCATTCCGCAGGATATTGGAAGGGTGTTATTGAACTTGTACAACAATGCGTTTTATGCCTGCACTGAGCGAAGCCGAAGTGCGGTAAATGAAAAAAGTAAAATGAAAAATGAAAACCTTCCCGATAGCCATCGGGACGGACAGGCAGGATATGAACCAACGGTTACCGTTAGTACTGCTTTAATTCCCTCTTTGGGGGCTCGGGGGCCTAAGATCGAAATAAAAGTTGCGGACAATGGGAATGGCATTCCTCAAAAAGTATTGGATAAAATATTCCAACCATTTTTTACAACAAAACCAACAGGGGAAGGAACGGGACTGGGATTGAGTTTGAGTTATGATATTATTAAAGCACATGGCGGTGAAATAAAAGTTGAAACAACGGAGAATGAAGCCCGGCTGCCCGCGCGTGCCGGTACGGACGGGGATGACCCGATCGGACGGGGGAGTGAGTTTATTATTCAGTTACCACTGTAACTTGGATGTTGAAGAGGCGATGTCTCAAACCTGGTTACCCCTTAAGTGATACTATTTAATACAGGACTATGAAAAATTCAATTGCCATTTTCATCATGCTTTTGTCTGCAGCTCTTGCTGAAGCGCA
>Ga0193726_1001812_pt1 | contig 15750 bp, 17 predicted proteins | sample H2c1metaG_FD_144928 | JGI IMG/M metagenome (GOLD analysis project Ga0193726, IMG submission 144928) | Soil microbial communities from a riparian zone of the East river system, Colorado, United States - H2c1 | ecosystem: Environmental > Terrestrial > Soil > Riparian zone | place: USA: East River... | reverse complement strand
TGCCATCGCGCGTTCCAGCAGCGACGCTCCGGAAATCGACGGCACGGTGAGAATCGTGGGCGCTCGCGGCTCCGCCAAAGCCCTCGCGGTGGGCTCGCTGGTCGATGTGCAGATCACGGCGGCGGGCGACTATGATCTCGAAGCGAGCTTGATTTCCTAATTTGCAACCCCGGTGTGCAAGGCGCGCACCTTTTTTCGGAGAACACCATTGGAAATTTCTGCGGACAAAGTCGTACTCATTCACTACACCCTCAAAGACGATGACGGCGGCGTCATCGATAGCTCGGCCGGCGGCGAACCGCTGGCCTACATTCAAGGACACGGCAACCTGGTCGAGGGCTTGGAGAAGGCCCTCGAGGGCAGGCAGGACGGCAGCAGCGTCGCGGTGTCGGTTACTCCTGAGGAAGGCTACGGCACCTATGATCCCAAGCTGATCCAAAACGTACCGAAGCGCACCTTGCAGGGCTCCGGCGAGGTCAAGAAGGGCATGCAATTTCAGGCGCGGACCCCGGAAGGCATGCGCCTCTTTACGGTTACCGGGGTCATGGGCGACATGGTGACGCTCAATGGCAATCATCCGCTCGCCGACAAGACCTTACATTTCGATGTCCAAGTCGTGGCGGTGCGCGAGGCGACGTCGGAAGAATTGGAGCACGGTCACGTGCATGGCGCCGGCGGCCATCACCACTAGCCTAGGGGCGCGGCGCGCCCGAGCACTTTAGAGAAACTTGAACAGCGTCAAGCCTTGCGTCATGGAGAAAGCCTGCAAGGCGGCGCTCAGCGTGGTGTTTTGCTGATCCAGCGTGGTGATGGCCTTGGCGTAATCCAAGCTCTGCAGGGTGGAGATGGACTGCTGCAATTGCGTTTGCTGGCTGGTCCCGACCGACTGCTGGGTCGTAATGGAGTTCAGGCGCCCACCGACGGTGGCGCGCACGTTTGAGCTTTGGCTCAACGCTTGATCGATGTTGTTGATCGCGCTGTTGATCGAATTATTGAGCGCGGTCGAGGAGGCCGCGCTGGTCCCGCCGGTTTGCAGCGCGGATACCAAGTTCTGCACGGTCGTGAAAACACTTTGATTGGTGCTGGGCGCGAGGCTGAATGAGTCGCCCGTGGCGGGCTGTCCGCTCAATGTCACTTGCACGCCGTTGAACGCAATCGTGCCGCCGTCGGTGTAGGAGCCAGTCGCCACGACCGTCGCGCCTTCCGTTACGGTGTAAGCACCGGCCGCCGCGAAGGTGATCGCATAGGTGCCGCCATCATAGGCGGCCGGATTGGATACCGTCGTCGCGCCGACGATGCCGGATCCCGTGTTGCCCGCATTGGGCGCAACCGCAAACGTGCCATTGCCGGTTTTGATCTGGTTGAAAACCGTGTCGCCGTTGTCGCCGTCGGCCACGGTCTGGCCCGCGGCGATTTGTACCTGGCGCTGTCCCTGGTCGCCGTTATACGTCGCGCCAGCGGCGCTTAAGGTGAACGGCTGCGTCTGAGACGCAAAGCCGCCGAAAATATATTCGCCGTTGCCGTTCTGCGTGTTGGCCAACGCCAGCAAACTGTTTTGAATTTGCACCGCCTGTGTTGCGATGGCGCTCAAATTGGAATTCGACAAAGTCCCGCTGTTGGCCTGCAGCGCCAAGGTGCGCAGCGCCTGTAATTGAGTCTGCACCTGCGACAGCGCGTTGTCCTCAGTGCTCAAATTCGTTTGCGCGCTGGTGGCGTTGGTGGCGTATTGCTGGCTTTGCGCCAAGGCCTGCTTGTAGTTGTTCACGCTTCCGGCCGCCGTGGGATTCTGCGACGCGGTGGTGAACTGCAGCTGGCTCGACATTTGATTCTGCGTCTGATTGATGCCCGATTCCAAGGCGTTGATCGAGTTCAGAAACTGCGTTTGATTGAGGCCTTCTGTTATGCGCATGGCTGCGGTCTCCTTAACTGAACGTGCCGTTTACTGAGCTGATCAACGTCGTGAAGAGACTGTTGCCGATGGCCAGGGCCTGCGCTGCCGCCTGGTAGGACTGTTGCCATTGCAGAAGGCTCGCCGCCTCTTCATCGAGGTTCACGCCGCTGGTCGATTGCACGCTGGTGAGCGCTTGAGCGGTCACCGCTGCCTGAGCGGTTTGAGCGGTTTTGATTTGCTGCGCCTGACTGCCCAAACCCGTGATCATTGCGCTGACGCCGCCGGTGATGCTGGTCGTGCCGTTTTGCAGCACGCCGACATTTTGCTGATTGGCCGCGGCCAGAGCATTGCGGTTATCGCCTGTTCCGCCGGCATTGCTGGAGACGGTGAAGGTATCGCCGGCCGCCGGCGCGCCGCTGATCTGCACCTGCCAGCCATTGAAATCGATATTGCCGCCGCTGGTAAAGGCTTGCGCGGGTCCACCGTTGATCGAAAAGGTGCTGGGCGGATTCGCGAACGTGATGCTGGCGGGTGTCAGCAAAAGCGGGTTCGTCGAATTTTGCACCGTGCCGGAACTGATGGTGGCCGCGCCGGTATTCGCGCCGGCCGCCGCGCTCTTGACTGCGCCGGCGGCGGCAATTTGCGAAGGATTGCTCAGCACGACCTTGATATTCGCCGCCGCCGTCGCCGTGGGCTGGACCAGAAATTGATCGCCGTTGGCCGGTGTGCCCGAGAGCACGATGGAGATGCCCGCGGACGTGTAGGGGCTGGCAACCGTGCCGGCGCCTGCCGGCGTCACGCTGGTGCCGTCGCTGGTGTTGGTCAGCTTCGGCGTGCCGCCGACGAACGACAGCACGTAATCGTTGGCAGTGAGCGCGCCTATTCCATTTGCGTTCACACTGACGCTCGCGGTTACTGCATCCGTGTTCTTGGAGGATCCGGTGGCCAGCGGCGCACCCACCGAGAAAATGTTGGCGCCCAAGTTGCCGCTCAGGTCCAAACCCTGCGCCTGTTGGGAATTGACGGTCTGCGACAGCCCCGTGGCGATTTGCCCCAGTTGATTCAGCGCCGGATTGATGACCTGGGCGCGCGCCGCCAACAGGCCGCCTAAATCGCCGGAGGTGATGTTGTTGCTGATGACCGCACTCGAGGCCGAATTGCTGATTTCCAGCTGCGTCGCATTGAACTGGTTCGGCACGGTGGTCAGTGCGGTGGTTTGCCCTTGGAGCACCAACGGTTGGCCGTTGCCGACGAATACGTTGAGGGCACCGTTGGGATCGGTCGTGGTGGAAATGCCGACCAATTGCGACAGGTTGGACACGAGCTGATCGCGCTGGTCGAGCAGCTCATTGGGCTGCTGGCCGCCGTCCTGGGCCGTGCCCGTGACGATCTGATTGTTCAACGTCGAGATCGCCTTCGCGATGGAATTGATCTGCGTCACATCGTTGGTGATCCGCGAATTCACGTCGGTGTTCAGCGAATTGAGCTCGCCGCTGGCGTTTTGAAAGCTGCTGGCGACGCTTTGCGCCTGCCCGATCAATGCCTGGCGCGATGCCGTGGAGGTTGGATTGTTGGCCACATCGGAGAATGCGCTGTAAAAAGCCTGCAGCGCGGTGCTCAAACCACCCACGGTGGTGCCGAACAAATTGTCGATCTGATTGGTGTAATTCTGCAGTGAGTTGAGCTGCCCCAGGGTGCTCTGCGATGAGTTCAACTGATTCGCGGCCGCCTGGCTGTAGGCGCGGTTGATTCCGGAAACGACGACGCCGGCGCCGATGGTGGCGGCGCCGTTGGACTGCGGTACGGCCTCGGTCAGGTTGACGGTTTCGCGATCGTAGCCCGGCGTGCTGGCATTGGCGATGTTGTTGCTGGTGACGTTGATGGCGTTTTGAAACGCCTGCAGCGCCGAGACACTGATTCCAAACACATCTGACATTGCTACTCCGGACTCGTCAGTTCATCAGGGCTAGAAGCCAGTATCGGCACCCGTGGGCGTTTCTATAATGCTGCGACGCGGCCGGCCAATGCCGACTGCAAGGTGTCGCTGTGGAGAATTTGATTTAACTTATTCGCATACTCAGGATCGGTCGCATAGCCGGATTTACCCATGCTGGCGATGTACGCGCCGGCATTGCCACCGGCCGCGATCACCTCCCGATAACGCGGCGAATTCTTCAGCAAGCTCGCGAAATCGTTGACACTTTCCTCGATTGAGCCATAGGCGCGAAAGGTCGTGCGCCGCGGTGTGGCAACGCCATTGGTAACTTCCATGGTGTCGGCGCTCGCTCGCGCCCCCGTCCACTCATCACCCGCCTTGATGCCGAACATGTTGTGGCTCAAAGAGCCGTCGGCGTTGCGCGGCATGCGCTGGCCCCACCCGGTCTCGAGCGCCGCCTGCGCCAGCATCCCCATGGGATCCAGTCCCAGCGCACCGGCAGCTCGCTGAATCGGCGGCAGCATGCGGTGCACGAATTCCGCCGGCGTCTGCGCCAGGGCCCCCGCCGCGATGGGCGCCGAGGCCGACGCCGTCGGCATGCCGGAGGTCAATTTAAGCGCAGCGGGCGCGGGCTTGCCCGCAAGCTGGCGCCTCAGCAGCCGGCCAATTCCCAAATCGGAGTGCTGACTGATGCTCAAGGCCACCTGCTTGTCGAACATGTCCTGATACATGCCCATTTCGTTGCTGTTGGTTTCCTCCGCGGAAGTCGCATCGCGCATGCTCTTCAGCATCATCTGCAAGAACAACGCCTCGACCTGATGTGCGACCGCGCTGATGGCCTCGGGCGAATTGGGGTCCCGCTTCAAAGCCGCGAGGCCCGTGACGTCCGTGTACGTCGTCGCCGCGGTGGTGTCGATCGGTGCACCGCCAAGCGCCGGCAACGTCGCAGCAGTTGGGGGCAAAGTAGTCATTTAAATGACGATGAGCTCGGCCTGCAGCGCGCCGGCTTCCCTCAAGGCCTCGAGAATCGCAACCAGATCACCGGGGGCGGCCCCGACATCATTCACGGCGCGTACGATTTGATCCAGTTCCACGCCGGGCTTGAACAGGAACATGCGGTTCGATCCCTGGTCCACCTTGATGGTCGAATTGTTGAGCACCACGGTCTGCCCCAGCTTGGAGAATGGGCTGGGTTGACTCACGGTCTGCTCTTCTTTGATGGTCACCGACAGCGAACCATGCGACACGGCCGCCGGCGTCACGATGACATGACTGCTGATCACCACGGTGCCGGTGCGCGAGTTGATGATCACCTTCGCCGAGGCAGCGCCCGGTTCCACCTCGAGATTCTCGACCATGGACAGAAAGGCCACGCGCTGCGTGATATCGATCGGCGCGCGCACGCGGACGGAACTGCCGTCCAGCATGGTGGCGACGCCGTCGCCCATGCCTTTATTGACGCTCGCCACCAGGCGGGTAGCCGTGGTGAAATCCGGATCGTTCAAATTCAGCGTGATCGAGTCGCCCTGCGCGAGCTGCGAGGGCACGGCACGCTCAACGGTCGCGCCGTTCGGGATCCGGCCCGAGCTCGGCACGTTCACCGTGAGCTTCGATCCATCGGTGCCTTCGACACCGAAGCCTGAGACAATGAGATTTCCCTGCGCAATCGCGTAGATCTGTCCGTCGAGTCCGTGCAGGGGCGTAACCAGCAGCGATCCGCCGCGAAGACTTTTCGCGTTGGCGATGGAGTTGACGGTGATGTCGATGGTCTGTCCCGGCTTGACGAACGCCGGCAGTACGGCATGCACGGCCACGGCAGCCACGTTCTTCAGCTGCGGCGTGACATTGGCCGGGACCGTGATCCCCAATTGCGCCAACATATTGTTGAGCGACTGCACCGTGAATGGCGCCTGGCTGGTCTGATCGCCGGTGCTGTCGAGACCGACCACCAAGCCATAGCCCACCAGCTGATTGGTGCGCACGCCCTGTATCTGCGCCATGTCCTTGATGCGCTCCGCCTCGGCGAGCGGCGAGGTGAGCAGCACGAACAGCGCCGCCCAGGAAATTCTTGTGAAAATTCGTGCGCGCATGTCAGTACGGTGCGAATGCGGAGTTGAAGAATCGCGCCAGCCAGCCCATGCGGTTGGCGCTGTCGATCACGCCCTTGCCCGAGTAGCTGATATGCGCGTCCGCGACCTTGTCGGACGTGACGGTATTGTCGGTCGCGATGTCGGCGCGGCGTACGACGCCCGACACGTGCACGAACTCATCACCCTGATTGAGTCTCAGGGTCTTGTCGCCCTGGATCACCAGATTGCCGTTCGGCTGAACTTCCATCACCGTGACGGTCAGGCTTCCCGCCAGGGTGTTCCCCTGCGTGCTCGAGCCTTCACCGTCAAAACTATCCGCGCCGTTCAGCGTGGTCGTGAAAATCGGTACACCCGAGGCCGTGATGGTCCTGCCGAGAATGGTCGGTCCGGTGTTGTTCACGGCGGTGGTCTTGGCGGTCTTGGTCGCCGCGCTCTTGCTGGCGTTAGTCGACTCGGTCAGGCGAATGGTCAATACATCGCCCACCCGGCGTGCCTTCAGATCGGCGAACAATTCGATTTGCTGGCCCTGCTGAAAAATAGCTCCATCGGTGCGCGGTGTCGGCGGCGGCAACACACGCGCAACCACCGGATCGGGTCTGGGCGGCCTCGACGGCAGAAAGCCGCATGCCGATACGGCGCAACACACCAGCAGGGCGAGGGAACGAATCATTGCAGGTTGGTCGTCAGGAACTGCAGCATTTGATCGGTCGTGCTGATGGCCTTCGAGTTCATCTCGTAGGAACGCTGGCACTCGATCATGGATACCAGCTCGGTCACCGAATTCACGTTCGAGGTCTCGAGAGCGCCTTGCGCGATGGTGCCCAAGCCGTTGGTGCCGGCGGTGCCGACCTGCGGTGAGCCGCTGGCCGCGGATTCGACCAACAAGTTATTGCCGGTGGGCTGCAAGCCTTCCTCATTGATGAAATCGGCCAGTTGAATCTGGCCGACCTGCGTTCCCTTGGCATTGGTGGCCGAGGTCACGGTCACGATACCGTCCGAGCCGATGGTCACCGATTGCGTGCCCGCCGGAATGTTGATGGCCGGCTGCAGCGGGTAACCGCTTGCGGTGACGACATTGCCCTGGTTATCGAGTGAAAAGGTGCCGTCTCGCGTGTAGGCGATCGTGCCGTCGGGCAAGGTGATCTGCAGAAATCCGCGCCCGTTGACCGACATGTCCAACGCGCCGTTGGTTTGCAGCACACTTCCCTGCGTGTAGTCCTTCTCGGTGGCGACGATGCGCACACCCGTGCCCAAGGTGAGGCCGGTGGAGTACTGCGTGTTCTGCGTGCTCTGCGCGCCGACCTGCCGGATGTTCTGATACATCAAGTCCTGGAACCCGGCGCGCCCCGCCTTGAAGCCCGTCGTATTGGTGTTCGCCAGGTTGTTCGCGATCACCGCCATGCGGGTGTTTTGCGCGTCGAGGCCGGTTTTTGCAGCCCATAATGCAAGATTCATGTGATATTTCCTTATCTGTTACGAGGTCAACATCATGCGTTCTGCACTTTGTTCATTGGTGTCGGTTGAGTTGATGCTCTTGATCTGAAATTCGTACAGACGCTGCAGCTCGATCATGCTGATCAGGGACTGCGCCGCGTTGACATTGCTGGATTCCAGCATGCCGGAGGTCACGGAAACCGTATCGTCGGTCTTGGCCTTGCCGCCGCTCTTCAAGCGCAGCAACCCGTCGGCGCCTTTTTGCAGTGTGGATGTCGGCGGGTTGACGAGTTTGATACGATCGACCTGGGTCACGGCAAATGGCGCAGAACCCTGCGGCACCACCGACACCGTACCGTCGCCGCCGATGCTCACGACGGTGGAGGGCGGTATGACGAGCGGACCGCTTTCGGTCAACACCGGCAATCCACTGGCGGTTGTGACCGCTCCTACGGGTGAGACCCGCAGGTCGCCGGCGCGCGTGTAGGCTTCCTGACCGTCGGTTCCGCGAACCGCAATGAAGCCTTGGCCGTTCATCGCGATATCAAGATCGCGTCCCGTGCTCTCCATGGTGCCGGCGGAAAAATCCGTGCCGGCATCGCCGGCCACGGCATTGACGCGTGTGGCGTAACCCGGGCCGTAGATCGGCTCGCTGTCGAATGAGACCGCGTCGGCGCGAAAGCCGATGGTGCTGATATTGGCGATGTTGTGGTTGTTGACGGCCTGCGCTTGCATGATTTGCTTCGCACCGGTCATCGCCACGTAGAGTCCTCTATCCATGATTAATGCGTGATGTTAATGACGGTTTGGGAAAGCTGATTCGCCGTGGTGATGACCTGGGCGTTCGCCTGAAAGGCGCGCTGTGCCGTGATCATGTTCACCAGTTCCGTGGTCAGATCCACATTCGAGGCCTCGAGGGCGCCGGATTGAACCGAGCCGAATCCGGACGAGCCCGCGGTGCCCGAGATATGCGTGCCGGAACTGAAGGTCTCAGCCCAGTTGGTATCGCCGAGCTGCTTCAGGCCCTGTGGATCCGGGAAATTCGCCAGCGCCAACTGTCCCAGCTGCGTGGAACGGCCATTGGTATAGACGGCCGACACGACGCCGGTGGGGTCGATTGAAACCGTGCTGAGCTGACCGGTCGTGAAACCGTTCTGGATGATGGAAGTCACCCCGAAACCGCCGCCAAATTGCGTGGACTGGGCAAAGTTGAAAGTCATGTCCATCGGTGACGCACCGTCCGTGGGCGCGAAGCCGGCAAATTCCAGCGCGCCGCTCGCCGGCGGCGTGACCGCGCCGGTCGGGGAGAACGTCAGCTGCTTGGTGGCGGGGTCCAGCTTGTTGTTGACCGTCATATTGACGTTCCACACGCCAGCCACGGCTGTTTGCGTGAAGAAAAAAGTCGCGGGGAACGAGTTGCCCAGCGAATCGAACACCGTGGTCGACGTGGATTGGTTGTATGTGGCCGGATTGGCGGGATCGAATACACCGCCGGTGGGCGGAGTCGAACCGGCCGGCAAATTCAAGATCACCGTGCCTCCTGTCGTCGCCAGAGGAGAGCTTTGCGCGGTCTGTAAATTCAGATTGGTGAGCGCGCCTGTATTGAACCCGCCGGTGGAGGTGGGCGGATAGACCTGCAGCGCCTGTCCCGTGGCCGTCACGACATCGCCGTTCTTGTCCTCGGAGAATTGACCGTTACGCGTGTAGACGATGCCGTTGCTGGGATCTTGCAAGGTAAAGAAGCCGTCGCCGCTGATTGCAAGATCGAGGTTCGATCCGGAGGTGCTGATATTGCCCTGCGTGAATTGCTGTGCCGTTGTGGAAAGCCTGACACCTTCGCCGATGGCCGAGGTGTTGAGATTTACCGCACCCGCGGCAAACACGTCGGCAAATTCGGCGCGCGACTGTTTGAATCCGACCGTATCCGCGTTGGCGACATTGTTGGCTGTGACATCCAAGTCAGAGCTCGCCGCCGTCAATCCCGATAGTGCAATGCTAAAAGCAGCCATGAATTTTCTCCTCGATGAATTAGTTTGAGATCTGCTGAACGCTGCTGAACGGCACACTGCCGACTCCCGCCACGTTCAAGGTCAATCCCGCTGAGCCCGCTCCCATGCTGACGCTCTCCACTGTCCCATTGACCAGTGTGGTCGCCGCTGCGCTGGAGGAGGTTGCTCCCGCGTATTGCGCGGTGAGCGTGTATGTGCCCGGAGGCGCCGCCGCACCGCTGCTCGTCGTGCCATTCCACGAGAAGTTCGCGAGACCGGAGGACTGTGCGCCCAGATTGAGTTGACTCACCAAGACGCCGTTGCTGTCGCTGATGTTCAGCACTACTTGCGAGCTGGTCTGCGGAACATTGACGGCGCCGCTGACCGGGGTGCCGGCCGCCAGCTGGGCCGTACCGGTATTGACGAGTGCCTGGTGGCCCAACAGCGAGGAGGCTTGCATCGCCTGGCTCGACGCGAGCGAAGTCGACAACGTGGTGTTGAGACTGGTGATTCCCTGCACTTCACTGAGTTGCGCGAGCTGACTCAAGAAGGTGTTGCTGTCCACCGGGCTGGTCGGGTCCTGATTCTTCAGCTGCGCCAGCATGAGCGTGAGGAAATCCGTACCGCCCAAGGTGGTGCCGTTGGCCGCAGGCGTTTGACCCGCGCTCCCGGTGCCGCCTGCGCTTCCCGTGCCGCCGGTGCCGTTGGCTCCCGTTCCGGTGCCCGTGCCCGTGGGGGGGGCGGCTGCGTGTGTTCCATTAATTAGCATTGGTGCTTACCTTTCTCGCCTAGTGGCCCATCGAAATGGTTTTGAGTAACAAATCTCGCGCCGTATTGATCGCCTCGACATTCGTTGCGAAGGTCCGGTTGGCCGAGATCATGTTGGTCATCTCTTCGATCGAATTGACGTTCGAGCTGAAGACGTAACCGTCCTTGTTCGCCGACGGATTGTCCGGTTGATAGCGCATCAAGGGCGGCGCCGTGCTTTCCACGACGCCGAGCACGCGCACGCCGACACCGGCATCCTCTTGATCGAAACTCGCGGCCGAGTTGTCCATCATGGTTTGGAAAACCGGGTGCCGCGCGCGATAGATCTTGCTCGGATCGCCGTTGACGCTCTCGGCATTGGCCAGATTGCTGGCGGTCGTGTTGAGCCGAATGGTTTCGGCATTCAGTGCGCTGCCGGCGGTGTTGAATACATTGAACAGAGACATGTTCTCTCCTTGCGCGCTGCTACTGGCCGTTGATGGCCAGCGTCAGCTCCGCGATGGTTCCATTGATGAGGCCCAGGCTGGCCTGATAGCGCACGTTGTTTTCCGAAAAGGCTGCCTGCTCCACCGGCATTTCCACCGTGTTGCCGTCGAGCGAAGCCTGGTACGGATTGCGGTACATGAGGTCGGCGGAAGGCATCGCACCGTCATTCATGGCGATGTGCGACCCCTGAGTGACGGCCAGCGGCAGAGGCGCTGCATCGCTTTTGCTGAGAACCGCGCTGAAATCGATGTCGCGCGCTTTGTAGTTAGGCGTGTCGGCGTTGGCGAGATTCGTCGCCAATATGCCGACGCGTTGCCCGTGCAGCAGCAGCGCTTGCTCGTGGATACCAAAAATGTTTTCAAACATGCGAACGACTCCTGTTGGGGTAAGCAGTAGCAAGAGCTGTGCCAACCGCAAAAGCATCGGCTAACCTTCCGCAAACGTGTCTTACGTCGCAGGAAACGCGGCCTCGAGCGTACGATTCGGCATCGCAGCGGCCGCTGGCGGCAAGATCTTGCCGCCGCCCGCCACGCAGGCGGCGGCTTCATAGGCGATTGCCCTTGAGGTTCACGCCGGATGGCACGGGGCTTGCTTGTTTCAGTACACTATGCGAGCAGCGCCAAAATTTCGTCGCGCCACTGTGATTCGCCGCTTCGCGTTCGCGTTCGGCCCGTTGGTGCTCATGCCGTTGTTGGCGACCGGGGAGATCTCCAATGCGCAAGACTCGGCGCAGCTCGAGGCGCTGGCGAAGTCGGAAGCGGCGCTGCAGTTCCCAAAACTGACCGAGCGGCAGCGCTTCCTCGTAGGTCCCATCGATACTCATCTGCAACAGGAACAGTGCAGCCGGCCGCTCAGGCCCGTGGTCGCCTCGCCGCAGCATATGAAGGATCGAGTGATGATCGAGCTTCGCTGCCAGGATCCAAAGCCGTGGCACATCTATGTGCCGGTCAGGATCGTCGGCACCTCACCGGTCGCCGTTACCGCGCATGCCATCATCGCAGGCACCATAATCAAGGCCGGCGACCTGAAAACCGAGGAACATGATATTTCGGAGCTGCCGCTGGGCTTCTTGGACGATCCTTCCATCGCCATCGGCCTGACCGCCAGCCGGCCAATTGCCGGCGGGGCGTATCTGACGAATCAGCACTTGGTGGCCGCCAAAGCGGTACAGCGGGGACAATCTGTGACCTTGATTGCCGATGCCGGCGGCATGAGCGTTCGCATGGCGGGCCGGGCCCTGAGCGATGGCCTGATGAATCAGAGGGTTAGGGTCCAGAATCTGTCATCCGGGAAGATCGTCGAGGGGATCGCCCGCTCGGAACAAATAGTCGAAATTATTTTGCAATAGGCCTTCAGTGATGCGCGTCACAGCCGATAACGAATGTAGCGGGTGGTGTGGACTGGGTTCGCTAAAGTTCATCCAAACCCTGACGATAACAAGGCATGGGCAGCCCGATTGCCCCAGGAGACTTCGGTGACCGCCAAAATCAGTGGAATATCAATTGCCGAGCCGATCGCAAAGCCTGCGGGTTCGGGCAGCAACAGCGTTGTAACCGACAAATCGCAAGGCGAAGGATCGGCGGCCGTCACGACGGCACAGAGCGCCGATCATGTCACCCTGACCGACTCCGCTCGCTCCATGCAAAAGATCGAAGAAGCCGTCGCCAAAACTCCGGTGGTCAATGCGGGCAAAGTCGCCGCCGTCAAGCAGGCCATCAACTCAGGCACCTACAAAATTGATGCGGGCCGGATCGCCGGCAAGCTCTTGAATTATGAGCGCGGTCTGAAGTAAGCCATGAATCACGACTCGCGCCGCCGTCTCGAAGATTTACTGGATCACGAGATCGAGCTTGCGCGCTCGTTGGCGGCAACTTTGGCGGCGGAGCAGCACGCCCTCACCGGCGACTCACCCGCGGCAGTCGAACAGAATGCGGCCGAAAAGATTCGCGTCATTCAATCCATCGAGAAGCTCGAGCAAGAACGCCGTGAGCTGTGCGCCAACCCTTTGAGTGCCGGTATCGCGGCGACCGTGATGGAACGCTGGCGCGCGCTGATGGGACTCATGGCGGGGTGCCGCACCGCGAACGAAGTCAACGGCCACATCATTCACGTGCGCCAGCACCAAATTCGCCAGCTGATCGATATCGTGCGCGGCGGACCTTCGATTACCTATGACCCGCAAGGCAAGACCTTCGCCAAGGCGCTTCGCGCCCTGGCGCGGGCCTGATTTATGCTCGTTCTCAGCCGCCGTGCCGATGAATCGATCGTCATACAGCCTGCGGACGGCGCCGACGCGAACATGACCATGGCCGAATTGTTCGCCAATGGACCGATCCAAATCACCCTTCTGGGCGGAACCGGCAAGCGCGTCAAAATGGGCATTGAAGCGCCGGAACAACTCGCCATCCGGCGTAAAGACATCGCCTGAGAGACCCCGCGATCGCTTGACCGCGCTGCGGTCGGTTTTACTTATCGGGACGCCGGCTTACATATCTTTGCGGTGATTGTCGAGCCCTTCGCTATCGCTGCGGAATGTGCATAATGGCATGGCATTCCTAAAAACAATTCACAGAGAGATCGTACGGATGGAGCGTCGACTGCACACCCGTCACCGCGCGCGCACTACAGTGTACGTGGTGATGTCCGGCCGAAAGAGCAGAATTTGCAAGGCAAAGAATCTGAGTGCGAACGGCGTGTTTGTTGAAACGGAAAATCTGGGTCTTCGCAAAGGGCAACAAGTGCAGTTGGCCTTCGCCATTAACCTAGGTTTGGTCACGAAGATCCATCGCCGCACGGCGATCGTCGCGCACGTCACGCGTGGCGGCACCGGCCTCATGATGGAACAGTTCGCCGGCCGGTAGGGCTTGACACGTCCTGTAGACTTACAGGAATGCCACCCTTCGATCCTCCCCGCTCGGATGCAATCCGCATCCGCGGCGCTCGCCAGAACAATCTCAAGGATCTTGATCTTGATCTGCCGCTGAACGAGCTGATCGTGGTAACCGGCGTCAGCGGTTCCGGAAAATCGTCGCTGGTGTTCGATACCCTCTATGCCGAGGGTCAGCGCCGCTACGTCGAGACCTTTTCCCCGTACGCGCGCCAGTTCTTGGATCGAATGGATAAGCCGCAAGTCGACCGCATCGAGGGCATTCCGCCGTCGATTGCCATCGATCAAACCAATCCGGTGCGCACCTCGCGCTCCACCGTCGGCACCATGACGGAGCTGAACGATCATCTGAAATTGCTGTTCGCCCGCGCGGCGGTTTTGCACTGTCGCGGCTGCGACCGCGCGGTGCGGCGCGACACGCCGGCCAGCATCCAGGAGCATGTGAGCGCCATGGCTCGCGATCACGGCGATCCCAAGCTGCTGCTGACGTTTCCGGTGCCCATACCTCAGAACTTCACCGAAGCTGAAATCAAGGCTTTGTTGGCGGGCCAGGGCTACACGCGCATCCATGAGAAGCGTGGGCAGACGCTGCAGGTGATTCAGGATCGCTTTCGCTGGTCGGCGGTCGAGGCAGCCCGCGCCGGCGATGCCATCGAGGCCGCGCTCAAAGTCGGGCAGGGCCGCATCGACATCTATCCCACGGGCGATGCCGCGGACGCCAAGCCCGCCGCGCCGTGGCGCTTTTCCACGGCTCTGCACTGCCCACACTGCGACATCAACTACAAGGAACCCAGTCCCAGCACCTTTAGTTTCAATTCCCCGCTGGGCGCTTGCGACACCTGCCGCGGTTTCGGCCGCAGCATCGGGGTCGATTACGGCTTGGTCATTCCGGATTCGTCGTTGAGTCTGCGCCAAGGCGCCATCAAACCCTGGCAGACCGAGTCCTATAAAGAGTGCCAAACGGATCTGTTGAGATTCGCGCGCAAGCGAGGAGTGCCTGTCGAGACGCCCTGGCGCGACCTGACCGAGGCCCAACGCGCCTGGGTCATTGAAGGTGAAGGCGAATGGACCAAGAAGGTTTGGTACGGCGTGCGGCGCTTCTTCGCATGGCTTGAAACCAAAGCCTACAAGATGCACATTCGCGTGCTGCTATCGCGCTACCGCTCCTATACCGAATGCGGTGCCTGCCGCGGTGCGCGCCTGAAGCCCGAGGCGTTGCAGTGGCGCATCGGCAATCCGGGAGTGAACATTCGCGAGCTCATGCTGCTGCCGATTGATGGCAGCAGCAGATTTTTCGCCGCCCTCCAACTGCCGGCGCTGCTCGACGAAGCCACCAACCTGCTGCTCAGAGAAATCCGCACACGCCTCAAATACTTGAGCGACGTGGGCTTGGGATACTTGAATCTCGATCGCCAGTCGCGCACGTTGTCGGGCGGCGAGGTGCAGCGAATCAATCTCACCACGGCACTTGGCACCTCGCTGGTCAATACCCTGTTTGTGCTCGACGAACCCTCGATCGGCCTGCATCCACGCGACGTCGAACGCATCGTCGGCGTCATGCACCGGCTGCGCGACGCCGGCAACACGCTGGTGGTGGTCGAGCACGACCCCAAAGTGATACAGGCGGCGGATCGCGTCCTGGATATTGGCCCAGGACCCGGGGAGCACGGCGGCGAGATCGTGTTCTTCGGACCGCTGCGTGATTTACGCAGCGCGACAGGTTCGCTGACCGCCGACTATTTGTATCGTCGCAAACGCGTGGAAGCGCCGCAGGTCGCGCGGCGCGGCGTGCCGGCCGTCGCCCCGACCGGCACCTCGTCCGGCGCCTCGTCCGGCGCCTCGTCCGGTGTCAAGCCATCCGGCGGCTTAGCGCTGGAGGGCGCCGCCGAACACAACCTCAAGAACATCGATGTCGCAATCCCGCTCAGGCGCCTGATTTGTGTGACCGGGGTCAGCGGCTCGGGCAAGTCCACGCTGGTGCACGATGTTCTGTATCCCGCGCTGCTCCGCGCCAAGGGTAAGCCCACGGAAAATCCGGGCGAGCACCGCGCACTCAGGGGCGCGGAGCTCATCGATGACGTCGTCATGGTCGATCAGAGCCGTATCGGACGCACCACCCGCTCGAATCCGGCAAGTTACGTCGGCGCATTCGATGCCATCCGCGATTTGTTTGCGCGCTTGGCCGAAGCACGCGAACGCAAGTACACCGCGGGCACCTTCAGCTTCAATGCCGGGAATGGACGGTGCCCGGGCTGCGGCGGCAATGGCTT
>Ga0193726_1001811_pt1 | contig 15750 bp, 11 predicted proteins | sample H2c1metaG_FD_144928 | JGI IMG/M metagenome (GOLD analysis project Ga0193726, IMG submission 144928) | Soil microbial communities from a riparian zone of the East river system, Colorado, United States - H2c1 | ecosystem: Environmental > Terrestrial > Soil > Riparian zone | place: USA: East River... | reverse complement strand
TTCCGTCTACTCCGTCTCGTTTCCATTGATTAAGGTGAGGGCCTGATGCTCGCTGTTCCAGGACGACATCGCTCACTCACACTGCTTGCAGGCGTTCTGGTCGCGCAAGTGTTGCTGCTCGCCGTGCAAATTCGGCGTGACACGCAACACGTGCGGCTAATTCGTGTGTGGACGGTAGGCTCGGTTACTCCGTTCGAGCGCGCCGGAACTTGGAGCATCACGAAAGTCCGCGACACGTGGAACGGATATATCGCGCTGATTCACACGCACCGCGACGATCTGGCAATGAAGGCGGAAATGGACCGCTTGAAAATTCTGAACGCGGAATTGCAAAGCCAGTCCGCCGAAGCGCAACGCCTTGGCGCGATGCTGGGATTCATCAACGCTCACACGGAAGTTCCCATGGTAGCCGCGCGAGTGATCGCCGCGAACGCCGATAGTGCCAGCCACACGTTCTACATTAATCGAGGCGAGCGCGAAGGGATTCGGCGCGACATGGCTGTTATTACGGCGGATGGAGTGGTGGGAAAAGTTCTTTACGTTTACGGACACGTTTCAAACGTGCTGGAAATTACAGATCGCGATAGCGGAGTTGGCGCGTTGCTGGCGGAATCGCGGATTCAAGGGCCTGTCGGCGGAACGGGCGATCCGCTGATGGTGATGAAATATGTAAGCAACGATGACGATGTGAAAGTCGGGCAGCAAATTTTGACGTCGGGACAGGATCAAATTTTTCCGAAGGATTTGCCGGTGGGCACAATTACGGAAGTGAAACCCGGCGCGCCATTTAAATTGATTCGCGTGAAGCCGGCGGCGCATTTGGATCAACTGGAAGAAGTGATGGTGCTGCTGACGCGGCAAGAACTGAACATGAAGCCATCAGCTGCGCCGGCGAGCACGACGCCGGACGTCCCTTCGACGGCTCCAGCAACTCGACCGGCAAATCCACCGGCGAAACGCTGAACCTTTTATAAATACAAAAAAAAAAGAAAACAACGTGGCCGAATACACTCACACCGAAACACACATAGAAGTCCACAAATTCCGTGTGTGGGCAGTGGTGGCCGTCGCTGCAGCGGCGTTGCTTCTGCAAAGTTTCATGCCGGTTTATTTTCCGAGCTTGCGGATACTGGAATTGCCGCTGTTGATCACACTTTATTTTGGATTTAGCCAGCGCAATCCTTCGTCGGGATTATTGTTGGGAATGTTGATTGGGCTTGTGCAGGATAGTTTGGGAAGTTCGGCGATTGGTCTTTACGGAATTGCGAAAACGGTTACGGGTTTTCTGGCGTCGTCGTTCGGTTCGCGAATTGACGTGGATAATCCGCTTAGCCGATTCGGTTTGACGGCGGCGTTTTTTATTGTCCATCAGGGAACGTATGTTTTGACGCGGCGATTGTTGCTGGGGGAATCGCAGGTGTTTTTCACGTCGCACCTTGCGATTGCGGCTGGGGTGAATGCGGCGTTGGCGACGGTGCTATTTCCACTGTTGGATCGGCTGCGATTGCCGAGTTGATGAGTGTGCAGGGGTTAAAACCCCTTTTTTCTTTCGGCGTTACGCGCACGACAGAAGTCGTGCCCTGTTACACACCGTTTAGACCCTGCTTCACAGCGCGTTCAACATACCTGACTACAAACCATCTCTCCCGCTACGACCTTCACGCGCTGGACTTCGCGGAAAAACCTTCGCATTCCAAAACGGGAAGGCGCGGATACTTCGGGAAATTTTCGTTCGTAAGGGAAAGTCCGCAGAAATAAAATTTTGAGCCGCGCGAGGATTCAATCTTGCGCGCGTGTGTACAGTCCACGCATAAGCCGATTCGGGCGCGATCAATATTCGATGATGCTTCGGCGGTCACGCTGAGAGCATATCGCAGAGCGGATACCGTGGCGTTGGCTAAACGGAGTTGCGTAAAACGCATACCTGTCCCTGCGGACATATTGCACCACTGTGGTGCAGGTGCTACTGTAAATTGTTCCTCACAGAAGGTTGAGTAAGCGTGGCGTTCGGTCTCGGTAACGATAGTCGATTGCCGCAAGGGCGGCTGGCAGTAGTGTCCTACGTAATTGTGGGATTAACTCTGCTTCTGTTAATCGGATTTTGGAAGCTGCAAGTTCTTGATTCCGGACACTATTCGGAACTCGCCCAGCAAAATACCACCCGCACAATTCCACTGATTGCTCCGCGCGGACGAATGTTGGATCGCGATGGGCGCGTGCTTGTCGATAATTATCCTTCGTTCAGCGTTTTGCTTTTGCGCGATGACATGTCCATCGTAAATAAAGCGCTGCCGCAAATCGCCGAAGGCCTGGGGATTACGCCCGAAGATATTCACCAGCAAATTGAAGCTGCCAGGCATCTTCCGAAATACGAACCAATCGTGATCAAGCCGGAAGCGAGTCAGGCGGACATCGCGTACATCGAATCGCATCGCGCGGATTTACCCATGCTGGAAATGATTTCGATGAGCCGCCGCCGGTATCCATCGGATGGATTTCTATCGAGCGCCGTCGGGTACGTTGGTGAAGTGAGTGAAAATGAAATTGATGCGAGCGATGGAAGATTGCGGCCGGGAGACATGTCCGGCAAATCGGGGCTGGAAAAACAATACAACGATATGTTGATGGGCACGGACGGCCTGCGCCGCGTGATTGTAAACAGCGTGGGCAAAGAGACCGGCCGGCTGGAACAAACCGAAGCGGTCCCCGGAAAACCAATTACGCTGACGATTGATTACGATGTGCAGGCCGCCGCGGAAGCTGCGCTTGGAGATATGAAAGGCGCCGTGGTGGCCATGGATCCGCGCACTGGAGAAATATTGGCGTTCGTGAGCCATCCCGCGCCGGACCCGAACTCATTTGCAGTGCGCATTTCCAAACAGGAATGGCAACGGCTGAATACCGACCCCGATTTGCCCTTGATGAATCGCGTGATTCAAGCGCAACTCGCGCCAGGTTCTGTTTTTAAAATTGTTACGGCCACGGCAATGCTGGAATCAAAGGGCGTGCCTGAAACTTTCTCGGCGTTTTGTCCGGGGCAGGCAACATTTTATGGACGCGTGTTTCACTGCTGGGATCCCAAGGGACACGGCACGGTCAGTCTTGAGCAGGCGATTGCCGAATCCTGCGACGTATTTTTTTATAACGTCGGCATGAGATTGGGAATTGATCGCTTGTCATATTACGGATCGGGCGTGGGACTGGGAAAGCGCACAGGCATTGATTTGCCCAGCGAAGAAGCAGGCCTAATGCCGAGTGAGGAATGGGTGCAGCGCGTTCAGCACCGGCAGTGGTATCAGGGCGAAACAATTTCTGTTGCCATTGGGCAGGGAGCAATCACGACGACGCCGCTGCAACTTGCGCGAAGTATTGGCGGCATCGCGTCAGGCGGAATTTTCAAAGTTCCACATCTGCTGAAATCGTTGGACCCCGGACCCGGAATGCGATTCCCCATTTCGGAAGATACCGTCGAGAAAGTCACTCAAGGAATGGAAGATGTAGTTGATCCGAAGTATCCGCACGGAACCGGTCACGTTGCATATATTCCCGGCGTGGAGCTTTGCGGAAAGTCCGGCAGCGCGCAGACGATTGGCGCGGAAGGTTTAGCGAAAGCGAAGAATCGCGCGGACTTCAAGGACAACGCGTGGTTCGTGGGATTCGCGCCGCGAAGAAATCCGGAAATTGTTGTGACGGCGTTTGTGCAAAGTACGCAGAAGCACGGCGGCGAAATTGCCGCGCCGATTGTGCGCGATGTTGTGAAGGCTTACTACGATAAGAAAAATAAAAAGAACGGCACGCAGTTGACGGCCGTGAACGCGCCGACAAGCGCGCCAACAGTTCCTGTGCAGCGGTCTCTGACGCAGCAAGCTCCGGCGCAACCGCAGCCGACGCAGCCGAAGACGACGCTATCCGCACCGCCACCGGACGCGTTGCCGCGATCGAAAAATTCGAGTGGACCTGGAAAGCCGACGCAGCCACTAAGATAGTTGCAAGATAATTGCGAGATAAAGCCGAATGAAAGAAAGCGCGGGAATTCACGAATACGATTGGTGGCTGCTGGCCATCGTTGCCGCAATTTGCACGATGGGCGTGATCGAAATTTATTCCGCTACGCACAATGCTCACACGGCCGGCACGGCCGCTTACGTCAAGCAACTGTGGTGGCTGCTGACGGGCATTGCTTGCATGCTGGTAATTTCTCGCGTGGACTATCACATGATTTTGGAGCAGGCGCCGATTTTCTATTTGATCGGACTGATCGCGCTGATCGCTGTGCTGGCCGTGGGCGAAACCCGGCTGGGAGCGAAGCGATGGATTCCCGTGCTCGGCGCATTTTTTCAAGTGTCAGAATTGGTTAAGTTGATTATAATTATTGTGCTCGCTCGCTTTTACAGCGAAGTTCGCACAGATCAGTTGTCGCTGGCGGATTTGGTGAAAGTGGGCATTTTAACGGGAATTCCGCTGCTTTTGATCTTGAAGCAGCCGGACCTGGGCACCGCGATGGTTCTGGTTCCGGTAGCAGTAGTCGGAGCCTTCCTTGCGGGTATACAATGGAAGCATGCAGCGGTAATCTTGCTGCTGGCTGGTTTGCTTATCCCCGTAGGATGGGGTTTTATATTGAAGCCGTATCAGAAGGAACGCATTCAAACGTTCCTGAGGCCGGAAGATGATCCGAAGAAATCCGGCTATCAGATTTTGCAGTCAGAGATCGCGGTAGGTGCAGGCGGTTTTTGGGGAAAGGGCCTGGGACGCGGCAGTCAGAATCAGGGCGGGTTTGTTCCCATCCAATATTCTGATTTTATTCTCGCCGCGCTGGCTGAAGAGACAGGATTTATCGGCGTGTTTATAACGCTGAGTTTGTACACGGCTTTGCTGCTACGCCTGGTCCATAATGCGCAACGGGCAATGGACCGCTCAGGAATGTATCTGGTGATGGGCGTGGCGGCGATATTAGGGTTTCACCTGCTGGTGAACGCGGCCATGATGATCGGAAAGGTACCGGTCACCGGCATTCCGCTGCCGCTTATGAGCTACGGCGGGTCAGTTACTTTGTTTGTGTTTTTGTCGTTGGGCCTGGTGATGAATGTTCGCATCAGGCGCTTCGTTAACTAAATCTATAGGGACGGACCTTCCGGCGATTGTTCGGAACGCCTCCCGTTTGCGAGAGCAGCACCGCGTGGCGCGCACACTTCAAAATCAATTGAGCCGCAGTTCTAGATTCCCGGAATCCGGGAACGCTGTGGCCGCAGTGCGCGCGGGCGCCCAATGCGCCGCACCGCGCCGATGCGCTCTGAGGAGTTTTCATGTCGAAAGAATTAGTGATTTCAGCGACCCCGCACGAGACGCGGGTGGCGATTCTGGAAGATGGACATCTTTGTGAGATTTACATTGAACGTGAAAAAGAATTTGCACTCGTAGGAAGCATTTACAAAGGCCGCGTCACACGCGTGCTGCCCGGCATGCAGTCGGCTTTCGTGGATATCGGCCGCGACACCGACGCGTTTCTCTACGTCAGCGACTTCCTGGAAAATTTAGAAGACTACGACCACGTCACCGCGGACGAGGCGAAGGCGCACGCGCCAGCGGCGTCGACGGCAACGACGCCTGCACCTGCATTGGCTCCGCCACCGCAGTATATGTCTTCAGCTCCCGTAGAAACGAGCGGCGGGGCGGGTATCAGCTCTGGCATTGGCGTGCTGGAAGGCGAAACGATTGGCGGGGGTTCACGCGAGCCTGCAGCATACCCACCGTCAGCTTCGGGCGAGCCGACCAGTGCTCCTTATTCGCAGACACTTGGTGTAGCTCCGGACTTCGATCCTACGGCCGAAAATTTGGCGCACGGTTCGGCGGCGATTGAGCCGTCTGATTCGGCGCCGCCACAGGATTACGTGGCGCCGAGTTCTCCATCGCAGAGTCCGTCGCATGGAAATTATCCACCGACTCCGGCACGCACACATTCTTCAGGACAAGGACAGCATGACCGTCCGCGCAATGACCGCGGATTTGGCGGCGGAGGCGGCCGTGGAGGCCGTGACCGCGGCGGAGACCGTGGAGGAAATCGCGGAGGCAGGTTCCGTCGTGGAGGCGGACGCGATCGCGGAGGTCGTCCGCAAGGACGCGATTTGCCCGCATCCAAATATGCTTCGACGTCGGGACCATCGCGTGCGCCATATTCGCCGCATTCACGCGCGGGATCATTTGCACCGCGCGATAGTCAGAGCGAATCTTCGTCGCCAACGGATAATCTGCCGCCAATTATTTTGCCCGGCGAATCGCTGGCGAAATATAAAGAACGTCCGGCAGTAACAGAATTGGCTTCGCCGAGCGTTGTGGATTCAGGCGCGACGCAGACGAGCGCGATGGGATACGAACATCCGGAAGGATTCGGCGATCAAGTAGTTCCTACGCAACACTCTGATTCGGAATTGCCGCCAGTCGCGTACACGAAAATGGAATCGGTGGCGCCGCCGACGCTCGATTTGCACATTGAGCCGGCGCACGACGCGTCGTTTCCCATGGGGCGAGAGGCTGTCGAAGAAGCAGCGCAGGAATCTGCCGCGCACGAAGAGCGCACAGAAGTAAAAGATGCGCATGATCGCTTCGCAAACATCGTCGCTGAAGCGGAGGCGGTCAGCGAGGAATGGATTGGTTCCGAAGTGCCGCGCACGGTGAGCGGAAATGAGGAAATGCGTCCCAACGGCGGACTCACCCACGGTTCGCCGGCCGACCTAACCGACGAACAGGCGCGCACGCTTGCCGAAAGTTTGGTGGAAGCGAAACACGAAGAAGCGCAGGACGAAGTGGACGAACAATCAGCGCTGGCAATTGGCGGCGCGGATTTTTCAGACGCGGAAGCCGACGCTGCGCACGATGAAGCTCATGACGGAACGGAGTCGGACGACTCCGAAGTGAACGGCAACGTGCATGATGAAAGTCACGAAGACGCCGGCCATGAAACGCATGACGAAGCGGCTGACGCGGCGCACGATGAAGCTCACAACGCGAATATTGACGCTGGCGATCCAGAAGCGATTCACGCCGCAGGAGAATTCGCGGAGCCGGGTTCTGCCGAGCCAAATTCTGTGGCACAGCAACACGACGACACGAAATTTAATCGCGAACCGCGCAGCGCACGGGTAGAAGATCCGCGCCGCAATGCGCGTTTTGCGCGGCCGCAACGCCGAAGCGGCGGAGGCCAGCGCGGCGGACGTCCGATGCGCCATGGCAGCCGTCCACCGGAACGCCACGGCCGGCCAAGCAGCGGAGGCGGACATGCGCCCCAGCGCCGTCCTCAATTAATTTCCGAAATGCTGAAGGCGGGCCAGGAAATTATCGTTCAGATTGCGAAAGAACCGCTCGGCAAAAAAGGTGCGCGCATCACCAGCCACGTCGCATTGCCCGGACGTTTCCTGGTTTATATGCCGACGGTGAATCACATCGGAGTTTCCCGGAAAATCAGTTCGGCGGAGACTCGTTCACGTCTGCGAAGCATCGTTAGCGAATACAAGAGCACATTCCCCGGCGGATTTATTGTGCGTACCGCGGCGGGAAATGTGAGCGATGCCGATCTGCGCATGGACATCGAATTCCTCGGCAAGACATGGCACGAAATTTGTGCGCGCTCGGAAAATAAAAAAGCGCCTGCGTTGGTTCATCGCGATTTGAATTTGGTCGAGCGCATTTTGCGCGACTACGTCAGCTCGGATTACACGTCCATCTGGATCGATAACGAAGAAGAATTCAGCAAGGTGGTGGAATTCGTCAGCCGGTTCCAGCCGGACTTGGTTAGCCGAGTGAAGCTGTACACGAAAGAAGCGCCGATTTTTGAAGAGTTCGGCATCCAGCAGGAACTCGATAAGGCGATGCGTCCGAAAGTGTGGCTGAAGTCCGGCGGCTACATCGTGATTAATCACACCGAAGCGCTGGTGGCGATTGACGTGAACACCGGGAAATTCGTCGGGCGCGGATCGACGCGACTTGAAGATACGATCGTCAAAACCAACCTGGAAGCCGTGAAGGAAATCGTGCGGCAAATCCGGCTGCGCGATCTGGGCGGCATTATCATCGTGGACTTTATCGACATGGAAGAGCGCCGCAATCGCGACAAAGTTATGCACGCGATTGATGATGAGCTCCGCGCCGATAAAGCACCGTCGAAAGTGCTTTCGTTTAACGAGTTTGGCCTCGTCGCAATCACACGCAAACGCACCAAGCAGGCGCTGGAAAAAGTTCTCTGCCAGCCATGCCCATATTGCACCGGCTCGGGAATGGTCAAGTCCATCCCCACCATTTGTTTTGAAATTCAAATGGAAGCCAGAAAAATGGCGGGCGATTTGGACGCAGCCAGCGTGACGTTGCGCGTGCATCCGGAAATTGCAAAGGCGTTGAAGACACGCGAAAGCGCGCTAGTCGAAGAACTGGAATCGATCAGCAAGAAGAGCGTGATTATTCAGTCGGACCCAACGCTGCATTGGGAGCAGTACGACATTTATTGATGATGCGACCAGCATCATCATCCTGCGTCGCCGCAGGCGGCGAAGGATCCCTTGGCAAACAAATGAAATTTAGCAAACGCTCCGGCCGAAAAATTTACCGGAGCGTTTTGCTTTTGGCGCTCGCCGCTTCTGCGACTTTTCTTTCAGCCCCAACGCTGGCCGTGCCGGCGGATTCCCCGCGTGTCGCTCACGTTTTTGTGGCTCTGGCCGATAACGCAAATCAGGGCATCATTCCAGTTCCAGCGAAAATCGGAAATGGACAGGATCCCGCCAACAATCTTTACTGGGGCGCCGCGTTTGGAGTGAAATCATATTTCCGGACGAGCCCGGGATGGGAACTCATCCATTGCGGTGCGAGTTCAAAACCTGGCGTGATGGAACGCTGCGTTTTCAGGAATGCGCACTCTGAATTTTACGTTGTAGCCGATGCATATGACGGCAGCCAGATTCGACAGACTGTAACGGATTTTCTGTCGGCAGCGGCAAGACTTGAAAAGGAAACTCTTTCACTGAAGACAAAATCCGGTGATGTGCGCTTGGAAATCGGCGGAGCGTCAGAAGTAATTGCGTATGTAGGCCACGATGCGTTCATGGATTTCAATATTCCGAAAATCTCGGCGAAGCTGGATGAGCACAAACCAAAAGTAATTATCCTCGCGTGCGCGAGCAAGCCTTACTTCAGCCCTTACTTGCGAGTAACTGGTAGCGAGCCAATCCTGTGGACGACGGGATTGATGGCACCCGAAGCCTACTCACTCCGGGCAGCACTCGAAGGGGTAATCGCCGGCGAAAGTGGTGAGCAAATTCGGCAGCGTGCGGCAATCGCCTACGATAAATTCCAGAAATGCGGACTCCGCGGCGCACAAAGATTATTCGCTACCGGCTGGTAGCGCACGGCCTCGCAATAGGCTTTTCCCGCGTGTGATATGATTCAATGTGACGTGAATCGCAGCATTTTTCACGCTAAACCACATGCCCGCACGCATCCTGAACGGCAATCAAATTCGTGACGAAATTTATTCCGAACTGCGCAGCGAGATCGAATCGCTCCGTGCGGCCGGAATTCAGCCGGGGCTTGCCACCGTGTTGGTCGGAGAAAATCCGGCATCGAAAATGTATGTGGCCAGCAAAATCGCCGCGTGCGAACAGCTTGGACTGATCAGCTCGAATTACACGCCCGCGGGGAATATCACCACAGACGAATTGCTCGCGCTCGTTCATAGTTTGAATACACGCAACAGCGTGGATGGAATTCTGATTCAACTTCCGCTTCCGTCGCAGGTGGATAGCAAACGTGTTTTGGAAGCGGTCGATCCGTCGAAAGATGTCGACGGATTTCATCCAATCAGTTTGGGCCATCTTGTCACCGGACAGCCGGGCCTTGTGGCATGCACGCCCAGCGGCGTGATGGAAATTCTGCGCCGAAGCGGAATCAAAATCGAAGGCGCAAATGCGGTCGTCGTTGGGCGAAGCGACATCGTCGGGAAACCAATGGCGCTTTTGCTGCTTCACGCAAACGCAACGGTTACGGTTTGTCATTCCAAGACGCGCGATCTCCCCGGCACAATTCGCAATGCCGATATTGTCGTCGCGGCGATGGGCCGCCCCGGAATGATTGCCGCGGATTGGATTAAGCCGGGCGCCACAGTGATTGATGTAGGCACCACGCGCATCACCGATGCAGCGCTGGCGGAAACACTTTTTGCGAATTCACCTGAACGGCTCGCGAAATTCCGCGAAAAAGAATTTACGGTGATCGGCGATGTGCATCCCGATGCCGCGCGCGTTGCCGGTTCGATCACTCCCGTTCCCGGCGGAGTCGGCCCGCTGACGATCGCAATGCTCATGAGCAATACGGTGAAGGCTGCACGTCTGCGGCGTGCGTCGCCCGCAAAACACTGATGCTGCGCGTCGGATTGACTGGCGGAATTGGTTGCGGCAAAAGTACCGTCGCAGGAATGATGCGCGATCTCGGATGCCGCATCATTGACGCAGACGCAATCTCGCGCAATCTCGCTGATGTCGGCCAACCTGCCTATCAGGAAATTCTCGCCGCGTTCGGTCCGGAAATTCTTTTGGCCGATGGCCATTTGGATCGCGCAAGAATTGCTCACTTAGTGTTCTCCGACGCGTCCAAACTCTCGACGCTCAACAAAATTCTGCATCCACGCGTAATCGCCGAAGAGGAACGCCAATTAGTGGAAATCGCCCGCACAGATCCAAACGCCGTAGCAGTAATCGAAGCGGCGCTCCTGATTGAAGCCGGACATCACAAAATATTAGAGCGCCTAATCGTCGTGTGGTGCCGGCCCGAACAGCAAATCGAGCGGCTGACGGATCCGCGCGGTCGGGCAATGTCCCGCGATGACGCGATGCAGCGCATCGCTGCGCAAATGCCGCTGGAAGAAAAACGCCGCATGGCCACGGATGAAATTGATAATTCCGGATCGCTTGCGGCCACGCGGGAGCAAGTTACAGAATTGGTCGCCCAACTAAAAGTAAGGGGGGCTCTCTGACCCGCCCGCATACAAGCGCGCATCAAATAAACTGGGAGCGCAATCATGTCCACAAATAAAAACTCCGCAAGCGTCCTTCGACTAATCACGGCCGGCGCGCTAATTGCCATGGCCGCCTACTGGGCCGGTGGCAAATGGGGCGAACATCAAATCCAGCGCGTAGAAAATGTTTTCGCGCAAAGTGGCTCCGCGCGCCCGGCCGGAAAATCGCCCAACCTCACGTCAGACGAAGCGCTCACCGTGAAAATTTACAGTGAAGCCTCGCCCGCCGTCGCGAACATTAATACTAAGGCGGTCGAATATGATTTCTTCAGAAACGCTGTGCCCGTACAGGGCGCCGGCTCTGGTTTTCTGATCGATTCGCGCGGCTATGTCGCCACCAATTATCATGTGGTGCAAGGCGCGCAGAATATCGAAGTAATCCTCGGCGACCATACGCACTATTCGGCCACGTTTGTCGGCGCAGACGAGCAAAATGACGTCGCGCTCGTGAAAATTGATCTGAAGGGTAAAACGGTTGCCGCTCTGCCGTTGGGCGATTCTGATAATTTGCTGGTCGGCCAAAAAGTTCTGGCCATCGGAAATCCATTCGGCGCATTTTCCAGCACGCTGACCACCGGCGTAGTCAGCGCCGTCGGCCGCACAATTCAAACCGGCGAAACTACGATCATTGACGAAGCGATTCAGACCGACGCCGCGATCAATCAGGGAAATTCCGGCGGCCCGCTGCTGAACACGCACGGCGAAGTAATCGGCATCAACAGCGCGATCTACACTCCGTCGGGAACGACTGCTGGAATCGGCTTTGCAATTCCAATTAACACCGCGAAGAAAATTGCGCAGGATTTAATTACCGAAGGCCGCGTGCATCGCGCGTCGCTCGGAATTCCGATGATGCTGGAACTTTGGCCGGATCTCGCCGAAGCGTTGAGTTTTCCCGCAAACCAAGGAGGATTGCTGATTGAACGCATCACCGCAAACGGCCCGGCAGCGCGCGGCGGATTGAAAGCGGGCGATCAAGTGCGAAGTCTTGGATTTCAGCGGCTGATCATCGGCGGCGATTTGATTGTGGCGATTGATGGCAAAGACATTGCGCACGAACTCGACCTGGACGTTCTTCTAAATCACAAAAAACCCGGCGACACCGTACGCGTGACAATTTTCCGCGGCGGCAAAAAAATGGACGTCAACGTGACGTTGGGTGAAGCCGCACAATCCGTGGCTCACTGAGTTTTTTCGCACGAAATGCACGCGCGTTAGGCGTTCCAGATTACACGTGCGCGGACTTTTTCTTCGTCCGAAAGCGCGAACCATCGTTCCGCCGCCGATTGCACGCGCTCTAATTCCTTTTGCATTTCCGCGTGCTTCGCTTCCACCATCTCGCGATCCGCGTCGCGCGGCACTTCAATCGGTGGCGCAAATATCATCACCACCCGCGAAAATGGCCGCGGTATTTGCAGTCGGTCCCACGTGTTCAACTTCTTCGCGTGCTCGTATCCGACATGAAAAACTTCGATCGGACATCCGCTGCTTCGCGCCAAAATCGCCGGCCCCGGCTTCGCCACAAAGCGCGGCCCGCGTGGCCCGTCAATCGTAAAACCAACGTCGCGGCCCTCCGCCAATCGTTGCTCTAGCTCTGCCAATCCGCGCAATCCGCCGCGCGTGGAACTTCCGAGCGCAGTTCCAAATCCAAATTTCTTAATAATTCGCCCGATCCATTGGCCGTCAAAATTCGTGCTGTGCAATACCACCACGCCGCGGTTGCGTCCCCAATAAAGCACGCCCAAAATTCCGCAATGCCAGAACGTCCAAATAATTCTCCGCCGTTGTGCATAAATTCTTTCGGCGTGCTGCCATCCGAGAATTTCGTATCGCAGCGTACATCCGATCAAACGCACGCCCGCCGAAACCACTGCGGCAATAATAGGGATTTGCATTCGACGCCAGAGCGAATAATTCGGCAGCCGCGCATCAAAATGCGTATTTGGTGGCGGGGCGCCACCGGCGGACTTTTCTGTTTCCGGCATCGGCGTATAGTATAGGCGAAGCACTCGCGTGCCGCTTCAGCGAATCAATCGCCATCGGCGCGCAATCCTGAATCAACTTGGCCGCATCTAAATCACAGTGACGAATATCTCGCTACAAGAATGCCCGAAGACAATGCGCAACGAGCGCTTATTGGGTATGTTTAGCGTGCGATTCTTCGGAGCGATTCTTGCTCTCTCGCTCGTGCTTTCTGGCGCCGCTGGAGTTCGTGCGCAAACTACCCGCGAAACTGTCGGCCGAGTTGAAGGCCACGACTTCGTCGTAGAAAATTCAATCGGCGAACCAGTGCCGGCTGGCGAACAGGCGAATCTTTTGTCGAGCGGTAACAGGCTTGTGGTGCGTTCTGGCCAGGCGCGAATTCTTCTGGAAGGCGGCGGGGATATCTTAATTTGCGGCGCCGCGCAACTTGATCTCCTGAAATCTCAGGGGTCGATAACCATCGCGCTCAATCACGGCACGCTTCGCGTTCACGTAAAAAAATCCGATCCCGTCGCGGTATTCACTCCGCTAGTTCTAGCCACAACCGTGGCGATTGGCGGAGGCGAGCGCGACGTCACCGTTGGCCTGGAACAGTCCGGACAGATGTGCATTCGCGCGATTAGCGGCGCTGTGCGCGTTGGCCAGCAATTGAGCGGCGAAAGTTTGCTCGTTCCTCAATTCGGTGGACTCACACTTTCCGGCGCGCAGATTAATGCGGTATCAGCGTCCGCGCCGGGCTGCACGTGCGAAGCGGATGCGGTAAGACTTGCGCCGCCACGAGTGAATGTGACTCAGCAAATTTCCGGAGCAAATGTCGCGACCGGCGACATGCTGCCACGATTCGATTCGCAACAAATCAGTTCTCCGCTTCAGCAAGCTTCAACAGCAACTGGCGTGAGTGTTCCTCCGGTGATCGATGAATCCGCTCTTAGCATTTTGATGCCGCCGCTGGTTTTCAATGCGTCGACTCCCGACGAGCCGACCGATCCGGCGCTGGAAACAGTCGCGCTGGCGCGATCCGTGCGCGTCCGCGACGATACGATTGTTCACGGAACTGTTGAGCCGAAGGGAAATGGTTCAATGACCACGGCCGCGAAAAAAACTTCAGGCGTAAGCGCGGATCACTCTGGAGTTTTTGCGAAAATTGGCGGATTCTTCCGAAAACTTTTCGGCGGATCGTCTTAGTTCAGAATCGGTTGCAACACAGGCGCGGTGACGCGGTCACATGCCTTCGTAATTTGGGCCGCCTCCGCCTTCTGGCGGAACCCAATTAATAATTTGATATGGATCGGCGATGTCGCACGTTTTGCAGTGAACGCAATTTGAGGCATTAATTTTCAATTTCGCCGCGCCTTTTTCGTGGACCATTTCGTAAACCGAGGCGGGACAAAAATACTGGCAAGGATTTCCGTACTCGGTTACGCACTTGTTGGCGCAAACGTCCGGCTCGGTGACAACCAGATGGCAGGGCTGATCTTCTTCGTGACGAGTTCCGGAATGATAGACGTCGGTCAAGCGATCGAATGTTAGCGCGCCGTCACCCTTGAAGCGCGTTGACTGATCAATCAGCTCGTTGCCGCGATTTTCTTTCGCGTATTCTTCGTAGCCCGCAGTCGCTCGCATCGGATCAACAAATCCGCGGCCGCCTGAAATCATTTGCACGGCAGTGTGAATCAATCCGCGGAAAAATCCGTGCTGGTATCCTTGATGGAAATTCCGCACCGACCACAGTTCTTTGCGCACCCAGCTTGCTTCCAGTTTTTTCTGATACACGGAAAGTTTCGCTGCGGAAGTGTCGCCATCGCGCAGCGCTTCAAAAATTGTTTCCGCAGCGAGCATGCCGCTCTTAATTGCGGTGTGAATTCCCTTCAGCCGCTGCGAATTCAGCAGGCTTGCCGAATCGCCAATAATAATTCCGCCGCTCACCGTGCTGCGCGGACTGGAATACCATCCGCCATACGGCACAGTTTTCGCGCCGTATCGCACCATCTTTCCGCCTTCAAGGATTTTTTTTACAAAAGGATGCGTTTTGTAACGTTGAAACGCTTCGTGAGGATCAAACTGTGGATCGCGATACTCCAGACCAATTACCATTCCCAACGAAACGCGATTTTCTTTTAGGCCGTAAACCCAACCGCCTCCGTAAATATCAAATGACAAAGGCCAGCCAAGTGTGTGCGCAACAAATCCGGGCGCGACTCGCCCTGCCGGAACTTCCCACAATTCTTTTATTCCCAGCCCGTACGTTTGCGGATTCACTCCATCCAATTTGTATTCGCTTACGAGTTGCTTGGTCAGCGAACCGCGCGGCCCTTCCGCCAACACAGTAATTTTCGAGCGCAACTCGTAGCCGGGCGCGTAATTATCTTTAGGTTTGCCGTTCTTATCGACGCCTTTATCCTCGGTGATAACTCCGGCTATGCCGCCATTTTCGTAAATCAAACTGGCACCGGCGAATTGCGTGAAAAGATTTACGCCTTCCTTCTCCACGAGTCCGCCGAGCCACTTCACCAACTTATTCAGCGAAACAATATAATTTCCGTGATTATGAAACGGGGGCGGAGTAATCGGAGATTTCCAGGCGCTCTTGCCGGTGAAGTAATAAAAAGCGTCGCTGGAAACTTGCGTGTCGAACGGCGGCGCCTTCTCAAAATCCGGCACCAGTTCACGCAGCGCAACCGGATCCATAATCGCGCCGGAAAGTTGATGCGCGT
>Ga0193726_1001810_pt1 | contig 15761 bp, 16 predicted proteins | sample H2c1metaG_FD_144928 | JGI IMG/M metagenome (GOLD analysis project Ga0193726, IMG submission 144928) | Soil microbial communities from a riparian zone of the East river system, Colorado, United States - H2c1 | ecosystem: Environmental > Terrestrial > Soil > Riparian zone | place: USA: East River... | reverse complement strand
GCGCACGATGCTCCGCCACATGCGCCATTCGATCTTGGCGAATGAGTACGGCGACGGTGAGCAGCAGGGCGTTGGAGCTGACCAGGCCTTGCAGCCAGAAGAACGGCGGCGCATCCACATGGCGCCCACCGTGACGCATACCATAGAGATTGACGGCAATCCAAACAGCGATGAATACGACGGCGAAGGCAAAGTAGGCGGGGCTGCCGAAGAATCGGCTGATGCGCTCGATGACAAGTTGCAGGCCGGAAATCTGCGCTTCTTCGTGGTCTTTGAAACGGGACAGCAGTTCCAGGTTCTCCTTGGCGGAGGAGGGCAGCTTGGTCGTTTGCTCGGTGGCCATGGCTCTAAAGATACGCGCATGCGCGCCGGAGTTCTGCGTGCGTCCCGGTGCAATAGCGACATTCGCTGTAGGCGACCACTTACACCCGCCACGCTCTTTGCGCGACAGACTGCGGGGAAGCGATGGGTCACATTAGCGCATACGCCAAGAAAGGAATTACTCATGCGATCTGAAACTGCATTGGCCGGGGCGGCCGCGATGCTGGCGCTCGTCTCGTCACTGGCTCATGCCGCAAACGCCGACTGGCCAACTTACAATCGCATGCTCACCTCGGACCGCTATGCGGCGCTCGAGACGATCGACAACAAGAATGTGGTTGGACTCAAGGTCCACTGCACTTTTGATACCGGCGAACAAGTGTCCTTTCAGACCGGACTCGTGCAAGTCGATGGCGCCCTGTTCGGGACCACTGAACACGACACATTTTCCATTGATCCCAATAGCTGCAAGCAGAATTGGCGCAGCCATGAAGAGTCGCCTTCCGGCGATCTGAAGGTGAACCGGGGGGTCGCATGGTTGGACCACCGGGTGTTCAGGGGAACTGCGGACGGCAAGGTCATTGCCTACGATGCGAAGAACGGCAAGCGCCTGTGGGCGACCGCGATAGCGGATGCTTCAAAAGGCGAGTCGGTGTCCGCGGCGCCGATCGCTTGGAATGACATGGTATTCATCGGCAACGCAGGCGGCGACAATAAAGGCGTGAAGGGCCGCATGTACGCGCTCGACGCCAAGGACGGCCACGTCGTGTGGGAGTTCTACCTCGTTCCCAAAGGAGCCGGTGATGCGGCGCGCGGGCCGGCGGCGCCCGACCCTAAGTCCTTGAACGCCGCAAGCTGGAAGGAGGCCAAAGGATTTCCGGTGACGGGCGGGGCCACCTGGACCTCGTATTCGCTGGATCCCAAGACCGGTCTCTTGTATGTCCCCTCCGGTAATCCGGCTCCAGATTTCTTGAAGGAGCCCCGGCAAGGCGAGAATCTATACGCCAGCTCGATCGTGATACTCGACGCCAAAACGGGGGCGTTTCAGCGGCACTTCCAGTTGGTCAAGCGCGACTTCCATGATTGGGACGTCTCTGCGCCGCCGGTGTTGTTTCTCGGCAAAACAGGCCACCGCATGCTGGCTGAGGCGCCCAAGGACGGGCATCTATATTTGATCGATCTGAATACCGGCAAGATCGTCTACCGCAAGCCGGTTACGACGGTCGCCAACGTCGAGGCGCCGATGACGGCGCAGGGGACGCGATTTTGTCCAGGCTCCCAGGGCGGAGCGGAGTGGAACAGCGCAGCGTTTGATCCGGTCGACAATCTCATCTTTACCGGCGAAGTCGATTGGTGCACGACGGTGCGTGCCGTCACCGTGAGTGCCGTGGCCGGCGTGCCGGCCGGCAAGCCCTGGAGCGGCGCGTCCGAAGGGTTCGGCAAGCAGGACGACCCGAAAATGTGGTCGGGCTGGATGACGGCGAGCGACGCGGACAGCGGCGAGCGAAAATGGCAATTCCACGCGCCCTTTCCCCTGCTGGGAGGTGTGACGCCGACCAACGGCCGATTGGTCCTGTTCGGCGACATGGGCGGAAACCTGTATGCCTTGGATTCCGCGGGCGGCAAGAAATTGTGGTCAAAGGATCTGGGCGGTGCGATCGGCGGCGGCGTCATCACCTATGACACCGGCGGTGGACAAAAAATAGCGGTCGCGGTGGGCATGACCTCGCCCATCTGGCCGACGGCCAAGGTCAACGGCAAGATCGTTGTTCTAGGCCTTTGAACGCGCAGCTGCGCACAGCAGGCGCAGCGAACTCATCTGTTCGCCCCACCAGAGGCCGATCATCCGGCTGAAGTCCGCGCCCTGCAGCCCGTGCCTTGCAGGATGATCCGGGCGCAACGCGGACAGGCCGCTATGCGTGACGGTCACCAGAGTACCGGAGGCGATCGGCGCAAATTCAACTTCGACCTCCGTTTGCTCATTCGCGGCGAAATTTGCATTGCGCCAGGTAAATTTGAGGCAGCGTGGCGGTTCCCAGACTTGAACCCGACCCACCTCGATGACATGCGGTGTTCCGTCATGCTCGAATGACTCGAACAGCCGGCCGCCGACCTGCGGCTCGATGCGCAGCAAGCCGCTGCGCGTTGCCGAGTGACGAAATTTTATGCCGCTCCGCCACCACTGATCGATGTCAGCCGTGAAGATGTCGAATGCCAGCGACGGCGCGACCGCAACGGCGACACTGACGCGCGCCCGATCGCCGATCATGCCTTGAGCTTGCCGGGCCGCCGCGGACTCTCGGCGAACGCCTTGAAGGCATGGAGCTGGCGTCGCCATAGATCTTCCACCTGCGACATCCATTGCTGGACCGGCTGAAAAGCGTTGGGGTGAACGCTATAGACGCGCACGCGCGCGTCTTTCTCGATTCCTTGCTCCGACACCAGGCCGGCCTTGCGCAGCACGCGCAGGTGCCGGCTCAGCGCTTGGGGACTCATGTCGACGCATTCCGCCAATTCGCCGGCGCGCCTGGGTTTCTGCAACAGCATGCGAATCATTTCGCGCCGCGACGCATCCGACAGCGCGGCGAATGCGGCGCTCAGCTGCCGGGTGGGGGAGTGCTGCTCCATGGCGGCAGGCGCCCCTTCAAGCCGCCGACGGGCTGCGCAGCCGCTGCGTGACCCACCAGAGATGCCCCTCCGGATCAATGGCGCCATAACTGCGGTCGGACCAATAGTCCGCGCCGTAATCATGGGTGGCGGGTTCTTCGATGATTTGGGCGCCATGCGCGCGCGCATGTGCGCAGTGCGCGTCGGCGTCGTCGACGAAAAACATGATGCTTTGGGTCGTAGCCCCATTCAGTGACTTCGGACTGCGCATCGTGCGTTTCCAACGGCGCTCCGATTGCGGCGTTTCCTGCGCGACCATGATCAGGCCGTCGCCATAGGTCAATTCGCTGTGTTCAATCTGACCCTGGTCGCCTTCGACCTTCAAGCGCACTTCGAAGCCGAACGCGTCGCACAACCATTGGATGGCGGCAACCGCATCCAGGTAGACAACCGCGCTCGACATGCGCGGCCAATCGCTGGGGGTGGGTTTCATCGTTCGCCTCCTTGAATCAAATATCAACGAATTTTGATAATGTTAACAGATGCGTTAACTAAAAGCAATGCGCGGCGCGCGGCCCGAGTCGCGGGATATTGGGGGCGCGCCCGGGGCGCCGCCGCTCATTCTCAATTCTTGAGCCGATACCCTGTCTTGAATATCCACGCTACGAGCGCGAGGCAGATGAGGAAAAATCCAACCGTCATCAGCATGCTGATGCCGACGCTGACATCGGCAGTACCGTAGAAACTCCAGCGGAAGCCGCTGATCAAGTACACGATGGGATTGAACAGACTGAACACGCGCCAGGCCGGCGGCAGCATGTCGATCGAATAAAAGGCGCCTCCCAAAAAAGTGAGCGGCGTGATGATGAGCATCGGGATGAATTGCAGCTGCTCGAAACCCTTGGCCCAGATGCCGATGATGAATCCGAACAAACTGAACGTGCAGGCCGTCATCAGCAAGAAGGCCACCATCCACAGCGGATGCAGGATCTTGATGGGCACGAACAGCGATGCGGTTGCCAGGATGATCAACCCCAGCACCACGGATTTTGACGCCGCCGCGCCCACGTAGGCCATGACGATTTCCATATACGACACCGGCGCCGAGAGCAGCTCGTAAATCGTGCCTGTGAACTTCGGGAAATAAATACCGAAGGACGCGTTGGACAGGCTTTCGGTGAACAGCGCCAGCATGATCAGCCCCGGCACGATGAATGCGCCGTAGCTCACCCCGCTGGTCATGGCGAGCCGCGAACCGATCGCCGCGCCGAAGACGACGAAGTACAGGGACGTGGTGATGACGGGAGTCACCAGGCTTTGCAGCAAAGTGCGCAGAGCCCGCGCGATCTCGAATTTGTAGATGGCCCAAACGCCGTGGCGGTTGAACCGAAGGGCGGCGGCTGGCTGATTCATATGCGCTCGGTCACCAGATTGACGAAGATGTCTTCGAGTGAACTTTGATGTGTTTGCAGGTCTTTGATGACGATTGACAGCTCGCTCAAGCGCCTGAGCAGCGTGGAAATGTCGACGCTGTCCGCGCTGCCGACCGTGTAGACCATGTCGTTGCCATCGGCCTTGAGCTCCAGAGCCCAGGATTGCAGCTCCGCGGGGATGCTCTGCAGCGGGGATTGAAGGTGCAGCGTCAGCTGTTTCTTGCCGAGTTTCTTCATCAGCTCTATCTTGTCCTCGACCAGCATCAGCGATCCCTTGTTGATGACGCCGACTCTGTCGGCCATTTCCTCGGCCTCTTCAATGTAGTGCGTGGTTAAAATGATGGTCACGCCCTTTTCGCGCAGGCCCCGCACCAGATTCCACATGTCGCGGCGCAATTCAACATCCACGCCGGCGGTCGGTTCGTCCAGGAACAGGATTTGCGGTTCGTGCGAGAGGGCCTTGGCGATCATGACCCGGCGTTTCATGCCGCCGGACAAGGTCATGATCTTGCTGTTGCGCTTGTCCAAGAGGGACAGATCGCGCAGCAAGTTCTCGATGAATTTGGGATTGGGCGCCCTGCCGAACAGCCCGCGGCTGAAGGACACCGTGGCCCACACCGTTTCGAAGGCATCGGTGCTCAACTCCTGCGGCACCAAACCGATCATGGATCGAGCGGCGCGATAGTCGCGCACGATGTCATGGCCGTCAGCGGTGACGGTGCCGGTACTTGCCGTCACGATGCCGCAGACAATATTGATCAGCGTGGTTTTGCCGGCGCCGTTCGGCCCCAGCAGCGCAAAAATCTCGCCTCTATCGATGTCGAGATTCACGAGCCGCAAGGCCTGAAGGCCTGAAGCGTATGACTTGGTTACGCCTTTGATCGAGACGATCGATTGCATGCGCCTTACCGGCCGATGCGCTTGACCAGCGCACGCGTAAATTCCGCTGTGCTCGCGCGGCCGCCCAGGTCGCCGGTTCGAACCGTGTCGAGGTTGAGGGTTTCGTCGATGGCCGATCGCAAGCGCGCTGCCATGTGCGGCAAGTGGCAGTGTTCGAGCATCATCGCGGCGGCAAGCAGCAGGGCAATCGGATTGGCGATGCCTTTGCCGGCGATGTCCGGCGCAGAGCCGTGAACCGCTTCGAAAATGGCGGCGTCAGCTCCGATATTGGCGCCGGGCGTCATTCCCAAGCCGCCGACCAATCCAGCAACCAGATCGGACAGAATGTCGCCGAACAAGTTCGTGGTCACCAAAACATCGAATTGCCAGGGGTTCAAAACCAGCTTCATGGCGCAGGCGTCGATGATGACGGTTTCCAAAATAAACTTGCCCTGGTACTTGCGCTCGTACAGCTCCAGCCCGGTCTCCAGAAAAATTCCGGTCAACGCCTTCATGATGTTCGCTTTGTGCACGATGGCGACCTTCTTGCGGCCCGTTGCAACGGCGTGCTCAAAGGCAAACTCCAGCAGCCGGTGGCTTCCTTGGCGTGTATTCACGCCCGTCGCCATGGCCACCGCATGCGGGTCGTCGCCGATCGGGATGTAGATCTCGTGACCGAAATACAGGCCCTCGAGGTTTTCTCTCACGACTACAAGATCGATATTGTCGAAGCGGCCGCCGGGAATCAGCGTTCGAGCCGGTCGCAAATTCGCGTATAGCTTGAACGCTTCCCGCAGGCGGACGTTGGAAGATCGATAGCCGCCGCCCGACGGCGTTTCGAGCGGTCCTTTGAGAGCCAGCCGGTTGCGCTTGATGCTCTCGATGGTTTCGGGCGGCAGGGGATCGCCCGCAGTTTTCACGCCTTCCAATCCGGCAATCCGCCGGTCCCACTCGAATGGCGCGCCGAGAGCCTCGAGCGCAGCGAGCGTGGCCTCGATAATTTCAGGACCGATCCCGTCTCCGGGTATCAAGGTTGCAGGAATTCGTTGCGGCATCGATGGGCTCTTGAGTGGCGAAGGCAGCCGCTAGGATACTCGAACTCGTTGATCTAGACTGCGTTGCGCGCCTTAGGGGTATTCGCTCATTACAATCGACGAAGTCATTTCAGCAACCAAAGTGTGGGTGGAAAGGTCGGTCATTGGACTGAACCTTTGCCCGTTTGCGGATAACCCTTACCGCGGCGGCCGCGTGCGCTTCATGGTCAGCGAGCAACGCAGCGCCGCCGGATTGCTGGATGAACTTGGCGCGGAGTTGACCCGGCTCGCCGCAACAGAGCCGCTGCAATGTGAAACCACGCTGCTGATACATCCCTGGGTGTTGACTGATTTCATCGAGTACAACAATTTTCTCGAGGCGTGCGAGGCAACCGTCGCCGGGTTAGGTCTGGAAGGCGAGCTGCAAGTGGCCAGTTTCCACCCGCAGTACCAGTTCTCGGGATCGCAGCCCGAGGATATCGAGAACTACACCAACCGCTCTCCTTATCCGATTTTGCACCTGCTGCGCGAGGCCAGCGTGGAGCGCGCGGTTGCGGCCGTCGGCAATACGGACGAGATCTACTTGAGGAATATGCGCACGCTGCGATCGTTGGGCCATGAGGGTTGGCGGCGCTTGTGGCGCGGCTGAATATTCAGACAGGCTCCCCGGGCTCCAACGACTTGCTCATGGGGATGAATTCAATGATTTCGCCGGCCCCGACATCGAACTCAACTTGCGGGCTGCCGATATACCCGCGAGCGGTATAGAGCTTGACGCCTGGAAGCGTGGCCATCAGTTCAACACGGGTGAATCCGCGCGTGCGTGCTTGCCGCTCGCAATGCTCGAGCAGCAGGGAACCGATGCCGCGGCGTGCATGATCGGGGTCGACGAAAAACGCGCGGATCTTGGCCGCCTGAATCGCAGGATCGAGGGTGGATGAATCACGCCCGGCGCGGGCGTCGCCGCCGAACAGGGTCGATCGAAAGCTCCAGCCGCCGCAACCTACGATCCGCCCGCCGTCTTCGACCACGAAATATGTCTCGTCGGCCAATAATTGGGTATCGACCCCGAAGGCGCCGCGCAATGCCCCTTCTATTTGCGCCGCCCGGTAGTCCTCACGGCTCAAGCCCCGCGCCGAGCGGGCGATCAGCGCATTGAGCGCCGGGATATCGGCAAACGCAGCTTTACGCAGGGCAAGGGTCATTGAGTTCAAAGTGTAGCGCGTCGCGGAAGTCTGTTAACCTTTGGATCACAAGATTCAGGGAGGATCGACGTGTATACAAGACCAGACGCGCCGCGCAGCATCGGAGGGGTGCTCGATGACGGGCTGAGGCTGTGGCTACAGGCGTTTTCAAAAACGTGGCCGCTGGCCATCATGGCGCAAGTCCTTGTCTCGATCCCGATCGTGATTTTTTGGATCCAATCTGGAAGCGTCGCGGTGGCGCAGACCCAGTTTTTCTTGGTGATGACAAAATCCCTGGGCTTTGCACTCGCCTATTTCCTGGTTTCGCTGGCCTCAATCGGATTTCAAAACGCCGTCGTCGCTCAGACCGACGCCACCGCCACGGGCGTCGCCAGGACCGTGGGGCAAAGCTTGACGCTGGGTTTCCGCTTGCTCGGACGTGCCTTCTTGATGTTGGTCTTGATAGGTGTGGGGATTGCGGTACCCGTGGGGCTATTATTTGTGGTGCTTGCCGGTGCGTCATTGGCGGGTCGCATTGCAATCGGCCTCGTGGCTTTCTTGCTGGTTTGTTTTGTGTTCGGCAAGATCATCCTGGCCACGATCATATTGGTGATCGAGGACAAGGCAGCCACCGACGCCTTGCGCAGGAGCTGGACTATGACCACCGGATACTGGTGGCGTGTCGCGACGATATTTACGGTCCTGATCATCGTCTTTGCCGTGGTTTTTCTGGTGGTTGGCGTGATTGCAGGCATCGTCGGAGCAAGTCTTGGGCCCAAAAGCGGCATGTCCGCCGCCCTCGTGCAGTTGATAACTCTTTTCGGCAACACATTGATTACACCGCTGTCTGCGGCGGTGTCCGTGGCCATCTATTACGACCTCAAGCTGCGGAAAGAGGGCACAGACCTTGCGGGTCGGGTGAACGCTTTAGCGCCCCAGTGAGTACGGTCAAGGGCTGCGCGGTGCCGGGGTTGGTCCTTGCGCTTGCAGGTTTGCTCGCCTCGGGCGAAATTGAGGCGGCGCCCATCGATGTCCTACGGCATTGTGAAGCTACTGCATCCCCCGGCGCATCCGGTGTCGAGGCTCTCAGGGCAGCATGTCCAGAGCTTTCCGCTGCTCTTGAGGCGCTCGGTCTCGATGCAACTCTGTACGGGGACTGGCAGCACAAGCTGACACCCGGCGCACTGCGGGATGTGGTGCAACTGATGGGGTACTACTCGGGTTCGAAGTGGCACGCGCCTGACACGTCTGTGTTGCCCGGTATTCTCGATTCCTTGAAGGATCCGCAGGCGTCAACAGGTGAATCCTGGTGGCAGTCCCTGAAGGCTCGGTTGAAACAATGGTTGGCCCAAAGCGATTCCTCCTTGGCAAGCTGGCTGAATCGAGTGCTGGACCGCTGGTCGACGCACGTCGATTTATCGGTGGCCCTTTTAAGAACAGTCGCGTGCGTTTTAACGGTATTGGTAGCGATCGCCGCCCTCATCGTCATTGTGCGTGAGTTGAATGCGGCGGGAATCGGGCGGCGCGACCGCCGGGCTGCGCATGCGACACCCGCGGCACCGGATGCATCGGAAACCCAGTTCGATCTGTCGCCGGCGTCGCCGCCCGGAGCAGATGGCTTAACCGCGCTGCTGCGCGCGTTGATCGATCGGCTGCTGCAAACCGGGCGTCTCAAAACGGAGCGCAGCTTGACGCATCGGGAACTGATCGTGCGCAGCGCATTCGAGAACGATGAACAGCGCGCGGCGTTTGCCGGAGTCGCCTATGGTGCCGAGTCGAATATTTATGGTCCACGAGGCGCGGCAAAATCCTGGGATGAGGTGGAGCGCCGGGGTCAAGCGCTTCTTGCGCAACTCAATGACTCGAAAAACACGTTTTGAAGGAGCGGCTGGTCACCATCGGCTTGGCTCTCGGTGCGCTGTTCTTATGCTACGCGTTGTTCGTGCCAAAGCCGCACACAGATGAGGCCGCGCCGCCACGACCACTGAGCACCGAGTCGGCGCCGTCGGGATACCAGGCGGCCTGGCGATGGCTTAGCGCCGAACGTATTCCGGTCGTTGCATTGCATGAGCGCTTCGATCGCCTGAACAGAGCGGGGATAACCAAAAGTCCGATCGGGAATGTGCTGTTGACGACGCTGCCGCATGAGTTGCCGGTACATGCGGACGAAGTCTTGCAACTCGATGCATGGATAGAACGGGGCAACACGTTGGTGGTCGCGGCCGCGCTCGACGACACGCCGGCCTGGGCGCTGACGGGCGGCGGAAGGCTCACTAAAGACGTTGGCCGTTTGACGCGTCTCACGTTCGAAACGATCGATTCCAGCGATAAGGACAGCAAGACATCCAGCTCCAAGGACCTGTTGCAGTCGGCAGTGAGTGCGTTCGAGCCCCGTGAACTTGAGATCGAGCCGGTTGGTGCGCATGCGCTCATGGAGGGCGTCCGTTCGCTTCACGTGGTTTCCGATCTGCCTGCTTCACGCTGGCGCGCCGTTCCCATGGACGGTTCCGCGGTGCTTCAGATCGCGCAGGTTGCGAACGATGGCGAGGCAGCGGTCTGGATCAAGCGCCAGGGCCGAGGCCAGGTCATTACGCTGGCCGTCGCCGGTTTGTTCAGCAATCGAGACATTGGTTCTTCGGACAATGCAAAACTATTCTCGAACATCCTTGGCTGGTCCTTCTCGCCAGGCAGTGCGGTGATTTTCGATGACGCACACCAGGGCTCGGTCAATTATTACGATGCCAAGGCCTTCTACGCGGATCCTCGATTGCATCGAACCATCGGATGGCTCGTGCTGCTGTGGCTTGTGTTCGTGCTCGGCATTCAAAGGCTTCGCGCTCATGCCAGTGGCTGGCGACCCGCTGATGTGACAGCCTTCATCGACACAAGCGGCGACTTTTTTGCGTCCACGCTGACGCCCGCGGCGACGGCCGACCGAATGCTGGCGAATTTCTTCAATTCAATCCGTCGGCGCCCCGGCGCGAGCGAAGATGGCACGCCTATGTGGGAGTGGCTGTCATCACAGGCCACGGTGCCGCTCAGCGACGCGGCTGAGTTGCGGCAACTGCAATCACGGATTCAGAGCGGCCGGCGATTCAATTTAATTCGCCTGCAAAATCTTTTATCTCGGCTGCAAGGAAAAATCATATGAGTACGGCCTTGGATGGCTTGGAACAACGTCTGCAGGATTCGCTGGGTGCGTCGGTCATCGGACTCAAACCCATGATCCGCGCTCTCACCATTGCCGTGATTGCCCGCGGACATGTGCTATTGCAGGGGCCGCCCGGACTGGGCAAAACGCTGCTGTCGAAGTCGTTGGCGGCCGCCTTAGGGGGGACGTTTCGCCGCGTGCAGGGAACCGCTGATCTCATGCCCTCCGACATTATCGGTGTGCACATATTCGACACGTCGAAACGTGAATTTGAATTCCATCCCGGCCCTTTGTTCGCCGACGTGCTGCTGGTCGATGAGATCAATCGCGCCAGTCCAAAAACGCAGTCAGCGCTTCTCGAGGCGATGGAGGAGCGGCAAGTGACGGTCGAGCGCAAGACCTATGTGCTGCCGCCGCACTTCTTGGTGATTGCCACGCAGAATCCGGGTGACTTCGAAGGGACTTACCCCTTGCCCGAGTCGCAATTGGACCGGTTCATGCTTCGCATCGACATGAATTATCCGCAACGTTCGGATGAGCAAGCCATCCTTACGCAATATGCGGCGCTCAGCGTGCCGGCGGCGACTGCGCCGGAAGTCGTTTCGCAATCGATGCTGGACGCGGCAAGGGCAGCTGTTGACGGTATCCATATGGCACCCGAGCTGCTCGGTTATGTGCTCGATCTGGCACAAGCGTCGCGACAGCACGCCCACTTGACGCTGGGTCTCTCAACGCGCGGCGCACTGGCGGCGCTGCGCGCGGCGCGCATTGCGGCAGCGCTGCGAGGGGGGACTTTCGTCGCACCGGATGATGTGAAGGAGGTACTGCCTGCGGTGATCTCGCATCGGCTGGTGCTGGCTCCCGAGGCGATGCTCGAAGGGATCACGACTCAGGCGATCGTGCAGCGCTTGCTCGAGCAGATTCCGGTACCCAGGTGAGCGGAGCAAGCCTGCGCGGCAACGCGTTCCTACTCGTGTTGCTGACGGTTACCGTTGCCATTGCCGGCGATTGGAGCGGCGAACCGGGATTGGCAGGGGTATGGCATTTTCCGGCAGCGCTGCTGCTGCTGGGTCTTGCGTACGAGTCGTGGTTGGTTTCCCGCAGCCAGCCGGCATTTGAACTTCAAGCGCCGCAGCATTGGTTCCTCGGCCGCGCCACGGCGTTGCATTTCGTCTGCACGCATGCCCTGCGCCGAAAAATAACTCTCGAGGTCCTGCCAACTGCACCCGAATTCTTCGATATGCCCGAGCACACCGAAACCGTCGATGTGAGTTCCGGGGAGCGCGCCGTCATTGAACGGCGCGTTATCCCGTGCCGGTTGGGCGATTACCATTGGGCTGAATTGAGCGTGCGGATTGCGGGACCTCTGGGGCTCGCTTGGTGGCCGAGGCGCGTTGCTTGTCCGCGGCAAATTCGAGTCTTGCCCGATTTGTTTCGCAGTGCGGCCGAAGTGAAAAGCGTGGCTGCACCGGGATTTCAAGTAGGACTGGACATTGGCGCCGGCGCAGAAGTCTTGCGGCTGCGCGAATATCGCGTCGGCGATCCGCCGCGGGTCATCGATTGGAAGGCAACGGTGCGAGTGGGCCGATTGATCAGCCGCGATTTCTCAGAAGATCATGGACTGCAAATCGTCATTGTCATCGATGCCGGGCGCTCGAGTGCGCTGCGAGCCGGCACGCTTGACCGCTTTGGCCACTACGTGAATATTGCGGCCCGCCTGGCGCAGTTCGCTGCGGAACGTGAAGACCTCGTGGGGTTGGTTGTTTACGCGGATCGGCCGCTGGCTGCATTGGCGCCCGGCCGGGGCCCAGGCGCGGTTGCTCGGCTGCGGGCATTGCTTGCGGCCTCCCGCGTCGAGCGTAGCGAATCCAACCCCTTATATGCGGCGACCCGTGTGCGTTCGTTGGTGCGTCATCGCAGCCTGATCGTCATGCTCACCGACGTCGATGATGCTTCAGCTGAAAGCCAGCTGGCCCAAGCCGTGCGATTCTTGCTCCCCAAGCATCTGCCGTTTGTCGCCGGCCTGTCGAGTGCTGCCGTCGAATCCATGGCGCAGGCGCCGGCCCGCCAATGGCTGGATCCTTATCGCTCGCTGGCGGCGCAGGAATACTGCATTGGGCTGGAGCGCAAAGTTCGCGCCCTGAATGCGCTCGGCGCTCCGGCATTGGTGGCAAGGCCGGAACAGCTCGAGCACGCGGTGTTCGCTGCCTACTCTAATTTCAGGCGCCGACGGCGCGCCTAAGCACGGGCCTTGTCGGCGAACAGCCGGCCCGTCAGCAGCGCCCACATGATCAGCCAATACCCGAAACCTATCGTGATTCGGCTGGCGAGGGGAAATGTCGGGTCGGGCGATATGAACCCTTCGATGAATCCGCACCCCACCAACAATGCGGCGCACAACAGCAGTACCGGCGCAACGCGGTGCGCGCAGGCCTGAAAAGAATCGCGGCGGGAATCGAGCGTCGGGCGCAGGATGGACTCGCCGAGCGCCACACCCGTGGCGCCCGCAATGCAAATGACCGATAGTTCCACCGGGCCGTGGGCGATGATGAATTCGAACAATGCGCGCGCCAGTCCGTGCTGGTGCACGAACGCGAATGCGGCGCCCAACATCAGACCGTTCATGGCGATCAGATACAGTGTCCCTAAGCCCAAAAAAATCCCTGCGCAGAACGCCAGTACGCTTACGACGATATTGTTCGCCAATATGCTGACCGAAAGAATCGAAGAAGGCATGATATTGATGATGCCTTCGGTCCAAAGATGACCTTGTTCGACATGTTCAATCATGTCATCGCTGGCGAACAGGCCAATCAGGGTGGGGAAGGTCTCGATCAGCCACCAGCCCGCCAACGCGCTGATCCCCATCAGCAGCGCCATGCTCAAGATACGCGCGCGCAGCTCGCGAGCGGCTCGCGGAACATCCACGCTCAGCAAGCTGCGAAATGCTGCAATTCCGGCTCGCGGCCTACGGTTCACCACGCCGTGCAATTGACCGTACAGCGATTCCAGTCCGGCGGTCGTTCGGCTATTGGGCGCGACTCGCCGCGCGGTGGCCAGGTCTCGCGCGAGCGCGCGATAAGACTCCACGGCCGTCAACGCCTCTTGTACCGTGGCGTGTCGCTGGGAACGCAGCAAGGCGGTGTTTTGCACCACGGCGCGCCATGTGCCCGCGCGCGCAATGATCCACTGGCGAATTTGCGAACCTTCAGACATGAGAGGCTGCGGGTTCGCTCGAGCTCAAATGCGCCTGTAGCTTCGCGCGCAAATCCGAATCGCTCAACGCCGCAAGCGCCTGCGGCTCAGCCGAGGCCTCCAGCCGCCCGAGCAGCGCCCGTGCGATCTGCGCGCGACTGCCTGTTTCAAGCGACTCCCAGCGCTGCAGAACTTGATCGACCAACTCCAAGGCGTCCAGGGGCAACTGCGAACCGGCGGCGAGCGCTTCAATACGCGCCAAAGATTTCTCCGCCGCAGTATTGTCCAAAACCAGCAGGGTCCCGGCCGCCATATCGCCGATCCGCACGCGATTTGCCGTCATGAAACACGAGATCAGTCCAATCATGTAGGTCGCGGGCATGCTGTCGATCAAGCGAAAAATGTTGCGGATCAGCAGCGCCGTCACGGATGGGGGACCGCCATCGCGGCTGAGGATCCGAACGCCGGCCATGCGCTTACCCGGAGTCCGTCCGCGCATCGCAACTTCCAGAATTGGGTGGTATAGAAAGTAAATAATGGCGGCCGGCAGCACGCTCACCAGGGCGCCTGACGTTTTCAGCTTGAGCGGCATGTTGAAGAGATAGTACGCAGCCAGCAACCAGGCACAGGCCAGCAGCAGCCGGATATGCCAGTCGACTACAAAGGCATAGCTGCGGGTTCCGGGTCCGGCGATGCTGAGCGTCAGGTCAACGCCCGTGACGCTGTGCACCGTTAATTGATCATCTGCCATTGTGGGTGGCGCCGGGCGCTATTCCGATGCGCGTTGCGCGGTGGGGTTTCGAGAATCGCGTCCATAGTAGTCCGGATAGTCGCTGCTCAGGCCTTTGAACCGCCGGTGTACCCACAGATATTGCTCAGGCACCAAGCGAACCTGTGCCTCGAGCAGCCGGTTGTAACGTTCAACGTCCTCGACCAGATCGACGCCCGGGAAATTATCGAAGGCCGGTCCGATGACCACGCGGTAGCCGGCATTACCGGGCAGGCGCTGCCCAAAATAGGTCATCACGGCGGCCCCCGAAATGCGCGCCAAGCGCGAAGTGGCAGGGTTGCTGGCAGCGGGGATGCCGAAAAAATTGACCATGGCCGCGCCTTTGTTGCGGTAACTCTGGTCAGGCGCAAACCACACGGCTTCGTTGTTTTTGAGGGCTCGAACCATGCTTCGTATGTCGTCCTTCGGGATGGGATGTCCATGGCGGCAGAAGCTCGAGAACATGATGTGCGACAGAAGCGCGTTTTTCATGGGGCGGTACACGACGTTCAGCGGCACCACCGTGCCCAATATGCGGGTGGAGATTTCGATGGTGGTGAAGTGCCCCCCGACCAAGATGGCGCCGCGGCCCTTGGCCAAGGCCGCCTGCAGGTGCTCGAGGCCGTGCACGTCAGCGAGCTGATTCAGGCGCTTATCGCTGCTCCACCAGGTGTTGGCCGTTTCGCACAGGGCCATGCCCAAGCTTCGGCAGTGCCGATGAAGCAATCCTTCCCGCTCGCTTTCCGACAGCTCGGGCAGGCAAAGCGCAATGTTTCGGCGTGCGATGCGCAGGTAGCTCAAGGGGAGGCGTTGCAGCAGCCTGCCGATCCCGTCGCCCACGCGTCTTTGCGCAGCGTAGGGCAGGCGCTCTACCGCGCGCATGACCGCTAAACCCACCCAGGTCACCCAGTACTTGGGTAGAAAGAAGTCTAGGGGCATCCGAATGCTGTCATTAATGGCGTGATTTGAGCGTTTGCGACTGGCGCAGAGGATAGCTGCCTTGAGCGGAGGTTACCAGGATTGCTGCGCCGCATCATCGTCATGGTAAAGGAAGAATATTCGTACTTATCAGCAAATTGCTGTAACATTCGCGCCGGTTCGTGATTTCTACTTGGTCCGTTTCTGGTCACCGCGCCGCTCCGGCGTCTCCTTGGCCACAACCCACAAAGCAGGTTTCTTCGATCCAGG
>Ga0193726_1001809_pt1 | contig 15767 bp, 13 predicted proteins | sample H2c1metaG_FD_144928 | JGI IMG/M metagenome (GOLD analysis project Ga0193726, IMG submission 144928) | Soil microbial communities from a riparian zone of the East river system, Colorado, United States - H2c1 | ecosystem: Environmental > Terrestrial > Soil > Riparian zone | place: USA: East River... | reverse complement strand
TTGTCCGAGCTCGCGATGCCTTGCGCCACCAACCACCTGCCGGCATCCAGGACATCGCCAATGGCCGTCGGCCAGGAGCGAAAGCCATTTTGTTTGAAAAACTCATCTCCATAACCCGTCGAACCCCGAAAATTCGGCTGCAATACCACATAGCCGCGCGACGCATAGAACTGCGCCAGCCAGTTGAAGCCCCAGTAGTCGCGGGCACTGGGGCCGCCATGCGGCATGACGATGGCGGGCAGATCCTTCGGCGTATCGACGCCCGGCGGCAGCGTCAGGTAGCCCGGGATCATGGTGCCGTCGGCCGCCTGGTAGTGGATCGGCTTGACGCCGGCCAGTTTCACGCCCTCCAGATCTCCTCTGACCACCAACAAAGTTTCCAGCTGCCGCAGCTTCTTGTCGAATAGGTAGTAAACGCCCGGATCGCGGTCGCCGCCGGCGCGTATCAGCAGCTTGCTTTCGTCCATGCTCGAATCAGTGATGCGAAGCGAGGGTTGTCCCGGCAGTGCTTTCGCCAGCGACACCAACAGCTTTTCAAAATCGGGATCCAAAAAATGGTAGTGCGCGAAATCATCGGAGTAGCTCACTCCGACTACGCGATGGCGTCGGCCTATGCGACTCAAGCCGCCGACGTCCACGTCGGGCCGCGCGTACACCAATTCCTCTTTGAGCGATCCATCGAGCGCGACGGTGTAGAGGGCGAGGCGGCCCTCCAATTTCTTGTAGCCGTAGGCGAGGTTCGTGTCGTGATCCACCGCCACAGGCCTGAAGCCGTTGTGCTCCTCGCCGACCAATTCGCCCATCGGCAGCCAATCGCGTGCATCCGTCTTACGATAGAAATAGGCGAAGTTTCCTGAATCATAGTCACCGAGCGCACCGCGCCTCGATTTGACTCCCACGATGCGAATAGCGCCGCGGCCGTCGCTGACGTAGTGCACTGCGTCGTCGCGCGGCTGCTCGAGGGTTCGCGACCCCAGAGTCAGCGTGTCGACCCGGTCGACTGCGATTCCGTGTTTCGACGATCCTAGGTGGCTGCCGGTGTGGTCATCCGGCAGGTAGATGCGGGTCATCAGGACCGCGCCGTCCTCGTCCGGCAACCAATCGATGACATTGCCGCCGCTGAGTTGCATGCCGCGGGTGTATTCGTTTCTGTTGTTGCTCAGCATTTTCAACTGAGTGCCATCGGTATTCACAGCTATCAGGCGTGTGAAATGCACCGGTTCCAGCAGGCTGCTCGGGACGACGCCATACACGGCGCAAACCAGGCGCTGATTCGACACCCAGTCGCAGCCGCCGAGCCGTTCGGGTTTGCCGGTGGCGCCAAGGATGGGCTTGGAAGTCCGGGGCGCGCCCTTGGCAAGACTCTGCACAAACACAACCGATCCTTGACCGGCTATGGGAGCGACTATCGCGACGCTCATTCCATCGGGGGACAGGCTTAAATCCTGAACGCTTGGGCGGGCGCCAAAGGCCTTTGCAGCATCGAAGGCCGGTTCGGCCATCGAAGGCGCAGGCAACGCCAGCAGCAAACTGCAAGCTACAACGATTCGCAGCAACATCCCGCCTCCATGCCTGTTTTTATTCGACGTGCGAATCATAATGACTGCATGGCTACAATCCAAGGGTCCGCAAGTTCAAAAGCCGCAGCCTGCCGCGTGCTTTTCGTCTGTCTGGGAAATATTTGCCGCAGTCCGACGGCGGAGGGTGTGCTGCGGGACATGGCCGCCAAGCAGGCGCCGGATATGGCGCTGGAAGTAGATTCGGCGGGAACGGCCGACTATCACATTGGCGCGCCGCCGGATGCGCGCAGCCAGCGCGCGGCGCTGAAACGCGGCATCGACTTGAGCGGACTGCGGGCGCGCCAAGTCACGCCCGAGGACTTCGAGAACTTCGACCTGGTGTTGGCAATGGACCGCGAAAACTTACGCGATCTCCGGAGGATCAAGCCTGCGGGCGCGCGCACCTCGCCGCAGCTTTTTCTGGATTACGCGCCGGACCTAAATTTGTGTGAGGTGCCGGATCCTTACTATCGCGACGCCGCGGCCTTCGAGCAGGTGCTCGATCTCACCGCGGCCGCCTCGCGCGGGCTGCTCGCCGCCTTACAAAAAGGTACGTAGCAGCCAGAACAATCCGCCCGAGAGGGCGATGGACACCGGCAAGGTTAGAACCCATGCCATGAGCAAGTTACGCACGGTCGCCCATTGCAGACCTGAATGGTTGGCCACCATGGTCCCGGCGACGCCTGAAGAGAGCACATGCGTGGTGCTGACCGGCAGTCCGTACATTTCCGCGGCGCCAATGGTTGCCATGGCGACGATCTCCGCCGAGGCGCCCTGTGCGTAGGTCAGGTGCGTCTTGCCGATTCGTTCGCCGACCGTGACCACGATGCGCTTCCAACCGATCATGGTTCCCAAGCCAAGCGCGATGGCGACCGCGACCTTTACCCAGGTCGGAATGAACTTGGTCGAGTGATCGAGTTGTTTCTTATAGGCATCGAGCGAGGATTGATCCGCGGCGGAGACGCTGAGTCCTTTGGTCTTGCCCATATAGCGCAAACCTTCGCTTACCAGGTACATCTCGTTGCGGATGTTGACCATGGAACTGGCAGGAACCTTGTCCATCGAGTGATAGGCGCCGACTTGCGTGCCCACCCTGTTGGTGAGCGCCGCCAAGGCCGCAACGCCCTCGGGCGTGGCCTTGCGATTGCGGATCAGATCCACCGCCGCAGCGCGCGGATCGGCCGGCGCCGGGCCGACGGCATAGTGCGACAGGGCGGTCTGTGCTTGTGCCGAGGCCGCCATGAAGGTGTTCACGTCCGCCTCGTGCATGGTGCGGTTGAGCGCATAGGCAGTCGGCACAGTGCCGATGAGGATCAGCATGATGAGTCCCATGCCTTTCTGACCGTCGTTGCCGCCGTGAAAAAAGCTCACGCCGGTGCAGGTCAGAATCAGCAAGCCGCGAATCCAGATGGGAGGCGGTTTATTGCCCTCGGGCTCCTTGTACAGCGCCGGAATTCTGATGGTGGCTTTGAGTATGGTGAGCAGCAACCAGGCTGCGCTGAATCCGATCAGCGGCGACACCAACAGAGTCTGGCCGATCTTGGTTGCCTGACCCCAATCAACTCCGCTGGTGCCCGAGCCGCTTGCGGACATCAGCTGATTCATCAGACCGACGCCGATGATGGAGCCGATCAGGGTGTGCGAACTGGATGAGGGAAGTCCGAAGTACCAGGTACCCAAGTTCCAGAGTATCGCTGCAATGAGCAACGCGAACACCATGGCGAAGCCGGCGCCACTGCTCACTTGTAAAATCAATTCAACCGGCAGCAGCGAAACGATGCCGAAGGCGACGGCGCCGGTGGAGACCAGAACGCCCAAGAAATTGAAAGTGCCGGACCAGATGACGGCCAGGTTCGGCGACATGGAGTTGGTGTAAATCACGGTGGCTACCGCGTTCGCCGTATCGTGAAAACCGTTGACGAATTCAAAACCCAGCGCAATCACCAAGGCGATGCCAAGGAGTATGTATGGATAGGCGCGCGTGTCTTGCACCACCGATAAGTCGTCCGCAAGATGGTAGCCCGCGTATATGATTCCAGTTGCGACAACCACCAAGGCGAGAAGATTGAACCAGGGGCTAGGCTTATGTGTGACCAACTTCGAGGAAGCGGCGGGTCCGTCAATCGCGAGGGAAGTCGGGTCTACAGTGGCCATTAGTGTTTCCGTGTCCGGTTATTTATGAGGCGCAGCCCGCATTATATAGATTCGATTTATGACAAAGAGATGACATTCTAGAGCTGCCTCAAGTGCCCTTTACCATTTCCCATACCGCCGTCGTTCTGCCGTTCACGCGTTTGCTCGCTCGCTGGCAGCTATTATCTGCCGCAGTTATCGGCGCTATGGTGCCGGATTTCCGAGTGTTTTTTCCTGGCATGCCGCGAGTGGACACGCATAGCGCCACGGCGCTGCTGACATTCTGTTTGCCGATCGGTCTGGTGACCTATTGGGCGTTCCAACTTTTGATCAAGGCGCCGATGATTGAGGTTCTCCCCGACGGTCCGTATGCGCGTTGGCAGCCATTCGCTGCGAGGGCGCAGATTCGCTCCGGGCGGCAATGGCTGCGAGCCGCAGGTGGAATCCTGGCAGGCGCGCTGTCGCATCTGATTTGGGATGGCTTCACGCACGATGGCGGTCGAGGCGTGCGCATGTTTCCCGTGCTGGACGATTCCATCATCGACTTGGGCAGCCGGCATCTTCCCGCAATCTATGTGCTGCAGGACTTGGGATCCCTGATCGGTCTCGCCGCGGTGTTTCTCATGGTCTGCTACGGATTGAGGCGCGGAGCGCAAGCCGCGGTGGCCAATCGCCTGGTCGGAAGCCGCGAACGACTCGCATGGCTGTCGACCTATGCGCTTGCGGCCGTGGCCTTGGCGGCGGGTTCCTATATTTGGGCGAACCACGGCGAGCCCCCGACTCACTCGATCATGGTGCACGCGTCAGGCGTTGCTGTCGCCAGCTTGCGCGGCCTCGCGGCCGCGCTGCTGATCGTGAGCCTACTGTTGGACTTGAGATTAAGAGCGTTGCATCAGCGCTCGTCGGGCCCTGAACGCTGAACGTCGCTGGGCGCGGAAGACCAGACTACGTATTTATTGTCGGTTCCCCCGCTCGCTGCAGCCGTTTCAACCGGGCGCGGAGCCGGCGCGGGCGCCGGCGCTGATTCGCGTGGGGCAGAGGGCTCCGGCGCAGAGGCCGCCGGCTGCTGCTCACGTGCCGGCTCAAATGCCGGGCGCTCGAACTGCGGTGCTGCAGAGGGCGGCGCGGAGTAGGGCGCGGATGCGTCGTCCCTGGCGGACTCACCTGTGCCGCCGGCGTTGCCGCCGACGTTGCCGCCGATGGCTGCGGTTCCCGCTGGTTGGTTGGGTCCCGCTCCGTTTGCGGGGTTTTCGCCGCCATCACGACGGCCGCGGCCGCGACGCCGCCGACTTCGGCCGCCTCTTTCGCTGCGCTCGCCGCGATCATTCGCAGACCGTTCGGAATCATTGCCGGACCGAGGCGGCTGGTCGGGACGCGGCGCCTGTTCCTGCCGCGGGGTCTGCTCCTGGCGAGGCGCGTCGTTACGCTGACCGCCGGCGCTGCGCTCGGGCTGAGCCGCGCCCTCAGGTCGGCGGGTAGCCGCTTCGTTGCGGTTGTCGCGAGGAGCATCGCCGCGTGCACCATCAGCGCGCGGATTGTCGCCACGTGGAGCTTCGCCACGCGGCCGGCCTTCACGGCGCGGATCGCGCGGACCGTCGCGCCGAACGTCGCGGTTGCCGCGATCTCCCCGATCTCGGTTGCGATCGCGGTCGCCGCCGCTACGATAGCGATCATGGCGGGCATCGCGATGCTGCGGCCGGTCGCGCTGCGGTTGCGCAGGCGCGGCAGACGCCGCTTTGGCAGCGGCGCGGGCGGCAGGATCACCGAACAACCAGCGCCAAAATCGTACCAGAGCGCCGACCTGCGGCGTCTCCACCGGCGGTTTCGCTTCCGCGGGAACCGGCATCGGCACGATGGGCGCTGTCGATGCGGGCAGGATGCTCGGCACCAACGGGATATCGCCCGGCGGCTTTTTATCCCGATTGCCGATATTCGAATCGTCGACCGTGGGCTGATCGGCCAATTGATAACTGACGGTGCTGTTCTCCGGCAGTTCCTTTTCATCATCGCGCACGCGCCGCAAGGTATAGGCGGGCGTTTGCATATGAGGATTCGGCACGATGACCAGCGAGACCTTGTCGCGCGACTCGATCTGATTCAGCTGCTCGCGCTTCTCATTCATGAGATAGGTCGCCACATCGACCGGCACCTGCGCAACCACGCGGCCGGTGCGCTCCTTGCGCGCCTCTTCGCCGATCAGGCGCAGCAATGCCAGCGACATCGATTCGACGCCGCGGATGGTGCCCATGCCGCCGCAACGCGGGCAGTTGATATGCGTCGTTTCACTGAGCGCGGGCCGCAGCCGCTGGCGCGACAATTCCAGCAGCCCGAAGCGCGAGAGTCTGCCGAGCTGAATCCTGGCGCGATCCATCTTGACCGAGTCGCGCAGCATGTCCTCGACCGCGCGCTGATTGGCGGTGGATTCCATGTCGATGAAATCGATTACGATGAGCCCGCCGATATCCCGTAATCTAAGTTGCCGTGCGATTTCCTCGGCGGCTTCCAGATTGGTGTTGCGCGCGGTGGCTTCGATGTCGCCGCCGCGGGTGCTGCGCGCCGAGTTGATGTCGATCGACACCAATGCCTCGGTATGATCGATCACCAAGCTGCCGCCCGAAGGCAGCGTGACTTTGTGCGCATACGCCGATTCGATCTGACTCTCGATTTGATAGCGGGTGAACAGCGGCACCGGATCCGTGTACAGCTTCAACTTGCGCTGCGCGTCGGGCGGCATGAAGCGCTGCATGTACTCCTGCGCTTTCTGAAAGGCCTCAGGCTGATCGATGAGGCACTCGCCCACATCGTCGGAGAAATAATCGCGCAGGCCGCGCGTCACCGCATCGCTTTCTTGAAAGATGAGGAAGGGAGCAGGGCGGCCGTCATTGGCCGCGACGATGGCATCCCACGCGGTTTTGAGATTGTTCAGATCCCATTGCAGCTCCTCGGTGCTGCGGCCGACGCCGGCCGTGCGCACGATCGCCCCCATGCCGTCGGGAATGACCAGGCCATTCATGGCATCGCGCATCTGTTCGCGATCTTCGCCTTCGATGCGGCGCGACACGCCGCCGGCGCGCGGATTATTGGGCATCAGAACCAAGAACCGGCCGGCCAGGCTGATGAAGGTGGTGAGCGCAGCGCCTTTGTTGCCGCGTTCCTCCTTCTCGACCTGCACGATGATCTCTTGGCCTTCCTGCAGCAGCTCCTTGATGTTGAGCCGGCCGCCGTTCGACGGCTGCGCGCGGAAGTACTCCTTGGAGACTTCCTTCAGCGGCAGAAAGCCGTGGCGCTGCGCGCCATACTCGACGAACGCCGCTTCGAGACTAGGCTCTACGCGGGTGATTCGGCCTTTATAGATATTGGATTTTTTCTGTTCCCGAGACGGGATCTCAATCGATAAGTCGTATAGTTTTTGACCGTCGACTAGCGCTACTCGCAGTTCTTCTTCTTGAACTGCGTTTACGAGCATTCTTTTCATGTGCCCCAACTAAAATGGTAGGGGCCGAGGAGAGCTTGAGAATTAAAGCCGGGGTCGTAAGCATGTATGCGGCAAAGCAAGAGTGCCTTGTTCTCGGATAACCGCTTATCAGACGCCTAAGCTCAAGATTTGAGCTTTCGCGCGTCTGTCTCATCGGCCGAGCGATGGTCTGGAGTTCCAGAACCAACTAATATGCGGCTCCCCAACGGATGGGGGGCCACTGGAAACCGGTGTCTATATGCGTCACCTAGATTCGGGCGTTGCCCTTCAAAGGTTATCGCGCCTGACACGGTTTTAAGACATTATCACGACATGGCGCCAGGGTCAATGTAATCAATACCTTAGATCGGTGCCCGAGTAAATTAAGCGAATCTATGAACAGCCCTGCTACCGAATTGTTGCGTCCGCAAGGGCCAAAGAGTCCATTAACCCTGCGTACCGTCACAGCCGATGAGGCCGGACAGCGCATCGATAATTTCCTGATGCGCCACTTCAAGACCGTGCCTCGCAGCCGCGTCTACCGCTTGCTGCGCAAGGGTGAGGTGCGGGTCAACCGCAAGCGCGTCGATGCGGAGTATCGGATTCAGGAAGGCGATGAAGTGCGCCTGCCGCCGGTGCGCATCGAGGTTGATGCGCAACCCGGGCGCCCGTCGAGCAGCTTGCTGGAGTTGCTCGAGCGCGCAGTGATTTTTCAAGATCGCCACCTGCTGGTCATCGATAAGCCGGCCGGTGTTGCGGTGCACGGCGGCAGCGGCATGAGCTTCGGCGTCATCGAGGCATTGCGGGCGTCCCGGCCGCGAGAAACGCTCGAACTGGTGCACCGTTTGGATCGCGATACCAGCGGATGCTTGCTCATCGCCCGCGATCGCAGCACGCTCACGGCGCTGCATGCGCTGATTCGCAACGGCGGCATGCACAAGACCTACCTTGCGTTGGTGGCAGGCAGCTGGCAGTTGGGCACCAAGCGCATCGATGCGCCATTGGCGACCGATAATCGACAACACGGTGAGCGGCACGTGCGCGTTGCCACGGCCGGCAAGGACTCGGTGAGCGTTTTCAAGCCGGTGCAATTCTTCGGTCAGCTGGCAACGCTCATGGAGGTGGATATTCCGACCGGGCGCACGCATCAAATCCGGGTGCACGCCTCATTCGCCGGGCACCCGCTTTTGGGCGACGACAAGTATGGCGACCGCGCGCGCAATGCGGATCTCAAGGCGCATGGCTTGAAGCGCACTTTCTTGCACGCGCAATCGGTTGCCTTCGAATGGCCGGGATCCGGGGTTCCGTTCCATGTGAGCGCGCCGCTGCCCGAAGAGCTGACCGCGGTTCTCGATACGATCACGCCCATGAAGCGCGCGGGGCCCAAGGCCAAGGCTGCGCGGAAAGCGAAATCTGCGAAGCGGGCGCGCGCGCCCTAAGGAAGTTCGAATCCGGCGCTACGCAGCGCCGCGCTCAATCGAATCAGCGGCAGGCCGATCAGCGCGCTCGGATCGGCGCTGTCGATGGCTTCGCATAAGGTAATGCCGAGACCCTCGCTCTTGAAGCCCCCGGCGCAGTCGAGCGGCCGCTCTTTTGCCACATAACGCGCGATCGTGGGCTCATCGAGAGCGCGAAAGGTGACGCGCGTGACATCGGTGAATTCGATCAATTCCTCGCCGTCCTGCCGCATCAACGCCACCGCGGTAAGAAATTCGACTGTGCGGCCGGAGCAAGCGCGAAGCTGCTCCTGGCAACGCGCGTCGGTTCCCGGTTTCCCCAGTACCGTTTGCATCCCGCCGGGGTCCAAAACCGCAACCTGATCGGAGCCGATCACCCAGGCCTGCGGCTGCTGACCGGCTATTGCCGAAGCCTTGGCTCGCGCCAATCGCGCCACCAAGGCGCCCGGGGACTCGCCTTGAACTGGCGTTTCTTCCACGCCGGGAGCGGCGCACGAGAAGCCAATACCCAGTCTTCCTAGGAGTTCCTTCCGGTAGCGGGATGTCGAAGCCAGGATGAGCGGAGGCGGAGACTTCAAAAACAACGACTTGCACCGGATTCGTTTTGACAGAGGGGTACCTGGGCCCTATTATACGCGGCCCATGGCATCGGCCCTGTCTGACCGAGTCGATTGCGCGCGCCTGGCGGCCGACGCGGCGGTCTTGGAGCGCGTCTATCCTCTGAGCGAGTTGCCTCGTTTGCAAGATTTGTTGGCGGATTCGCGCGGGTCGGTAAAAGCGCGATTCGCCTTTTCGAGATTGGAGGCAGGCCGAGTCGGCGCGACGGTCGCGGTGCAAGCGAATCCTCGGCTGGTCTGCCAGCGCTGCCTGCAGGGCTTCGCGTTGCCGGTGAGCGGCGACAGTGAGATTGAGTTTGCGGTGAGCGAAGCGGCAGCGCCGGCCGAGTCGCCGCGAGAGATTTATCTGATGAGCGACGGCACCGTCTCGCTGCGAGAGTTGGCCGAGGAAGAATTGTTGTTGGCCTTGCCTGCAATCGCCTCCTGCAACACGCCGGAGAGTTGCGGCCAAGCGCCGGCGCCGGAAGAGCGGCAGCGGCCGTTCGCAGTCTTGCAGGATTTATTGAAGAAAACTTAAGTTAGGACAGACACATGGCAGTTCAAAAAAGTAGAAAGACCCCGTCGAAGCGCGGCATGCATCGCTCTCACTCGGCGCTCGCGGCGCCGGCGGTGTCGATCGAGCCGAAGAGCGGCGAAACCCATTCGCGACATCGCATTTCCCGCGATGGCTTTTATCGCGGCAAGAAAGTCTTGCAGACCAAGGCCGACGCGGCCGCAGCCGAAGAATAAGCCGTCAATCCAGCCGTCGGCGAATTGCGCACCATGTCTGCGCCGCTGCATATTGCCATCGACGCCATGAGCGGCGATCGTGGACCGTCGGTTTCCGTACCGGCGGCGATCGCGGCAGCGCGCGAATTCGGCGACGTGCGCTTCACCTTGACCGGCCGGCAAGCCGACTTGGAGCGCGAGTTGCAAGGCGCGGCGCCGGCAAATGTCTTCTGTTTATTTGCGAAGGATGTGGTCGAGATGACCGATCATCCGCGCGATGCTCTGCGGCGCAAAAAAGATTCATCCATGCGGCGCGCCATCGATCTGGTCAAGGCCGGCGATGCGCACGCCTGTGTGAGCGCCGGCAACACCGGCGCCCTGATGGCCACGGCGCACTTCGTCCTAAAGATGCTGCCCGGAGTGGAGCGCCCTGCGATCGTTTCCATCATTCCTTCGCGTGGCGGCCATACCTATATGCTGGATCTTGGCGCCAACGCGTCCTGTACGCCGGCACAGCTATGTCAGTTCGCCGTGATGGGATCGGTGCTGGCGGCGGATCTCGAGGGAGCGCACGCGCGGCCCCGGGTAGGCCTGCTCAATATCGGCGAGGAAGAAATCAAAGGCAACGACGTCGTGCAGGCGGCGCACAATTTGATGGCAGCCGCGGATATCAACTACGTTGGCTTCGTCGAGGCCCATGATATTTTCTCGGACAAGGTTGACGTAGTCGTTACGGACGGCTTTACCGGCAACGTCGCCTTGAAGTCGATGGAAGGCGCCGCGCGGCTTATCGCCGATCTCATGCGGGAAGAATTCACACGCACACCGCTGCGCAAGTTGGGCGCCCTCGCGGCACGGCCCGCCATCAACGCGTTGCGCGAGCGCATGGACCCGCGCCGCTACAATGGCGCGACAATGGTCGGATTCAAAGGTATTGTCATCAAGAGTCATGGCGGCACCGACCAGTTCGGATTTCAGCGGGCAATCGAAGCTGCGGTCTTGGAAGCGCGCAACGACGTGACGGCTAGGATCGCGCAACGATTGGGCGCTTCACGCGACGCTTGAAGGATTTTGATGTACTCGAGAATCGCCGGCACCGGCAGTTATCTGCCCAAAAAAATACTGACCAACGCCGATCTGGAAAAACTGGTCGACACCAGCGACGAATGGATCCGCAGCCGCACGGGTATTTCACAGCGCCATGTAGCAGCGGAAGGCGAGACCACCACTGATCTTGCGGAAATTGCGGCGCGCCGCGCCATGGACGCAGCGGGCGTCACGCCCGCCGATGTCGATCTGATTTGCGTCGGCACGACGACGCCGGATCTGGTATTTCCAAACGTGGGCACGCTGCTGCAGGATCGATTGGGCATCCACGGCTGCCCGGCCTTCAGCTTGGAAGCTGCCTGCACCGGCTTCGTGTATGCCTTGAGCGTTGCCGACAAGTTCGTGCGCCTCGGCGAGGCCAAGTGCGCGCTGGTGGTCGGCGCAGAGACGCTGACGCGGATCATCGACTGGACCGACCGCGGCACCTGCGTGCTGTTTGCCGACGGCGCCGGCGCCGTCATCCTCACGCCGTCCAGCGAGCCTGGAATCATCAGCACGCGCCTGCATTCCGACGGCAAGTACAAGGATCTTCTCACCTATCCGGACGGGGTCTCCAAGGGCTTCAAATTGATCCGCGAAGGCAAGGCCGGCGTGCAAATGAAGGGCAACGAGGTTTACAAGGTCGCGGTCAACACCTTGGGCGCGTTGGTCACCGAGACCTTGAGCGCCAACAACATCGACAAGGCTGCGCTCGATTGGCTGATCCCTCACCAGGCCAATATCCGCATCATCGAGGCGATCGCGAAACGGCTCGAATTGCCCATGGAGCGGGTCATCGTGACCATCGAAACGCAGGGCAATACCTCGGCTGCATCTGTGCCGTTGGCGCTCGATACCGGGATTCGCGATGGACGCGTGAAGCGCGGCCAACTACTGCTATTGGAAGCGTTCGGCGGCGGCTTTACCTGGGGCTCGGCGCTGGTCCGCTATTGAAAAAACGCCGCGGGGTTGCCGCGGCGTCTAAGCTCAAAAGTAAACGTTCGATTACTTGGAAACGGACTTCTTGAACATGCGATCGATCTTCTCGTTGATCGCTTCGATAGCGGTCGAATTCGCCTGTGCCGTCGACAAAGCCTGATTCGCCGTGCTCTGAGCGCCCGAGGCCGCCGACTGAGCGCTGTTCGCCGCAGCGTGCGCAGCAGCCGCTTCGCTGGAGGCTCGTGCCGTATCGCCTTGCAGCTTGCTGACCTGTGACTTCAGGTCATCGATCTGCGCCTGGATCGGCTTCAGGTCAGTGCACCCCGCGAATGCGATGACGCAAGCCGCGGCGAGAGAGACCTTTAGTGTGGTTGTCAGATTCATAAAAATATTCCCCTAGGGTTAATTCATTTGTGTCGGAAAAACTCCGAGTGTGTTGCTACATCGGCTCCAGGCACGCTATCGAGCCCGCCCGCGTCGCAGCACAGTCCTACATGAAGCCAAAATCGCGCCTCGAATGCAACTGAAAATAACGATTTGTCGGTATAACAAGACGCTTTTAAGCGTAGTTCATTTCTGACAAGCGTCGCCATCATTAAGAATCCGCCATTTTGAATGCAATTTTTACAGCCTGAGAGCGAGCCGTGAGGCGATTTAAGATCGAGCGCCAAGCAATTCGCCGACCGCTCGGTACCCCTGACCGATTGCCGAGTCGGTGTACGCAGCTCCCCCGGCATCGGAGTTCGCAATGGTGATCGAACCGAACTTGGCCCGGCCAACAACGTTGGGCCGCTCCGATTCGGGCAGATCCGGATCGAACAGGGGGTTGTATTCGGGCGCGTAGCCGTGAGGCCAACGGTTGACGGTGATTGCGGTGATATCGCGCGCGGCGTCGAATCCTCCCGGCCCCAGGGTGCGGTTCAGCTGATCGCGGATATTGCGCTCGAAGGTTTCGAAGCTCGTCGTCTGCAATTCCATACGCCCGGCGCGGTTCTGTTCATGTTCGGGAAGCCCTGGTTTACAAGGGGTGCGCACCATATGCAGCAGAATCGGATCCTGCGGAGAGGGCGAACTCTTGTAGGCGCCGATATTCACGTGGGGGTTCAGGCGCAGTGATGTGTGATAGCCGCCGGGCGCGTGTACCTGGTGAATCTTCAGTTGTTTGAAAGCGCTCCAATTGCGCAGCGCCACGCTGCTGTAGACCAGTGGTGTCTTGATCAAGCTGTGCAGTGCTTGCTTCTGCGCGTCCGGCAGTTCGGGGCATAGATAGGGAATCATCATGTTGTAACAGGCGAGGACCGCGCCCTTGGCGCGAGCGATGAATGTGCTCCCGTCGCGAACGTAGGTTACCTCCACGCGTTGCGTGGACTGCGCATCGCCCGTGTTACGTGCCCGGACGGCGGTGCTGTTCAAGCGCAGTCTTACGGGATTCCCGGCACGGTCGAGCAGGGCATAGTTGACGCGCGCGGTCACAACGTCCGCAACGCTGTTGCCGGGAACGGCGGCAGGGATGAGATTCCTCACCAGCAAGCGGGCAATCGTGGCGTTGCCGTCGGGAAAGTGCAGCCGCAGAGAGCCGCCGGTGTCCTCGTAGCCCGCAGGCGTATAGCCCATGCGCTGAATCGATCCCTTGGCCAGTCCCAAACCTTGGAATCCCGGCAGGCCGAATCCCCAGCAATCAAGCGCCGACACCGCATCGGTGCCCACTCCCCATTCGCCCATGGTGCGCGCGTGGTAGAAGCGCAAAACCGCAGGCTCGGCGTGCAGCAGATCGCGCAGAAAGGATTCGTAGCTGATGCGCGAGAGGAGCTGTTTTTTCTGGTCGGATGTGAGCCCCGGGAAGTGGTCGATTTTTGCTTCTTGTATCTGCGCAATTTGTTCGCGCGCGCTTGCGGAGAGCGGCGCGGATGCAAGTAATTCCTTGAACGGGACAGTGCCGACGCCGGCAATCAATTTGTCCGCGCCGAAGCTCTCCTGATCGAAGAAGATTCCCGCATGCATTCCCATGGCTTCGTAGAATTTCGGGTGCTCGGTGCTCTTTGCGAGCGCGGCCACATCGATGCCGAGCGTGGTCAATAGCGCCGCCGGGACCGCGCCATAGGGCCTTGGGCTGTCGATTTCCAAAGTGCCGCCATTCATCAGGTGCAGTTGGCCCGATAACTCGAATTCATTGCGTTTGGCGTGGCCGCCGAAGTCGTCATGGTTATCGAGGAGCAGGATGCGGCTTTGGGGCGAGGTCTTCGCCCGATAGAAATGCGCAGCAGCCAGACCGCTGATGCCGGCGCCCACGATGATCAGATCGTAGTCCTCAGGGGCGGCGGTGGCCGCCGGCCAGGTGCCTTGATCGCGCAAGGCATGCGCGGTCTCGAAAGAACCCGGGTGACTTCCCCGCAGGCCGGTTAATCGCGGCGGATAGTAGGCGGGGGAGTCCTGAGCGGCGGAAGCATCAGGGGAACCGGCCACGGCCGCGAGAGGCAAGGATGCCGTGACGGCGAGGGCGACGCCGTTCAAAAAGTCGCGCCGGCTGATGGGTTGTTCCATGCCGAGGGCTCGATCCTTGGATTTTTCCGTCATGACTTGTCAGGATCCTTAGACTGTATATAATGCCAGTCACTGTCTACATATACAGGTGCTGCATGTCGGACCTCACGCCACGTCAAACCCAGATCCTCAGGCTGATTCAAAACGCCATTTCGGAAAGCGGCATGCCGCCCACGCGCGCGGAAATAGCGCGCACGCTCGGTTTCAAGTCGCCCAATGCCGCCGAGGAACATTTGCGTGCCTTGCAGCGAAAAGGCGTGATCGATCTCATTCCCGGCGCATCCCGCGGCATTCAGCTCAAAGATATTTTGCGTGAACAATTAGGTCTGCCGCTCATCGGCCGCGTGGCTGCCGGCCGGCCGATTCTGGCCGAAGAACATATTGAAAAGCGTTATCAAATCGATCCGCAACTATTCCAACCGCAGCCGCATTATCTCCTGAAAGTGCAGGGCATGAGCATGAAAAACGCCGGCATTCTCGATGGCGATTTGGTGGCCGTGCATCGCACCCCCGAAGTGCGCAATCGCCAGATTGTGGTCGCGCGTTTGGAAAACGAAGTCACTGTTAAGCGTTATCGCCAAGAAGGCGCGATCGTTTGGCTGATGCCGGAAAACGCCGATTTCGAACCCATCCGCGTCGATCTCAAAGAACAAGCCATGATTATCGAAGGGGTGGTCGTCGGTGTGCTGCGTCGTGGTAAAGACGTGGATGCCGCGTGAGGCATTATCGCTTGCGGATGTCTTGGCCGATGCACGCGTTTGGAAGTTAAAAGACGCCTCGGCTGCCCCCGCTCGTCCGGTTTGGTCCACCGGTAAGAGCTCGCTGGATGCCCGCTTGCCGGGGGGTGGGTGGCCGACGGCGTCGCTCATCGAGGTGTTGCTGGACGATACCGGCTTAGGCGAAGTTCAGCTTTTTTTGCCGGCGCTGGTGGCGTGCCAGCACAGAGCCACCGGCGATATCCCGTGGATTGTCTGGATTGCCCCTCCTCATGAGCCTTACGCGCCTGCCTTGGCTCAACAGGGGATTGAGTTGGAGCGTCTGTTGGTGGTTAGGCCAACGACCGCCACCGAGGCTTTGTGGGCAGCCGAGCAAGCCTTGAGTTCCGGGGTTTGCGCCGCTGTTCTCCTGTGGCTGAAGGGCACTGATGACCGCTGGCTGCGGCGCCTGAAGCTCGCGGCTGAAGCAGGTGGTTCGCTTGGCGTGTTGTTTCGTCCCGAAAGACATCGTTTCGAATCCTCGCCCGCCAATTTGCGCATTGTCATGACCCGGGGCG
>Ga0193726_1001808_pt1 | contig 15785 bp, 16 predicted proteins | sample H2c1metaG_FD_144928 | JGI IMG/M metagenome (GOLD analysis project Ga0193726, IMG submission 144928) | Soil microbial communities from a riparian zone of the East river system, Colorado, United States - H2c1 | ecosystem: Environmental > Terrestrial > Soil > Riparian zone | place: USA: East River... | reverse complement strand
CAGCTTACTCCCAAGAGCGTCATTGCCGGCGACAGTATTCCGATGAAAGCGCTCCGCCAGCAGATCCAGCTGATGGCACCCACCAACGGCCGCGTCCTCATTTATGGAGAGTCAGGCACCGGCAAAGAATTGGTCGCCCATGCCATCCACGCGCAGAGCCTGCGAAAGAACGAAATGTTTGTCGAAGTAAATTGCGCTGCGATCCCCGAAGACCTCATCGAGAGCGAACTGTTTGGACATCGCAAGCATTCGATTCCCGCAGCGAATGTCGACAAGGAAGGCAAGTTCCAGAAGGCCCACGGCGGCACCTTGTTTCTTGATGAAATCGGCGACATGAGCCTGAAAACGCAGTCGAAAGTCCTGCGGACTCTCGATGAACAGCGATTCATCCCCGTGGGCAGCGACGAGTCGGTCACCGTGGACGCTCGCATCATCGCCTCCACCAATAAGGATCTGGAAGAAGAAATCTCCCGCGGAAATTTCCGTGAAGACCTGTTCTATCGGCTGAACGTAATCCCCTTCTCCGTCCCCCCATTGCGCGAACGAAAGGAAGACGTCCCGCTGCTGGCGCGGCACTTCCTAAAGGAGTTTTCTGCCACTTATGGGCGGCGGCCACGGGAGATTAGCGACGACTCGATCGACACCTTGATGCGTTACGCCTGGCCTGGAAATGTGCGGGAGCTGCGCAATGTCATCGAGCGTATCGTGATCATGAATCCAGCGACCATTCGGTTTGAGCGGAAGCACTTGCCTCCCCTTGTCTACCGTGATGGCACCCGGCGCGCTGCCGGCGCGGAGTTTTCCACTCTGCATCAGGCCCGCGATGCCTACGAGCGCGACTACATCTTGAAGAAACTCGATGACAACCACGGCAACGTGAGCCGGACCGCCGAAGCTCTTGGGCTCGAGCGCAGCCATCTCTATCGCAAAATGAAGACTTTGGGGATTGCAGTGAAGGAGTAGACTGCAGCTACCGCTTGATCATGTGGATCTCAGCGCCATTCTTCAGAAACTTTACTTCATCCATGAGCTGATTGATCAGATAAATCCCACGTCCGCCATTGGAGTACAGATTCTTGCCCTGCACGGGGCTGGGAATCGCCTCCGGATTGAAGCCTTCACCGGGATCACGCACCACGATCAGCATGCCTCGCTGCTCATCGTAGGCAACGTCACATTCGATGATCTTGGAGGGATCGGCTTTCGCGCCGTGCACCACGGCATTGGCCAAGGCTTCGGTCAAAGCCAATTCGATTGCATCTTCCTTGCCTTCCACCGGTTTCATCTGGCGCACGATCTTCATCACTTGCTGGACGACCGGATCCACCGCATTCTTATCGGCGACCAGCTTCACGTTCAATTTTAAAATTAGCTTCTCCGCGTCAAAATCGAATGTGGGCACGAATGCAGCCGTATCGCCCGACATTTTTCGCGCGGGTCCTGCCAGTCGCTCCAATTGCCGGCGCCAGTCCAATTCCTCCACGAACTCGTGCGACTCGCGCCAATTCGCTTTCACTTTGACGAAAAGTTCAAGAAAAACCCTGGTTCCAATCATCGCCTCGATTTGCAACCGGGCTGCGGTGCCAATCTTCTTCAACATCTGCCCGCCCTTGCCGACGAGGATTCCCTTCTGCCCATCGCGTTCGCAGTAGATTGCAGCGGCAATGCGAGTGAGTCTCTTTCCCTCTTCAAACTGTTCAATCACCACCGTCGTCGCGTAGGGAACTTCCTCGCTGGTTGCCGTCAGCACTTGTTCGCGGATGATCTCTGCCACCATGAAGCGTGTCGGCTGATCGGTGATCTGATCATCAGGAAAATAGTGCGGCCCCTCCGGAAGAGTACGAATCGTCTTATCGATCAACAGATCCAGACCCTCACCTTTGCGGGCTGACATTGGGATTACTTCTTTGAATTTGTGCAACCTGGAATATTCCGCGATGATCGGAAGCAGCTTGCCCTTGCCGCCGCGAAGAAGATCGATCTTGTTCAACAGGAGAAAAGCAGGCGTCTTCGATCGCCTTAAGATCTCGAGTACGGCCTGATCGTCGGGACGGGCCTTCTTGGAAGCGTCCACGATCAACAGCACCAGGTCGCATCCATCCATCGCCTCACGCACTTCGCCCATCATTTTCTTCCCCAGGGAAGTGTCTGGCGTGTGCACCCCCGGGGTATCGATCAGGACAACTTGTCCGCCGACCCTGCCCCTCTGTTTGGGAACCTGAATGATTCCCAGGATGCGATTGCGCGTGGTCTGCGGTTTGGGACTGACGATGGCCAGCTTCTGGCCCGCCAACGCATTGAGCAGCGTGGACTTGCCAGCATTGGGACGACCGAGAATGCACACGAACCCGGAATGGAAGGCCATGAATAATGAAGTGGAAGTGGCGGCAAACCGAGTGCGCGCCTCAAAGACTATATCAGCTTCATCTGCTTCTGCTCCGTGATCTTCGGCTCCGTTACCGAAATCCGGACACGTTGTACTTTCCGCTTGGTTGACTCCAAAACTTCAAAGCGGAGTCCGCCCTCTTCAATCACTTCGCCCTTTTGAGGAATTCGTCCCGCCAGTTCGCTCACCAACCCCGCCACCGTCGCAGACTCTCGCCCGTCCGGTTGCAGACCGAACAGTTCCTCGAGGCGGTCCACGTCCATGTTCCCGGGGACCACATAGGAGTGGTCGCTTTCGCGCAACACCTGGGCCTTTTCATGCTCATCGCCAAGCTCGCCGACAATTTCTTCCACCAGGTCCTCGATGGTGACCAATCCAGCAACGCCGCCATACTCATCGACGACGATCGCCATTCGGATATTGTTCCTCTGCATTTCGCGCAGAAGATCGCTTCCGAGCTTGCTCTCCGGGACAAAATAGACGTCGCGGCGCATGAGCGAATCCACAGTCCGGATGTGCGCCTCGGTGTCGGGCACCTGCAGCACATCCTGCGCATGCACAATCCCGACGATATTGTGGATGGTTCCTTCAAACACCGGCACACGTGAGAATGGCTTGGTACGCAACAGCTCGATGAACTGCTCGACCGTGGTGTTGCTGGGCACGGCGATAATCTCCGGACGCGGCTTCATGGCATCGCGCACGGTTTTTTCGCCGAATTCGACCACCGACTGGATCAAGTCGCGGTTGCTTTCGTCGAGGATGCCCTCCTCCTGCCCGGCCTCGATCAGCGCATCCACGGCTTCCGCCTGGGTTTCCGGCTGTTCCTCGGAATGCTCCTTGGTTAACGCTGCCACCGACTGCAGAAAGCCCAGCACCAAGGTCACCGGCAGCACGGCATAAATGAGGACTCGAAGAAGAAAAGTCCAGCGGACCAGCCACTGGCCTGTGGTACGCGAAAAGAGCACCAGCGGCAGGAAGCGGTTAAACACCACCACCACCATGATCAGACTCAGCGCGCCCTGCAGGATTTCCTGCACCCCCCAAACCCGGTCGCCAAACACCGCAAAGCCGACGAGCAGCGCAATCGCCGCCATGGTGAGTTGCGTGAGGACCGCCATGGAGAGCGCCGCTCGCTCGCGACTCACCCCGAGCTTCGGCTCAACACTCTGTTCGAAGGTGTCGATGTTGTCCTGAAATTCCCGAGACAAAAACCTGCCAATCTCCGTAAAAACGCGATCCACGTAGGAAGCCAGAGTCAGCAACCCAAGCAACAGCGCGAACCCGATGGCGATGGCAAGATTCATGGAATTGTTTTAGTGGCGCTCGATTTTCTTCGCCTCCCGGCCGCCTTCTGGGTGCCCTTTAGGCTTGTGCTGTGCTTTGCTCCGACTCCGCTGATGCCTTTCAATCAATCCCTCGGGGAGTCCCAGCGATTTTCGCAGGCGTTGCTCCTTCCGGGCCATTTCTCCGCGATCACGCTCGTGGTCATATCCGGCAAGATGAAGCACACCGTGCAATGCGAGGATCTTGACTTCCTCCGCCGTCGAGTGCCCTAGCCGCCGCGCATTGCTGGTCGCGATCTCTGCTGATATCGCCACATCACCGGCAAGACCGTCCCGCAGACTGGCGGTGGCGGGGAACGAAAGTACGTCTGTCGGCGTATCCTTCGCCCGGAAGCGCCGGTTCAACCCGCGCAACTCCCGGCTGCCGGTTACAAGCACATTGACGTCACCCTGCAACCGGACCACGCGCTTGGCTCGGCTGACAAATCGAGATAACTCCGTTCCGCTCAGTCCCGCAACTCGCTTCCGGAATATGACCAAGACTTCTCTGTATCCTCATTTCTTCAACCGGAACCGGTTGCCGGCCAAAAAGAAAACAGGAGGGCCAGGTTCGGGCACCCTCCTGAGGAATTCTATTCCGTCTATTCCTTGGTTTCCACTTCCGCCGGTCCCGCTGCGGTATTCTCGTATCGAACTGCCTCGTGATCGCGGTTACCGTTGCTTCCGGATGCCGGATCGCTCAGCGGCAGCGGTTGCTGTTCGATGCGAGCCTTGCGCTCGTCGTAAGCACGGATGATTCGCTGCACCAAGTGGTGTCGCACCACATCGGTGTCATCAAAGTAGCAAAACGCCAGGCCTTCGACACTTTTCAGAACGTCGACCGCCTCCAACAGTCCGCTGCGCTTCGCATTGGGCAGGTCGATCTGCGTCACATCGCCTGTGATTACGGCCTTGGAGTTGAATCCCAGACGAGTTACAAACATCTTCATCTGCTCGGAGGTGGTGTTCTGCGCCTCGTCCAGAATTACAAAGGAGTCATTCAGCGTGCGGCCGCGCATGAAGGCAATCGGTGCAATCTCGATCACATTCTTTTCCAGGTAGCGATCCACTTTCTCGGGATCGAGCATGTCGTAAAGGGCATCATACAAAGGCCGCAAGTAGGGATCGATCTTGTCCTGCAAGGTCCCGGGCAAAAATCCCAGGCGCTCGCCCGCTTCGACAGCCGGCCGCGCCAAAATAATGCGGTTCACGCGTTTGGACTGCAACGCGGAAATTGCCATGGCCACAGCCAGATAGGTCTTGCCCGTTCCAGCCGGGCCCACGCCAAAAACCATGTCGTGATTTTCGATTGCATCGAGATACCGGCGCTGGTTCGCGCTCTTGGGCTGCACCGTCCGGCGTCCGAACGAACGCTGTTTACCGGCCTCGGCTAACCCGCGCAGCGTAACCTTGGGATCGGCGATCAGCACGCGCAACATACCGTTCAGGTCCCCGTTGCTGAAGCTGTGCCCCGAGCGCTGCAGATAGTCGTAATCGGAAAAGATCTGCTCCGCCCGGGCTACGTCTTGCGGGGTTCCCTCGAGCGAAATGGAATTGGCGCGAAGGTCGACGTTGATATTCAAGCCATCTTCCAGGAGACGAACGTTCTCATCCCGCGTGCCAAACAAGGTCTCGATGTTAGGACTAATCTCGATGCTTTTCTTCATTCAGTAGGGTGTGCTCTAAGAACCTTCGACGCTGCGAATCGTCCGTCTCTATGATGCCGATCATCGGGCAGCAGCGACACTCCCGCCGTCTTCACGCACAAACTTTCTGCATGTCTGGAGATGGAACCTGCCGAGATGCGCGCTCCCGAGGAAGCAACTACCATTGCGTAAAGGTTACCCCTGCCCGTGAGGCGAGTCAATCCCGGGGGTGTCCTAACTCCGTGAACCCCGAAGCACGCGAAGTCTCACGGCGGTCGAAGGTTCTGGACACTTCTCTGGCGTGCCTCCCGGTCCCGATGCGGGCGAAACAGAAAACTACTCTTTACCGCCGGAACTCTCTGGAATCACGGGTTCAGGCCCCTTCCCCTTTGGCATTCGACAACGACGCAGGGACCGCCCGCTTCCCCGCCCACTCCCTCAAGGCTTCGATCTCTTCCGCGCGTGTTGTCGAAAGCGGAACAGTCGCTTTCAAGGCTTGGATGAGCGTTTGCGTGGTCAGCAGCTGCTTGCCGGAAAACGCCGCGTACAGCGCGGCCTGCACCGCCGCCTCGATTTCGGCGCCCGAAAACCCCCGGGCGGCGGAAGCGACCTGAGCAAGATCAAACTCTGCTGGATTTCGCTTCCGTTTCGTCAGCTGGATGGAAAATATTTGCTGACGCTCTGCCTGGTTGGGCAAATCGACGAAGAACAGCTCGTCGAAACGTCCTTTGCGGATCAACTCCGGTGGCAGGGCGCTCACCTGGTTGCAGGTGGCCGCCACGAATACTGGCGCTCTACGGTCTTGCATCCAGGAAAGAAACGACGCCAATAGGCGGGATGAGACACCCGCGTCAGCCGACGCAGAGCCCGGGCCGCTGCCGGCGAAAACCTTCTCGAGTTCGTCGATCCACAACACGCAGGGCGCCAGTCCTTCCGCCACTTGAAATACCCTCTGAATACGCTTTTCCGTCTCGCCAATGTACTTGTCGAAAATTGCTGCGGTGTCGAACTTGACCAGGGGAATTTTCCATTCGCCGGCAATCGTGCGGGCGCACATGCTCTTGCCGCATCCCTGCACCCCCAAGATGATCACCCCTCGAGGCGGCTCCAATCCAAACTCCCTCGCGGCTTCTTCCCAAGTGCCCTGCCGCTGCGCTAGCCACGATTTCAAGTTCTCCAGGCCGCCCACACTGGACAGGGTGTCGGAAACTTCCACGAATTCCAGCATTTCCGAGCGCCGTAACAATTCTTTCTTGGCTTGGAGAACATCGGTCACGATTTCCGGCGTCAGCCCATACCGGGTCACCAAGGCTTGCGAGACCGCCCGCTCCGCCGCTTCCTCGGACAACCCGCGCAGATTGTTGGCCATGGCGTCCAGTCCCGCTGAATCAAGATTCCGCTTAAGGGTTCGGGTCTTTCCTACTCTGGCAATCATTTCGTCGACGATCTGGCGCAGGCGTTGCTTGTCGGGAAGGGGCAGCTCCAGGAATTCCACCAGGCTCGCCAATTCAGCGGGGATCACGATCGAGGGAGCTGTGATCACCACCGTGCGGCGATTTTGGGAGAACTTTTGTCCAACATCGCGGAGACGGCGCACCACCACCGGATCGTCCAGGTGGCGGTGAAAATCCTTCAGGATGAAAGCCGCATCAATCGAGATGCCTTCCAGGTTGCCGAGCACTTGCACCGGTTCGCGGCTGTTGTAAATCGCTCTTGCAGCAATATCGGTCGAATCGGAGCCGGTTCCAGGGTGTGGGGCAGATCCCCGGGTCCCGTGGCCAAAATTGTCGGTGATCAGGGCCTCGGCGCCATCATTTCCGCAGCGGGCCAAGCCGGAAGCGATGCTCCATTCGAACACCGCCAGATGGAGAGAAGCGCAGGCCGTCCGTACCAGGCGCACGGCGTGCACCTCCTCGACGGTTTCGACGACAACGATCGGCGTCGACGAGTCGATCAGGATCTTGAGGCGCGAGAGCGCGTCCGCCATATGGGTTTGACCTGCAGCAAGCCGCTCCCGTAAAATAACCTATTCGGTACCCACCGGAACATCTCTTATCGAGAAACCCTGAGAAACGAAGGTAACTGGTTCACATGGCAAATCATTTTTCGGCGATCAAACGCGCCCGTCAGACTGAAAAGCGCACCGCGCGCAACCGCAGCAACACCTCTCAACTGCGAGGGGCCTTGCGCGAGCTGCGCGAAGGCCTGGCGAAAGGCGATCAGAAGGCCGCCGAGCAGGTGTTCCGGCAGACCGTGTCGGCGCTCGACAAGGCGATCCAGAAAGGCGTGATTCATAAGAACACCGCTTCGCGTTACAAGTCGCGCCTCAGCGCGCGCGTGAAGGCTTTGAAATAGCCATCCATTTTGGCTGGAGCTGAATTCAGTGAACACGGCAAGCCCTGGGCTTGCCGTTTCTGTTTTGTCTGGCAGGATCTCACACCGGCAGTTCTTCCTGCTGCCATTCTGTTTCCGGCCTTGATTCAGCCGTCAGATCGAGGACAAGTTTTTCCAGCATCATGCGCTTGCTCGGCGGACTCGAGCGCAGGGCGAGATCGGTTTTTGCCACCAGGCGAATGGCTCGCGTCAGTTCCCGCTTGGACCTGTAGCGCCGAGCCTGCTTGATGATGTCATCGGCAGCGAAGGGCGGCACGCGGAATCCCTGCCATAGAGCAGCCCACAACATGCGCTGATCGCGAACATTGCGCTCCAGAATCACCAGCATTTGCCGGAACGTCTTCGCCAGCATATAGAGATGGCCAATGGCCGCCTCGTCGCCGTCGCCGCTGCTCAGCATGGCATCCAGCATCTCGAGAGCGCGCACCCGGTCCTTGGACGAGATAGCATCGGTAAGCTCGTACAAAGAACGCTGCTTGGCGGCGAGCACCATGGTTTCAACGTCGCCGAGGGTGATGCGTTTTTTGTCTCCAACATAAAGCATCAGCTTTTCGAGTTCGTTGGAGATCATCGTCATGTCACCACCCAGCGCGTCTACCAGCTCACGGCCTGCGTCGGTGTCGATCTTTACGTCACGAGTCGCGCCGTACTCGCCAATCCAGCGCACCGCTTCACTTTCTTCGACCCGCGCCAGCTCGACGATGGTGCAATATTGGCCCATGGTTTCGCGGATGCGCTGGTAGCGCTCCTTGTCGGTCATGTCCATACGGCGCGCGTCGGCGGGAATGCTGATGTGGTCGGCAACGAAAATCAGCACTGCATCCGGATTGGGGTCCTTGCAGTACTGTTCAATGGCGGCAAGTTTTTCGTCATTTGATCCGCGTCCGAAAAGATTTTTCACGCCACGAACGAAAAACACCTGGAAGGGCGCCATCAGCGAAGGCGTGCGGGTCCGGTCGAGAACTTCCGCCAAATCGGTCTCGGCGAGATCAAAATCGAACATGCTGAAATCTCGAAGGTCAGCTGGCACCAAATATCGCAGGATGGCTTCGCGGCAACGTTTGCGAAAAAAGACTTCATCACCGACAAACAAATAAGCAGGGCGCAGTTTACGGGCTTCCACTTCGGAAACAAATCGATCGGTCTGTGCGAACGCCCGCATCAGAAGCCCTCCATCTTCAGAAACCCTCCAGAATATTTGACACCAGAGTTTGCGCGAAATCACGCGACAGGCGCTGATAGGCGGGTGAATCTTCCTCGAAGAACGTGGCCAGATCGTTGGACACCTGGTATTGCTCGCGAAATAGGTACCCGGGATTCTGATAGAGAACCTTGCCGTGCTTGTCGGTCAGCGAGACTTTCATGGTAACCACCACCAGCGCGCTGGCAGCGCGTCCGGTTTTCGAATCATAAGTGAGCGGCGTAGCGTAGGTGGAAAGCACGGTTCCATGAAGCGTAGCATCGGCGTCGTTGTTCTCTTCACTGATGATGTGGTAGTGGGTCCGCGTCACCATCTCCCGGACGACGGCTTTCGTCAGTAGTTCCTCAACCTTGAACGTCTGCACCTGGCTCGCGAAGGCCGGAACGGCAATCGTGCGGACATTGTCTGGAATGGAAACCGTGCGACCGGCGGTGTGATAACCACATCCGCCGGTCAACAGACAGAGGAGTGCCGCCAGAGCCGGCGCCAGCCCTCTCACTGGATCTTTCCCTTGGGGCGGGTTGCAGCCATGGATTCCGCGCACTCCACCGCTCCGGTTGCGGCAATTCGAAGGTTGTCCGACGCCACCCACAGCCAAAAGCTGTTTGGGTTGCTTGCGCCGGGCACAATCGAAACCAGGATATTGGCCTGCCCGGCGGCGTTCACATTGTTTGGGGCATCCTCAGCCGCAAGCGTGATGATCACATGCTCGCCCGCCAAAGCCTGCGAAACTTTCGAAATATCGACCGCCTGCCGCATCTCCACGTGCACAGAGAAAGCGTGACCGTGGAAGATAGGCGCCTGTACCAGCAGCAGCGAAGGCACCGGGGCGTCGGTGCCGGCGATTCGCTGGTAATGCTTGAGCACGCGACGCTCGACAGTGGCCAGTGCGGGCACGGCCTGCTCTCCGTAACGGGCGACCATGTTGAAAGCCACCTGGGTATCGAAAATGTTTTTGGGCAGCGGCTGGAAGGAGAGCAGGTTGACCGTCTGCTCGTGAAGCTCGTCCATGCCTTTCTGCGCGTGTTCGGACGCCGGCTCGTATACCGTGGCGACGGCTCGTTCAACGGGCCCCATCCTCTGCACCCGAAGCAGCAACAGCGCCAACACCACGGCCGCTGGATGCGCCACGACTGCAGGCCCGGGCTGCAAATCCGGGAGGCGCGCCTGGCCAAGTTGGCGCTCCACCCAGGGCGAACGCACCGCCGCATTGGGCTCATCTTCGAGAGCGTAGGAAAGATCCACGATTGCACTTCCGGCATCCCGCGGGATCTTCCAGTACTTACGGGTGGAATCGGGATCGGAAGCAAAAAAAGTGAAGTCGATATTCTCAAATTGTTCGGTGCGAACGCTTTGAATGAAGGTGACTTCATCCTTCACCGCCTCGAGCTTGCCGAGCGAATCGTCATCGTCGAGCAGCTTGACGTCCAGCGACGGAAAGTTGCGATCGTTGAGCAACTCCGCAACTTCCTTTCCCTTGAGCGATCCGGCCCCGACAATGGCGAGGCGGTAATAGTTTCCTCCGCGCGCCGGGTCCGTGTGGGAAACGGCAACGGGCTTGAAATTCGAACTCATGAAATTTGCGACGCCTCCTTGTAGGCTGGAGGCGGAGGATTGGGCTTGCGGCGAAACATCCATTGCAGTCGCCAAAAGACCCCCGAGAACATGTAGGTCAAGGCGATGATAAACAGCACGGGTCGCGAGAACATCCAAATGGCAGCAAGCAGGAGAGCGAGCAGTACAATCAAGCGAAACGGCTGTCTGGAGTTGAAATCAATATCTTTGAAGCTGTAAAAGCGCCATGTGCTCACCATCAGATACGCCGCTGTCACCACAATCAGCATCCAGGTCATGGCGCTCCCCCACCACACCAGCGGATCGCCACCAGAAAAATGCACCACCGCCGCAATCACTCCGGCACCCGCGGGAATGGGCATGCCGACAAAATATTTTTTGCCCGGGCGTCCCGGATTCGACGGCTGCGGGTTGGCCACAATGTTGAAGCGGGCGAGGCGGCTCGCTCCCGCTACCAGAAACAAAAAACTGGCAATGGCACCAAATTGAGCAACCTTGCCGACCATTTCCTGGGAAGACAGCATGCCGGGGGGCAACTGGCGGAATCCCCACATCCATGCCAGTAAAGCCGGGGCCACGCCGAAGGTGATGACGTCCGCCAGAGAATCGAGTTCGCGGCCAAAATCGCTGCTGGTGCCGGTCATCCGGGCGATGCGGCCATCCAGTCCGTCAAACAGCACAGCGAATCCAATGGCCTTCGCGGCATTGTCGAAGTGAGCGTGATCGGCAAGCGTGCCGTGAGTCACTTGCAGGATGGCATAATAACCAGCCGCAATGTTCGCCGTGGTGAACAGCGAGGGCAGAATGTACATACCCTTCCGCAGCCGTCGCGGCGGCTTGTCTTCCTGGCGGCGCCTGGGGACTTCCGCAGCTTCGGGATCCATCACCGGGCTCCTTGCCGGAATTGCTCAGCCCCGACTCCCGCAAGTAGCCGGGAGGCGATTTGTGCATAGGCCAGCACACTCGATCCGCCCTTCACGTGATCGCCAACCTTGACGTGCAGACCGGCGGAAGCGTCCAGCAAAACATCGACTCGCGATCCGAATTTGATCAAGCCCACGCGTTCTCCGCGCTCCACCAGATCGCCAATCTTCTTATTGAACACGATTCGCCGCGCCAATAAACCGGCAATCTGTTTGAAAACAACGGTCTGCCCCTCCCCTTCCACGGTCACAACATTCTGTTCGTTCTGCTCGGCCGAGGCCGCATTCATTGCATTTCGGTATTTGCCTTTCTGATAGCGGACTTCGCGAATCACGCCGGCGATCGGAGAGCGGTTCACATGCACGTTGAAGACGTTCAGGAAAATGCTGATCCGCGTCAGCCGAACACCGTTGATCGTCACCGGCGACACGTCGGTGACCGTACCGTCGGCCGGAGAAACCACCGCGCCCGTGCCGTCTGAAATCACCCGCTGGGGGTCGCGAAAGAACCAAAGAAAGAACACCGCCAGCAAGATGGCAGGCACCGCCCACAGCGGATTGGCAAGCCATCCCACCAATGCGCTTGCGAGAAGCAAAGGCAGAGCGTAATAGTAGCCGTCGGGAACCATGGGGAGATTAGTTAGATTATAGTGCAGGCCTGCGGAACAGATCAGCCTTTCCTGTTAACGCTAATAAAAAAAGGCGCTTACGCGCGCCGCGATGCAGAGTAGATGATGCCTTTAGCGGTCTGTGCCGCATGGAATTGGACGTTGGCTCTTTAGGCGACCTGGTTGTGATGGAGCTCTTGCCGGTACTGCCGCGCAATACCTTCCATCTGATCTTTCAGCCGCAGCTTGAGCTTCTTCAGCCGGACTTCTTCCAGCTTCTCGTCGTCGGTTAAGAAACGTTTTTGGGTGAGTGAATCAAGGCGTATTTCGTATTGCGTGTGCTCGTGCGCTAATTTGCGGAATTCTTCGTGAGTAGCCATAAGTTGATCGCTAGAAACCTGCATCAAGCAGACCTCCCTGCGGGGATTCGACTGCCGTATGAGCCCCTAACCTACCACACACGAATTCTCGCTTCAATGCCCATTCAAAAAATAGTGATTTTGCATAATGAGACACAGATTTGCATCGAGGATGGTGCAATCAAACAAGAAGAAGTTGATACAGAACCGCATCTTCTTCCGGGTTCGTGTAATAGCCGCGGCGGCGGCCATTCTCGGCGAATCCGCATTTCTGGTAGAGCTTTCTGGCGGGCAGATTGGTCTCGCGGACCTCAAGGAAAATGGCGCGGGCACCCTCGGTTTGAAAGATCTTGCGGAATTCCTCGAGCAGCTGTTTTCCCAGACCCAGGCGACGCTGCGAATCGGCAACCACGATGTTTTCCAGCTCGATTTCCCTGTCCAGGACTCGTCCGATGAGAAACGCGCAAACCAGCGATCGCTCCTCGATGAGCAAGCCGATCCTGCGGGGAGGAGAATTGGTGAACATGTGCTGGTATCGTTCCACGGACCAATGCGCCGCACTCGGGGCGCGACTGGCCAGAGCCATGATCGCAGGAATGTCAGCGGAAGTGGCGCGGCGGACGAGCCAGTTCGCTTCTGTTCTCGTCATGAAATTCTTGCCAGAATTTCCCCATCCATGCGGCGGATATAGTTGGCATCCAGCATTTCCGGCGAGACGATCTCACCCGCCAGGATTTTCTTCCATCCGAGCTCTGCGACTGCGTCGCTTCCTGGCCTTCGGATTTCTTCCACCCGCAGCCCGGCGGTTCGCGCCATGTCCGCCAGTTTTTTATCCGGGGTGATCACCGTATGGCCGGCAGCGATCGCGATCAACCCGGCTTGCGTGATCAGACTTTCGCTGATTCGCTTCGCTGCACCCTCAATTTCGTATTCTCCGGCATAGACCTCGTTACGTCCCGCATCGAGCGCTGCCACGACTCGTCCGCCGGTGTCCCCCGCGCTGGCCACCGCTTCCAGCAGCGATACCGCGGCGATCGGCTTCTCCAAAACCTCGGCCAGAGCCTTGACCGCGGCGAGCCCAATGCGAAGGCCGGTAAAAGACCCCGGGCCCGAGACCACGGCAAATCCATCAATGCGCTCCTTGCCGAATCCATGTTTGGCAAGAATCGCTGCAATCTGTGGAATCAGCTGCGCCGAAAACGTCCCGCCGGCAAGCTGGGCCACTTCAAGAACCTCGCAATCTTCGCCCGGCCCGCACCGAGCCAGGGCAACGCTGCCGTTCCGATCCGAGCTGTCGAGGGCAAGAACCAGCATGATTTTTTGATCGATCCGCGGGAACCGGCGAGCATCCGTCGCCGGAACTTGCATTATTCTGCCACTTCCACGAGTTCCAACAGAACGCCACCGGCGCTACTCGGATGGACAAATACATACCGATGGCCGCCCGCACCCACTTTGATTTCATTCGAGACTAACCGCACGCCGTCTCTTTTGAGCTTTTCCACCACAGCTGCCAGCTCGGGCACCCGCAAAGAAACGTGATGCAGCCCCGCGCCGCGCCTGGAAATGAATTTTGCCACCGGCGAATTCTCCGAAGTCGGCTCGAGCAGCTCCAGGCGGCTCTCTCCCACCGGCACCATCACCAACCTCACCTGTTCGCCCTCTACGGTTTCTTCCGCCGAAACGCTCAGGCCCAATTTTTCGTAGAAGCTTCTTGAGGCTGCCAGAGATTTCACCGCAATTCCGAGATGGTCAATGGTGAACATCGGTTCCCTTTCCACTCTTTCCCAGGTTGCCGGCAAGTTCTTCCACCAGCGTGTACGGATCCCGCTTGTGCTCGGCGATTTCGGCGGCGTAACGTGACAAATCGCCTTGCCCGATGCCTTCACGTGCCATTTCGAGAAGCGAATCTCGCAACATCTCGATCAGCCGCTCCCGCCAGTTCTGAATCTTGTGCTCTAGCACCAGGCCCTCTTTTTGCAGATAAGCCTCGTATCCGGAGATGGCGGCGGCCAACTCGTCAATTCCTGTTCCATCGCTCGCCACGGTCTTGACGATCGGCGGTGTCCAGCGGTCGCTGCGGACCTCCAGCGATTGCAGGCCGCGTATCTCGCGTTCCACTTGCTCGGCGCCCTCACGGTCACTCTTGTTGATCACGAAAATATCCGCGATCTCCATGATCCCCGCCTTAATCGTCTGGACATCATCACCCATTCCCGGCACCAGAATCACGACCGTGATGTTTGCCAGACGCACGATGTCAATTTCATCCTGTCCTACGCCCACGGTTTCGATCAGCACCAGATCGCGGCCCGCGGCATCGAGCAGCGTCGCGACATCGGCGGTCGTGCGCGCTAACCCTCCGAGCGATCCGCGCGTAGCCATGCTGCGAATATAGATTCCAGCGTCGGCAAAGTGCTCCTGCATGCGGATGCGGTCGCCCAGAATCGCGCCGCCCGTATATGGACTCGTGGGATCGACGGCGATGATGCCCACGCTGCGATTCTCCATGCGATAGCGGCGGGCCAGTTGATCGACGAGCGTGCTCTTCCCCGCCCCCGGCGCCCCCGTGAGGCCAATCACGCGTGCCCGCCCACTGTATGGAAACAGCGCCTTGAGCAGTTCCGCCCATCCCGAAGACCGGTTCTCGACGACGCTGATGGCTCGGGCAAGTGAGCGTACGTCGCCCGCCCGAAGCTGCTCAATCCATGGCTGGAGGTTGTGATTCAACAGGTCAGTGTAAAGCAGAGACGGGACAATCAGAAACTGCAGGCCCAACCGGTCGTGTGTCAGTTTGGATTCTGTTTCCCTTTTAAGCCGGAAAAGACCAACCATAATCCGAGGAGCAAGAGCATGCATTCCACCACTAACATTGATGCAGCCTGCGTGGCGTTGTCGGGCTGAAGGGCTCTAGCACCGGGAAGCAATAGCTGTTTGATCTCTACCGAGACTAAGAGAAAGCCAAGAACAACCTTCCACCAGATAAATCTTTGGCTCAGGCGACGGCTCCTTAGTGTTTGTGTTCCAACCATCCAACCAATTCTTCCAAGCTCCAAACATGATCGGACAGAGCAGCAGCCATCGCTGGGGCAATTCTCAGCGTCTTGTGGATTCTGGCGAAATTGTACTACACGGCATGAATTGCAACCATCGCGACGTGGTTGTCGATTTTCTTTGAAAAGCCATTTGTGAGCCGAGTAAATCGGCGCATTCCCGCCCAACCGCGGCGCGATGCTCCCGCAGCGACTAGCGCCTGGCGACACCGCAAGCCGGGCATGACCATGGTGTCCCGCTGATCAGGGGAGTACCGCAAAATGGACAGGTGGTTTCACTGGCGGGTCGAATGGTGTTTCGCATTTGCCGCAAAG
>Ga0193726_1001807_pt1 | contig 15786 bp, 18 predicted proteins | sample H2c1metaG_FD_144928 | JGI IMG/M metagenome (GOLD analysis project Ga0193726, IMG submission 144928) | Soil microbial communities from a riparian zone of the East river system, Colorado, United States - H2c1 | ecosystem: Environmental > Terrestrial > Soil > Riparian zone | place: USA: East River... | reverse complement strand
CGCAGCCGCAGGGTCACCTCGGTCACCACGCCCAGGGTGCCCTCGGAGCCGACGAACAGGCCGACCAGGTCGAGCCCGGCGACGCCCTTGGTGGTGCGCCGGCCGAGGCGCACCGCCTCGCCGTAGCCGACGGGACCGCCGACCACGGCGCGCAGGCCCAGCACGTAGTCGCGGGTGACTCCGTACTTCAGGCAGCACAGGCCGCCCGCGTTGGTGGCGACGTTGCCGCCGATCGTGGACCACGGGGCGCTGGCCGGGTCGGGCGGGTACCACAGGCCGTGCTCGGCGACGGCCGCCTTGACGTCGTCGTTGACCGCGCCCGGCTGCACCACGGCCAGCAGGTTGTCGGGGTCGATCTCGACGACCCGGTTCATCGCCGACAGGTCGAGGATCACGCCCCCGGCGACCGCGTTGGCCCCGCCCGACAGCCCGGTGCCCGCGCCGCGGGCCACGATGGCCGCGCCGAGCTCGGCGCACGTGCGCACGACGTGCTGCACCTCGGCCTCGGACCGGGCGCGCACCGCGGCGGCCGCCGCCCCGGCGGGCGCCCACTCAGCCTCGTCGTGGGACAGGAAGGCGAGCACGTCCGGGTCGGTCACAATCCGGTCGCCGGGCAGTCCCCGGCTCAGCGCCTCGACCAGGACGCCCGCCCCGGCCGCGACCTCGCCGCGGGCGACACCGGTCATCCCCTCGCCCCGACCGACGTCGGTCACCCCGTCGCCTCGGGCAACATCGGTCACCCCATCACCTCGGGCAGCGTGGTTCTTCTCCTCGCCGCGGATCACGTCGGTAATCCCCTCGCCTGCGCGGACTGGCTTCATGACACGACCCTAGGCGGTGCCGGCTTCCGAGATCACTTCCGCCCGGCGGGAGATTCGGGCATTCTGGCTCTCCTAGCACAGGAGGCGGCGCAGATGCCAGGTGTCACCATCTCGGGGGGCTACGGCGCCGGCGGCAGCATCATCGCCCCGGACGTGGCCAGGCTGCTCGAGCTTCCCCTGCTCGACCGGGCGATCAGCTCGCGGGTCGCCGCGCAGCTGCGCGTCTCGGTCCAGGAGGCTGAGGGCGGCGCCGTCCGCCGGTCCTTCCTCGAGATCCTCGCCCCGCTGGCCGCGGGCGTGCTGGCCGTCAACACCGACGCGGCGCCGCGTGACCGGGCTGAGCCGCCCAACGAGGCGGGCCTGTTCCGCGAGCAGGCCGAGGCCATCATGCGGGCCGCCCTGGCCGGCGGCGCGGTCATCCTCGGCCGGGCCGGCGCGGCGGCGTTCCGGGCGGAGCCGGGCGTGCTGCGGGTGCGGCTGTTCGGGCCGGCCGAGGCGCGCATCGCGCAGGCCGCCCGGATCGAGAGCGTCGACGAGGCGACCGCGCGGCAGCGGCTCCCGGAGGTGGACCGCGCCCGCGCGCAGTACGTGCGGCGCCTCTACCGGGCCGACATCGACGACCCGGAGCTGTACCACCTGCACCTCGACAGCACCGCGGTGCCCCTGGACGCCTGCGCGGCCCTGATCGTGGCCACCTACCGGGCCGCCGTCCCGCCGTCGCCGGCCGAGCCGCCGTCGCCGGCCGCCCCGCCGTCGCCGGCCGCCCCGCCGTCGCCGGCCGGGCCGCCCGCCGGGCCGACTACAACGACATGAGCGTAAGGACGCTGTCGTAACAGCAGCAGCGACCGTACGGTCATGCTGTATCCGGGGACGGCGGCCCGCCCCCGGGTGGCCGCTAGTCGGGGACGACCGCGTCTACCTCGAACTCGACCAGCCACTGCGGATCGACGAAGCGTGACACCTCGAAGAACGTGCAGGCCGGCCGGACCTCGGCGAATCGCTCCGCGTGCGCGCGGGCGGCTTCCCGCCACTGGCTGATGTCGATGAGCATCACCCTGGTCCGGATGACGTCCGCCAGCGCTGCACCCGCTTCCTGCAGGGCCTGCTCGGCGATGTCGAGGCAGCGGACCGACTGCGCGTAGACGTCGCCGGGCGCCGCGGTGCCGCCGCCCTCCGCGATCGGCGCGGTCCCGGCCACGCAGACGTACGGCCCGACGCGCACGGCACGGGAGAAGCCGATTTCCGGTTCCAGCGGCGAGCCCGAGCTCACCAGGCGGCGAGAGGAAGTCACAGTCGCAGCATGCCAGAGCCGGGCCGGCGATCAAGGGCCGGTGTTCCCGGATGAGGGCGGCGCTGGCCGGCGGTTCCGCGGCCGGCTGGAAAGTTTCCTTCCTGAATTCCGATGTGGCCGGCAACCGGGGGGCGTGCTCGGCGGTGATACGAGGTATAAGCGTTCAATCACCTGATTGCCAGGGGGATGTCATGCCACGTTTCACCTGCTCGCCCGGCCGGATGGCCGGCGCGGCCGTCATGGCCGGGGCCGCGGCGCTGACCTCGGCGGCGGCGCTGGCCGCCCCGGCCGCCCCGGCCGCCCCGGCCGCCGTGGCCGCCCCGGCCGCTCCGGCCGCCCCGGTCGCCCCGGCCGCCTTGGTGGCCTCGGTGGCACCGCACCTGGTCGGCTGCGACCCGGCGGCCGCCGTCCGCCCGGCCGCGTACAACCCGATCTGCACCGACGGCGCGGGAACCGTCATCAGGCTGCACTGGTCCCGGTGGGCCGGCACGGCCGTGGGCACCGGCGAGTTCTACACCCACACCTGCGTCCCCAACTGCGCGACGGGCAAGGAAACCCTGTACCGGGTCAGCCTCAGGGCGTCACGAGTCCGCGGCGGTGACTACACCCGGCTGCGGTACACCTTCCCGGGCCGCGTCCCGGCCGGACTCAGCCGGTCCTTTGTCAGCAGGTATTCCGGGCACCAGTGGCACGGCAAGCTTGTCTAGCCCCGGCGTCCCGGCCCGGCCCAGCCGCACGGGCCGCCCGAGCCCGGCCCATGGGGCCGGGCTCGGGACGGCACCGCGCTCGAGAGACGGGGGGCTGGTGCGTGCGGAATGCCGATGACTTCGACCTGTTCTACGCGGGCACCGTGCGCCGGGTGACCAGTTACCTGCACGCGGTGACGGGGAGCCGGGCCGAGGCCGAAGACGCCGCGCAGGAGGCCTTCGCCCGGGCCTGGCAGCGGTGGGACAAGGTGTCCGGCTACGGCAACCCCGAGGGCTGGGTTCGCACGGTGGGCTACCGGATCAGCGTGAACGCCTGGCGCAAGGCGACGAGCCGGGCCGCCGCGCACCGCCGGCACGGCGTCCCCGACGACCAGCCGGGCCTGTCCCCGGACTACCTCGCCATCGTCGCGGCCCTGCGGCAGATCTCGGCGGACCAGCGGCAGGCCATCGTGCTGCACCATCTCGTCGGCCTCTCGGTGAACGAGATCTCCCGCGAGGCCGGCGTCCCGCCCGGCACCGTCAAGGCCCGCCTGGCCCGCGGCCGCCAGGCCCTCGCCGGCTACCTCGGCGACGACAGCGCACCCGGGCCCGGGGTCAGCGGGCAGGAGGCACAAAGTGCCTGACGACGACTTCGACCAGCTCGGACGGCAGCTGCGGGCCGGCGCCGGGCAGCTCGCCGACGATCTCAGCCCCCGGCCCGCCAACCTCATCCGCACCCGCGGCGACCAGCGCCGCCGCCGCAAGTTCGCCGGCTCCCTCGCCCTTGCACTGGTCGTCATCGGCGGCGGCGGGGGAACCGCGTACGCCCTCGGCCAGCATGGCCCGACCCCGCCCCGGCCCGTGGCGCCAGCCACCGCCTCCCCGAGTGCCCCGCCCGCGCACACGGCGACCCCGCCCGCCAGCACGATCTCCCCCGGCGCCACCAACTCCCCCGGCGGCACCAACTCGCCGGGCACCACGGCCACGACCAGGACGCTCCAGCTCGGGCCGCTCACCCTGCGCGTCCCGGGCACGTGGCGGATCACGGCCCGCGATGCCCTGGGCGACTACACGGTCAGCACCGGCTCGTGCCCGGGTGCCGCATTTTACGCCGCGGAGACCGGCTCGCCGTGCCCGTCCTTCTTGCTGATCCGGAATGCCGGGCCGACGCCAAACGATCCCGGGGTCAGCATGCAGACCTACGTGCCGGGCACGTTGTTCTGGAAGACGTCCACCGGGGTCACCGGCTGTCCCGGCAAGGCTCCTACTCCTACGACCTGGTGGCGGTTCCCGATTACCGAAAGGCCGCTGTCCAACGGGTACGCGCCGGTCACGGCGGCGAAGACGGCGGACTACACCGTCTGGCGGTTCGGCTGCTATAACCCTCCCAACGCGCCGGCGGTCTTCTACTTCCAGCAGCGCGACTGGTACCTGCCGGTCTCCAGGATCCTCATCGTCGACGAGTACGCCACCCCCGGCCTGGCCCAGATCCTCGCGACCGCCACCTGGGCCGGCTGAGGCCCGCCGGGGCACCTGCCTGGTCTGGCGGGAACCTAGATGAGCTGGAAGTGCGTCAGCTCGTCGTCGCTCATCAGCCGGGACCGGATGAGGAAACGCACGCCCTCGGGCGCCTCGACCGAGAAGCCGCTGCCGCGGCCGGGCACGACGTCCACCGTGAGGTGGGTGTGCTTCCAGTACGCGTACTGCGACACCGACATCCAGAACGGCACCGGGCGGTCCAGGCCGGGCACGGCCAGGTCACCCAGGTGCACGTCCGCATCGCCGGTGAGCAGGTCGCCGTCCGGGTAGCACATCGGCGAGGAGCCGTCGCAGCAGCCGCCCGACTGGTGGAACATCAGCGGGCCGTGCTGGACGGTGAGCCGGGCCAGCAGGTCCGCCGCGGCGGGGGTCAGGTCGACGCGGCGCGGTTCTTCCATGACGGGCAGTGCCTTTCCGGAGCCGGAGTCGCGGGGCGGGCCGCGTTCCGGCGGGTAGGTCGTTTCCGGCTGAGCGGCGCCGCCGGGCCGGGGCGGCTCGTCCGGGTCAGGGTCGGTGGAGACGCCCAGCGCACCCGTCAGCGCCAGGACCAGCGCGTCGCCATCGAGCTTCTCATACCAGCCCGCACCCAGCTTCAGGCTGCTGCGCAGAAGATGCTCGACGTCATCGGTGTCCAGGCCATCCGGGTGCGAGCGCTCGAGCAGGTCCCGCGTCACGGTCCCGAGCAGTACCGCGAGCTGCTCGGGCTCGACCCGGCTGAGGTCGTCGGCTGCCGCTGCGAAGGCCACGGCATCGCCCGCCCGCGCCGCCGAGAGGGCGGCGTCGACGGCCCGGGCCATCGCCGCGGCCGGCCGGGGCCAGGATCCGTAGCCGGCCGTCATCGAGCCCGGCCCGGTTCGGCCGCTGGCACGCCTCGCTCATCCACGGCCGCGAGCGTAGTGGACGCCGGCCAGATGGCGCCCGCCGGATACAGGCGCAGGCTAATCCGTCACGCGGCGCTCGCCGGCCGAGCGGCCCGGGACCCGAGGACCGGCTGGCCGCCGCGGACGCCGCGGTATCCCGCTTCCCAGGGCCAGCGCTCGCGGTCGTCGGCGTGCACCACCTGCAGCGCCCGGATCCCCGGCCCGTAGAGCTCGACAGCGGTCACCATGTGCGCGGCCGGCTCCGCGACCGTCACGATCTCAATCAGCGGGCCGCCGTGCAGCGGGATCCGCTCGCCCGGCCGGGGCGCTTCGGCATGCAGCACATGCGCGGCGACGTCGTTCAGCAGCCGGGTGGCCCGGCCCAGCGCCAGGCCCGTCACCGCTAACTCCGGCCGGCCCGCCAGGGTCAGCCCGACCGTGTACGCCCAGGGCGGGTGGATCCGGTCACGCTCGACGCCCTGCACGGCCCAGCCGCGGCAGGCGATCAGGCCGCGCAGGTGCGCGAGGTAGTCGAGCCAGGTGCGGTCGGGATGGTCACATTGCCAGCACATCGATGGCCTTCCTTCAGGTCGGCGGCAGCTGCTGCCATTGTGCGGGAAGGTACCGACAGTGTGTTCGATGCCCGGGTCCGGCCAGCGCGGTGCCGATAGCATGGATGGCGGAGCCCATCGCACGACCCTGACGCCGGCCGCCTGCGCCGCCGGCTGATCATCCGGATCCGGCCGCCGCGCCCGGGCGGCCGGGCCGGGCCGACAGTGTCCGTTCCGTCCGCCGGGGCCTGGACGGACCCGCGGGAGGACAGCCCGTGTTGCCCCAGCTCGCGTTCATCCTCGCCGCCGTGGCGGTCATCAGCCTCATCGAGGTCCTGGCCGAGAAGAGCAGGCTGCCCGCCGCGGCCCTGCTCACCATCGCCGGGCTGTGCTACGCCCTGCTGCCGGGCCCCAACCTGGCCCTGAACCCCGAGTTCATCCTGACGTTCATCCTGCCGCCGCTGCTCTACAGCGCCGCGCTGAACTCCTCGCTGCTGGCCATCCGGCGCAACCTGCGGCCGGTGATCAGCCTGTCCGTCGTGCTGGTGCTGCTCACCGCCGTGGTCGTCGGCGTCAGCGCCGACCTGCTCATCCCCGGCGTGACGCTGGCCGCCGGGATCGCCCTGGGCGCCGCGGTCGCCCCGCCGGACCCGGTCGCGGCCCTGGCCATCGGCCGCCGGGCCGGCCTGCCGCCGCGGCTGATCACCCTCATCGAGGGCGAGGGGCTGCTGAACGACGCCACCGCGCTGACCCTGTTCACGGTGGCCGCGGTCGCGGCCACCAGCGGCGACTTCTCGCCGGGCGGCACCGTGCTGCGGTTCGTCCTGGCGGCCGCGGGCGGGATCGCCGTCGGGGCCGTCACCGCCGGGGCGGTCCGCCTGCTGCGCCGGTTCGTGCACGGCCCCATCGTGCTCAACAGCCTCTCCCTGGCCACCCCGTTCGCCGCCTACCTGCTCGGCCAGGAAGCGCACGTGTCCGGCGTCCTGGCCGTCGTGGTCACCGGCCTGATCGTCGGCCACGACACCCCGCGCCGGTCCTCCGGGGCGAGCCGGCTGCAGACCGCGGCCGTGTGGCGGCTGGCCGACTTCCTGCTCGAGGGCTTCGTCTTCCTGCTGATCGGCCAGCAGCTCCCCGCCGTCATCCGCGGCCTGCGCAGCTATCCCTCCGCGACCATCCTGGCCGCCGGGTGCCTCACCGTCGGCCTCGTCATCGTGCTGCGGCCCGCCTGGCTCATCGGGACCCAGGCCCTGCCGCGCCGGCTGCGGCTGCGGCTGGGCGCGCGGGACCGCGACGACCAGCGCCGCCTCAGCGTGCCCGAGGTCGCGGTGATGAGCTGGGCCGGCACCCGCGGCGTCATCAGCCTCGCCGCGATCTTCAGCCTCCCCCTGACCACCGCCGCGGGCGCGTCCTTCCCCGACCGGGACCTGCTGATCTTCTGCACCTACCTGGTCGTGCTCGTCACCCTGCTCGGCCAGGGCCTCACGTTCGCGCCGCTGGCCCGTGCCCTGGGCCTGCGCGCCGACTTCGCGGACCAGGCCCGGACCCGCAACGAGGCCCGCACCGCCGCGGTCACGGCCGCGCTGCGCCGGCTCGACGAGCTGGCGGGCGAGGACGACGAGGACAGTGACGTGCTCGACGTCAGCCCCGAGGTGATCGCCGAGCTCCGCGCGGGCCTGGAGCGCCGGGCCGCCCGGTACCGGCAGCGGCTGGACCAGCTCGACCAGCTCGAGGACGAGGACGGCGACGCCCGGCTGCCGCCGGGCTACCTGGCCGCCATCGAGGCCCGCCGCGCGGTCATCGACGCCCAGCGCGAGGAGCTGCTGCGCTGGCGCGACGCCGGCCGGCTGCCCGACGCCAGCCTGCGCGTCCTGCAGCACGAGCTCGACCTGGAGGAGAACTCGCTGCGCCGGCCTGAAGCCCGCTAGTCCGCTGGCCCGTCCCGGCCTGACCTAGGTGTCGGCCAGCCACGCCAGCAGGCGGCCGCGTGACCAGCAGCGGCCGACGGCCTGCGCGCACAGGGCCGACTGGCTGAGCACCGCCAGGCCGATGATGCTGTGGCCGGAGGCGCGGCGGTCGCCGAGTGTGGGGATGGCCGGCGCGACGCCGACGCCCTCCGCTGACACCCAGGCCACCGCCCGCCCGGCCGCCGCCTCGCCGAGGCGGTCCAGGAAGCGCAGGCGCCTGTCGACCGGGAAGCGCGACAGCGCCCACGTCGTGGTGACGACCGGCAGGGCCGCCGCGGGCACCCGGGCGAGGGCGTCGGGCAGTACCTCGACGGCGTCGCCGCGCAGCAGCAGCGGCGGGGCCGTCGCCGCCAGGGCCAGCTCCGCTGCCAGCCCCGCGGCCTGCTCGCGCTGGTCGGGCCACACGCAGGCCCGCAGCCACCGCGCGTCATCCGCGTCGGTCACGTCGACCGGATCGAGGTCGATGCCGACCCGGGCGACGACCTCGGGCATCGCCCGCGCCGGGACGGGCCGGCCGCCCACGACCGAGCACGACAGCTGCACGGGCGATGACGGGTCGCCCAGCGACTGCCCGTTGCTGTAGGTGATGCCGACCCGGTCGACGCTGAGGCTGAGGCCGGCCGAGCAGCCCACGTCGATGAGCCCCACCGCGTCCGCGCCGGCCCGGCGGGCCGCCTCGGCAATGGCCGGATACAGCACGGCGCAGCGTCCGGTCTCGGCGGCCCGGACCGGCCGGCGCCCGGCGAGGGCCACGACCGGGCCGGTCATGCGCAGCAGCGTGTCGACCGCCGCGGCGGCGGCTGCGTCGCCGTCGGCGGCGGCATAGGCCGCGGCCAGCGCCGGGGCGCGTCCGGCGAGGGCGAGGTCGTGCAGCGCCGCGAGGATCACCGCGGGCTGCCGCCTGCGCGCCGGGGCCGCCTCGACGGCGCGCAGCGCCGCGCCGGACTCGCTCAGGGCCACGGCGACGCGCTGGTACAGCGGCGATGTCCCGGCGGCGTCGACCTCACCGAAATGCCGGTACGCCTGAGCGAGCGTGCGAGCCCGGCCGCCGCGTCCGGCGCGTGCTGCGGTCGGCCCTGTCACCCGGCGATTCTAGGCCGGTGCCCGCTGGCCCGGAGCGCGGCCGGACCGGGCAGGCCGGCCGGTCAGGGCAGCTCGACAGTCTGTGCGCGCATCAGCTCGCGCAGCCCGCCGTCGAGGACGGGCGGCAGCGCCTGCCCCAGGAGCGTGAGCTGGTCGGCGATCAGCAGCAGGCCGTGCGCCACCACCGCGGGGCCGGGCGGCACGGGCTCCTCGTCCGGGTCGGGGGTGATGCCCAGCGCGCCGGTCAGCGCCACGATGATGAGATCCCCGTCCAGCGGCTCGTACCAGGCGGCGGCGGCCCGCAGGCAGCTGTGCAGGACCCGGGCCGCGTCGTCGGAGTCGAGGCCGTCGGGGTGCGAGCGCTCGAGCAGGTCGCGGGTCAGCGTCCCCAGCAGGACCGCGAGCTGCTCGCGGTCAAGGCCACTGAGCTCGGCGGTCGCGTCGCCGAAAGCCGCGGCGTCGCCCGCCTGCGCCGCCGTCACCGCGGCGTCGACGGCCACGGCCATGGCCCGCGCCGCCGGGGGCCAGGACCGGTAGCCGGCCGTCACCGGTCCGGCCCGGGCGACGCGTCCGGAGCCGGCGCGTCCGGAGGCGCCACGTCCAGCTCAGGCGAGTCCGGCGCGTCCGGAGCTGCTGCGGCCGGCGCCGGCCGGCGCTTGCGGGGGCCGGCGGAGCGGGGCGGCTGAGCGCGCATGTGGTCGCGGACGCGGGCCATGATGTCGCCGAGGTGGTGCAGGTCCTCGTCGGACAGGGCGTCGATGAGCTGCCTGCGGGTGACCTGGATGTGGCCGGGGAAGACGCGGCCGAGGAGGGCCCGGCCGCCGTCGGTGATGGTCACCAGGGTGGCGCGGTCGTCGGCGGAGCTGGGGCCGCGCGTGATGAGGCCCGCCTTCTCCAGCAGGCTGGCCTGGTAGGTCAGGCCGCTGCGGCTGTAGACGACGCCGTCGGCCAGCTCGGTCATGGTCAGCTGCCCGCGGGCGGCGAGGCGGGCCAGCAGCTGGAACTGCACGTAGCTGAGGTCGCCCTCGGCGCGCAGCTGCTGCTCGACGCGGTGCTGGAGCAGGCTGACGGCCTCCATGAGCGCGAAGTAGGCGTCCAGCTCGTCGGCAGCGAGAGCCGGGGCGTCGCCAGCACCGGGCCCGGCATCGGTCATGCCCCCACCCTACCTGTTTCGAATTCTAAGCATTGTGACGAGCGTCACTCCGCGAGAGGTACTGCTTCGAACTCGAAGCAGGTTAGAGTGATCGCGTGCTTCAAGTTCGAAGCATAACCCAAAGACCACAGGAGATGTCATGAAGGCAGTGCGCTACCACTCCTACGGCGACAGCGGCGTCCTGGCCTACGAGGACGCCGAGCGCCCGGCGGCGGGTGCGGGCCAGGTGGTGGTGAAGGTGGCCGGCGCCGCATTCAACCCGGTAGACGTCGCGATCCGGGCCGGTTTCCTGCAGCAGGTGTTCCCGCTCGCCCTCCCGCACATCCCGAACTTCGACGTCGCGGGCGTCATTACCGAGGTCGGCGCGGGGGTGAGCGGGTGGAGCGCCGGAGACGCGGTGGTGGCGTTCCTGCCGATGACCGCGCCCGGCGCGGCCGCCGAGTACGCCGCCGTGCCCGCCGAGACCCTGGCCGCCGCGCCCCGCGCCGTCGAGCTGGCCGACGCCGCGGCGCTGCCGTCGGCCGGCCTGACCGCCTGGCAGTCCCTGTTCGGGGAGGCCGGCCTGCGGGCGGGCCAGAGCATCCTGGTCAACGGCGCGGGCGGCGCCGTCGGCGGCTACGCCGTCCAGCTCGCCGCGCAGGCCGGCGCCGCCGTGACCGCGACCGCCAGCGAGCGCAGTGCCGCGCGCGTCCGCTCCTATGGCGCGGGCCGGGTCATCGACTACACCGCCGCCCCCCTCCCGGCGGCGGTGGCCGGGCAGCGGTTCGACGTGGTGCTCAACCTGGTGCGCACCAGCCCGGAAGAGACCGCTGCCCTGGCCGACCTGACCGCCGACGGCGGGGCCTTCGTCAGCACCACCACCCCCGGCCCGGACGATGCCGGCCGCGGGGTGCGGACCATCCCGGTCTTCGTCCGCAGCGACGCCGCCCAGCTCGCCGAGCTGGTCGCCCGCGTCAGCGCCGGCGACCTGAAGATCGACGTCGCCGGGCGGCGGCCGCTGGCCGACCTGCCCGCCGTCCACGACCAGGCCGCCGCCGGGCAGCTGCCCGGCAAGATCATCCTGATTCCGGATCTCTAGGAGGACGACATGAGCAAGCAGCAGCGAGACGCCATCGACGCGGCCCTGCGCGCCGAGCCCTTCGACCTGGGCCAGAGCACGGAACAGCACCGCAAGTCGTTCGACGCGTTCGCGGTCCGCCCGTACCCGGCCGACGTCGTCGCGGCCGACGTGTCCGTCGGCGGAGTCGGCGCCATCGAGCTGACCGTCGCCGGCCACCCCGCCGACCCCACCGTGCTGTACTTCCACGGCGGCGGGTACGTTGCCGGATCCGCCCGGACCGGGACCCACCTGGCGGCCGAGCTGGCCCGGCGGGCCGGCGGCCGGGCCCTGTCGGTGGGCTACCGGCTCGCCCCGGAGCACCCGTACCCCGCTGCCGTGGAGGACGGCCTGGCCGCCTACGCCGGGCTGCTCGAATCCGGGGTCAGCCCGGCCCGGATCCTGGTCGCGGGCGACTCGGCCGGAGGCGGGCTGGCCGTGGCGGCGCTGCTCGCCGCCCGCGATCAGGGCCTGCCGCAGCCCGCCGCCGTCGCGGTCTTCTCCCCGTGGGCCGACATCACGCTCTCGGGGGCCAGCATGCGCGCCAAGGACGGCGCCGACCCGCTGTTCAGCTACGACGCCATGGGCTGGTACGCCGACCGGTACCTGCCCGCCGGGGACCGGTCCGCCCCGCTGGCCAGCCCGGTCTTCGCCACGCTGGCCGGCCTTCCCCCGCTGCTGGTCCAGGTCGGCTCCCATGAGGTGCTGCTGGACGACGCCGTCCGGCTGGCCGCGCTCGCCGGCCGGGACGACGTCGACGTGACGCTGCAGGTGGCTCCCGAGGGCACGCACGTCTTCCAGCTCCACTTCGGAGCCCTGGACGAGGCCGACGAGGCCCTCGACCAGGTCGCCCGGTTCTTCCGGCGGCAGCTCAGCTAGCGCGGCGTCACGGCGCCGGCCAGCCGGCCAGCAGCTCCGCGGCTCGCGCCCGGTGCTCGGGGAGGCGCTCGGCGTACAGGCTGTACCAGACGGTCAGGTGCAGCCGCCGGAGCTGCTCGCAGACCGCGAGCTGGCCGGCGTCCACGGCGCCGCCGTAGGCGGCCAGGACGCGCGCGCCGTCCAGGCGCCGGCTCGCCGTGGAGGGAGCCAGATCCCAGGCCGCCGGCCCGGAGCAGGCGTCCTCGAAGTCGTGCCAGGCCCATCCCGCGCCCGTGGGCATGAGGTTGCCGGCCCCGGCATCGCCGTGCAGGACCTGCCCGGCGCAGCCCGCCGCGCCGAGTTCCGCGGTGAGCCGGGTGAAGGCCAACGCCAGGGCGGCGGCGTCGCGGTCGCTGAGCCGGGTCTGCGGCCGGGCCAGGAAGGCCAGCACCGGAACCGCGCCGGGATAGCCCCGCAGGACGCCGTGCAGGTCCCGCAGCATCGTCCCGATGGTGGCCTCGTCCGGGAGCGCGGTCCCGGACGGCTTCACGTACCGCCAGAACGACATGACCTGGCCGCCCGCGCGGTGCACGGCCGCCGGCACCTCCGGGCTGGGCGCCAGCACCGGGGCGCCCTCCCCGGCCAGGAAGGCGGCGACATCCAGCTCGCGCGCCAGCCAGTCGGCGGCATCGGGGCGGACCGCCGTGGTGCTGGCGGCGACCTTGGCCACGACCGGCGACGGGCTCAGGTGGATGATGACGTTCGCGCCATCGGCCAGGATCACGGGTTCCGTGCCGGTGATGCCGAAGCCCGCGGCGACGGAGGCCGCTGCGTCAGCTGCGGCCGCCGAGAAGGTCGTGGTCATAGATCGATTATTGCGGTCCTTGTCGCGATCCCGGACAAAAGCCGCGCGGACACCTGGGCGGACTCCCGGCGGTCAGTGCGTGCCGGGCTCGTGCCCGGCGTGCCCGGCGGCCTCGAGCTGGAACGTCGAGTGCTCGACGTCGAAGTGCCCGGCCAGGCACGCCTGAAGCTGGTCCAGCAGCCGGGGCACGTGCCCGTCGTAGAAGCACGTGTCGTCGACGACGATGTGCGCCGACAGCGCGGGCAGCCCCGAGGTGACCGTCCACGCGTGCAGGTCGTGCAGGTCGTGGACATGGTCGGTGGACAGCAGGTGCGCGCGCACCGCCTCCAGGTTCATGCCCTCGGGCGCGGCCTCCAGCAGTACCCGGCCCGAGTCGCGCAGCAGCCCCCAGGATGCCTTCAGCATCAGCCCCACGACCAGCAGCGAGGCGATCGCGTCCGCCTGGGTCCAGCCGGTGGTCAGGATGACCACCCCGGCGACCACGGTGCCGATGAACCCGTACAGGTCCGTGAGCACGTGCCGGAACGCGCCCTCCACGTTCAGGCTCGACCGGTTGGCCCGGGCCAGCACCCACGCGGCCGCGATGTTGACGACGATCCCGGCCGCCGCGACCGCCACCACCGGGCCGCCGTCGACCTGCGGCGGGCTGATCAGCCGGCTGACCGCCTCGACGGTGACGATCCCGCTGACCACCAGCAGCGTGATGCCGTTCCCCGCCGCGGACAGGATCTCGGCGCGCTTCCAGCCGAACGTCCACGACCCGGCGGCCGGCCGCGCCGCCAGCCGGATCGCCCACAGCGCCCCGCCGATCGCCCCGACGTCCGACAGCATGTGGCCGGCATCGGACAGCAGCGCCAGGGACCCGGACAGCACCGCCACGACGATCTCGGCCAGCATGAACGCGGCCAGCAGCGCCAGCGCGATCAGGAGGTAGCGGCTGTCGGAGCTGGCGCCGGGCCCATGTGCATGGCCGCCGGCCTCGCCCGGCCCGCCCGGGCCGTGCCCCTGATCCGGGCAGCCGGCCATCAGCTGGCCCGCCCCTCGGGCAGCGGGCAGGCGGCCGGGTCCACGGCCAGCACGACGCCCAGCAGGTCCCCCAGCGCGTGGGCCAGCCGCGCGTCGGCCAGCTCGTACCGGCTGCGGCGGCCGTCGGGCACGGCCACCACCAGGCCGCACCCGCGCAGGCAGGCCAGGTGGTTGGATAGCGCCTGGCGGGAGACCCCGATCAGGTCGGCCAGGTCGGCCGGGTAGGCCGGGGACTCCCGCAGGGCCAGCAGCACCCGCGCACGCGTCGGGTCCGACAGCGCATGCCCGAACCTGGCCAGGACCTGCCCCGAACCCATCATCGTCACGCCGCCCACAGTACATCAGGCAGTGAATACAGGAGACGATGAACTATCGGGCGATTCCGCCCGCCGGTCCCGCTCCGGATTTTCCCCCGCCGGGACCTCACGGACCGCGGCCGGCCGGCGTCTTCCTGCCGTGCGCCCCGCCCGGGGCACCGCGAACTTCGGCAGGAAGGAACGACCCATGTCGGTCGAGGAGAACAAGGCCATCGTCGGGCGCTGGTTCACCGAGTTCTGGGGCCCGGACTTCAATCCCGCGGTCATCGACGAGCTCGCCGCGCCGGACATCCGCTTCGAGTACTCCCTGCACGCGCCGTGCCGGGGCCGCGAGGAGGTGCGCGCCTTCGCCGCCAAGTTCCGCGCGGCGTTCCCGGACCTGGCCTTCGGCGGCACCGCGGACCTGATCGCGGAAGGCGACTACGTCGTCGGCCAGTGGATCGGCGGCGGCACCCAGACCGGCGCCGCCTTCGACGACATGCCGGTCGGCGCGCTGCCCGCGGGCACCGGCAAGGCCATGCGGTTCACCGGCACCACGGTCCTCAAGGTCGAGAACGGCCTGATCACCGAGGAGGTCGGCCTGGACGACGGCGTGACCGTCCTGCAGCAGCTGGGCCTGATCACCGCGGCCCCGGCGGCCCGCCCGGCCCGGCAGCCCTGGCCGGTCTGAGCGGCGGAGACGGTGCCCGCCGCCGGCGCCTCACCGCGCATCCCGGCGAGCTGGCTGGCCCGCTGCCCGCGGGCCGGCCAGCCCCCGGCCAGCCACACCGCCGCCGAGCTGGCCGCGCTGCTGCACCTGCTCCGAGCAGCCCGGGCGTCCACCATCGCGATCGGCCACGGCCGCCATCCCGCGTCCGCGGCCGCCGCCCAGGCGCTGGCTGACGCGTGGACCGGGGCCACCCGGACGGTGCCGGACGCCGCGCGGACCGCGGGCACCGTGCCGGACGCGACGCGGACCGCGGGCACGGTGCCGGACGCCGCGCGGACCGCAGGCACGGTGCTGGCAGTCGTCAGCTATCCCGCGGACGCGGCGTCGTGGCTGCGCCCCGCCCGGCGCCTGGCCCGCGGCCAGCCCGATGCCTGGGTCATCGCCGACAACCCGGCCGGCTGCGCTCAGCTCGCGCGCCGCCTGGCCGGCCAACCCGGCTGGGCGGCCGCCCGCACCCTCGGCTTCGCCAGCGTGGCCACCGCTGACCTCATGAGCCTCGCCGGCCCCGGCCTCCTCGACGGCATGACGGGAGCCACCCCGGCCGGCGGAACCTGGCGCATCGAAAACAGCCAGCTACTCAGGTACGCCACGCGCCGCGGCCGCGGTGGCACAGCATGACCGTACGGTCACTGCTGCTGTTTCAGCAGCGACCGTACGGTCATGTCGTTGTCCTCTCTAGCGGGCAGCCGGGGCGCGCAGCCGACTCGCCCGGTACTGTCGCGTCGTGGCGCCGTCCCGGTTCGTGGTCCAGCTGCATGACGCGACCGCGCTGCACTTCGATCTCCGGATTCAGGACGGCGGGGTCCTGCGCTCGTGGGCCGTGCCCCGGGGCCCGTCCCTCGACCCCGGGGTCCGCCGGCTGGCCGTGCCGGTCGCCGATCATGACCTGGCCGCGGGCGACTTCGAGGGCGTCCACGAGGGCCAGTCCCGCGGCACCGGCGCGGTGATCATCTGGGACGAGGGCCGC
>Ga0193726_1001806_pt1 | contig 15790 bp, 13 predicted proteins | sample H2c1metaG_FD_144928 | JGI IMG/M metagenome (GOLD analysis project Ga0193726, IMG submission 144928) | Soil microbial communities from a riparian zone of the East river system, Colorado, United States - H2c1 | ecosystem: Environmental > Terrestrial > Soil > Riparian zone | place: USA: East River... | reverse complement strand
CGCCTCATTGCGCGCCTGGGCCGGCAGCCGCACGGTATCTGCCGACTAAGCGCGCCTTGACGAGGAACGTGCGACTTGGCTCCCGATGGAGGACAATGAGCCGCACATATACAGTATGCCTTGGGGGAGTTTTCCTTGACTCACGCTGCCATCGTCGGCTGGGGCAAATGCCTGCCGCCGTTAATTTTGACGAATAAAGACCTGGCCACCTTCCTGCCGACGGACGATGAATGGATCACGAGCCGCACCGGGATGAAGGAGCGGCGGATCTCCCATGTGCCGGGCATCGAACTCGCCATCACGGCGGCTCGCCGCGCCATCGCCTGCGCCGGCATGCAGGGCAAGGACATCGAGCTGGTGATCTACGGCAGCTGCAGCAACGATGAACTCGTGCCCAACAGCGCCTCCGGCGTGCAGCAGCGAATCGGTGCCACGCAAGCGGCGGCTTTCGACGTCAACACCGCCTGCACCAGTTTCATGTACGGCCTCTCGATCGGTTCATCGATGATCAAGACCGGCATCGTCAAAAACGCGCTGGTGATCGGCGTCGAACTGATCTCTCAGTACATGGATTGGGACAATCGCAACGTGGCTGTGCTGTTCGGCGACGGCGCCGCCGCCATGGTGCTCAAGGAATCGCAGACCGAGGCCGGCGTCGTCGCAGAGAAGCTGCAGTGCTACGCCGACTCCCGTCACATCCTGCGGGTGCGCGGCATGGGCACGATGTATTCCAACCTGGGCGTGCAATACGGGCAAACCACCTGGGACTTCGACGGCCAGGAGATTTTTCGCAAGGCCGTGCAGGGCATGAGCGAAGCCAGTCTCGACGTGATGAAAAAAGCCGGCGTCAGCATCGACGATATTGGATTGGTCGTGCCGCATCAGGCGAATCTACGCATCATCGACGCCGTCGCCAAGCGCGCCGGCGCGAGCGCGGACAAAGTGTTTTTAACGGTGCAGAAGTACGGCAACATGAGCTCGGCGACGGCTCCGGTTGCTCTGGTCGAAGCCGTCGAAGAAGGCCGCGTGGCCCCCAACAGCCTGGTGCTGATGCCGGCGTTCGGCGGCGGCCTGACTCTGTCGGCGCACCTGATCCGTTGGGGCGATCGACTCACGCCTTTGAGCGCAAGCGATGCGGACTTGCCGCCCACCTCGAAGACCGCACTTGAAATCGTCAACGAAATTCGCGCGCAAAAAAAACTCGGCGAAGCCGAGGCTGCGCGCTTCAGCAGTTTGAGTTTCCCGGAGAATCGCGCCGGCTAACTCACTCGACGATTGCTTGGCGGGCTGGATGGATTCGTGCCCGAAACATGGTCAAATGCAGCACGAAAACAAGAATGGGAGACTTTCATGGGCGATATGGATGACGGCGTCAGCCGTCGCGATTTTGTGCAGGGCGCTCTGTCGGGCGCCGTATTGATGGCGGCTCCGGCGGTGGCGCTCGCCGCATCGGGCGATAACCCCGACAAAGCAGCGGTATTGGCGCAGATCCCGAAGATGCATGCGGAAAATGTCAAACGCCTGCAGGATTGGATTGCGCTGCCTTCGATTGCGGCCGAGAACCGCAACTATCCGCAGGGCGCGGAGTATATGGCGAAGCTGGCCGAGCTGGCCGGCTTCAGCGGCGTGAAAATCATCCCGACCTCGGGCAAGCCCGGCGTTTTCGGCCGCTTGGACTCGGGCGCGAAGACGACCCTCGGGGTCTATTTCATGTACGACGTGAAGCAGTTCGTTCCCGAGGAGTGGAGTTCGCCGCCGCTCGAGGGCCGCCTGGTCGAGAAGGCCGGTTTGGGCACGGTCTGCATGGGACGCGGCGCGGTGAACCAAAAAGGTCCGCAAAATTCTTTCTTGAGCGCGCTCATGGCCTTCAAGGCCACCGGCAAGAAGTTGCCCGTCAATTTGATGCTGGTCTGCGAAGGCGAGGAGGAAATCGCCTCGCCCCACTTCGGCGAAATCGTGAACAGTCCCGATGTACTTCCGCACCTGAAAGGCTGCCTCGGCGTATTGCTGCCGGATGCCAGCCAGGATACGGACGGCAGCGTGCAAGCCGCGGCCGGAGCCAAGGGAGTGGTGGAACTGGAATTGGTATCGGATGGCGCCACCTGGGGCCGCGGACCGAAGAAGGACATCCACTCGAGCCTCGAAGCGCAGGTCGATTCACCCTCCTGGCACCTGGTGCAAGCCTTGAATACCCTGGTGGAAAAGGACGGGCATACGCCCGCGGTCGAAGGCTTCTTCGAGAAGGTCAAACCTCTGTCCGAGACGCAGAAGAAAATGGTCTTGGCCTATGCCAATTCCGTGCCCGAAGCCACGATAAAAGCCGAATTCGGCGTCGATCATTGGGTGCACGACCTGAACTGGCAAGACTCTCTCATGCGCCTGTTCTCGCAACCCACGATCAACATCGAAGGCTTGGTCGGCGGCTACACGGGGCCGGGCGGCAAGACGGTCCTGCCGCACCGGGCCGTGGCGAAGATCGATATGCGATTGGTGCCCGACATGACGGCGGCCGATACGCTCGCCAAGGTGAAGGCACACCTGGCGAAGCACGGCTTCGGCGACATCCAAGTCAACATGAGCGGCGGCTACGATCCGACGCAGACCGACCCGGACAGCCGCTTCTTCAAGGCCGTGATATCGACCTTCGGCAAGTTGGGCTCTCCGCCGCTCGTCGTGCCGCGCAGTCCCGGCTCGTGGCCCGGCTATCGGTTTACCGGTCCGCCCTTGAATCTTCCGGCGGGCGACTTTGGCTTAGGTCACGGCACCGGCGCGCATGCGCCGGATGAGTACTACTTGATCGACTCGAAAAATCCCAAGATCAAGGGATTGGACGGCGCCAGCGCCTCGTTCGTCGAGTTCCTCTACGCCATAGCGTGACCTGCAGTGCCGGCGGCGCAATGCCGCCGGCTTTTAAAGGCCTGGGCGAACGATTCGGCGGCGATACAATGCCGTCATGAGTACCATTCCCGCGCCTGACCGCCCCATTGCAACCGCCGACAGCACCGTTCCAGCGCCCGAAGGCGCCTTTTCCGCGGCTGACCTGCGCACCTGTATGCGCGTGCTGCGCGCCATCGAAACCGACCGCTCCCACCTGACCAGCCTGAGCCAGGAGCAACGGCGCGACCTGTTGACCCTGGCCGGTCTCATCACCAAGCCTGAGCGTCACGAGGTGTCGCGAATGCTCAAAGGCTTTCGGCGTGCCAAGCGCCAAGCCATCAAGGAGCATGACCGCGGCATCATCGAGGGCGCGGGCCTGCGCGTCCAGCGGCGCGCCAAGGTTTACGCACCGCTCTGGCTGGAACGGCCGAAAGCAGAAACCGCGGAGCCGCGCGCCGAATTTCGTCAGGAGCGCAATTGCTACATATGCAAAAAGGCGTTTGCAATCGTGCACCGCTACTACGATTCGATGTGCGAGGCCTGCGGCGAATTCAACTACGCCAAGCGCGGACAAACCGCGGACCTCACCGGCCACTACGCCCTGGTCACGGGCGCGCGCGTCAAAATCGGCTTTCAAGCTTGCTTGAAGCTGCTGCGCGCCGGCGCATACGTGATTGTCACCACACGCTTTCCCGTGGATGCAGCCGAGCGGTACGCGAACGAGCCCGACTTTGCGAGTTTTCGCGCGCGGCTGCAAATTCACGGCCTCGACTTGCGGCATACGCCGAGCGTCGAACTGTTTGCGCAGTTTCTCACCGAGCGTCTGCCGCGGCTCGATTACATCGTGAACAATGCCTGCCAGACGGTGCGACGTCCGGCGGGATTTTTTCAGCATCTGTTGGCGCGGGAGGCCGAGTCGCTGGATCGCTTGCCGGAGAGCTGGCGCGGCCCGCTCGCCAACCATGACGAATTGCGACGGCGCATCGGCGCCCAGAGCGATCATGGCGGCGGCGCGCTCATTGCGGCGACGCCGCGCCTGCATGGCGAGGGACTTCTCTACAGCGCAGCCCTGTCGCAACGGCGTTATCTCGATGAAGACTATCAAGGCGGCGAAGCCCTGTTCCCGAAGGATCGCTACGACGAGGACTTGCAGCAGCTGGACCTGCGTGAGGTCAATAGCTGGCGCCTGCGCATGCACGAGGTCGAGACGCCGGAACTGCTCGAAGTGCAGCTCGTCAATGCCATCGCACCCTATGTACTCAATGCGCGCTTGAAGCCCCTGATGCTGCGCACAGCGGAGCGCCATAAGCATGTGGTGAACGTCAGCGCGGTAGAGGGTCAATTTTACAGAAGCACCAAGACCGACAAACATCCGCATACCAACATGGCGAAAGCCGCGCTCAATATGATGACGCGCACCAGCGCGCCGGATTTCGTCAAGGATGGAATCCACATGAACGCCGTCGATACCGGCTGGGTGACCGACGAGGATCCCGCCGCGCATGCCGCGCGCAAGGCGAATTTAGGCTTTTCGCCGCCGCTCGACATCATCGACGGCGCCGCCCGCATCATCGACCCCATTTTTGCCGGGCATCTCAGCGGTACGCACGTCTGGGGCCAGTTTTTGAAGGACTACAAGCCGGCGCCCTGGTAGCTCAGCAGATGTGCAGCGCGCTGGGGCCCGCCAGACAATCGGGCGCTGACACCCAAGTCGCGCCATCGTCGTGCGACACATACAGGCGTCCCGACATGTCGATCACAGCGATCATCGAATCTCGGGCCGCGATGCAGTCCGTATCGGCCTTACCGTCGAGCCATTGCGGCATCCCTGCGCCGAAACGCAGCAGCGGACCGTCGCCATCGATCGGGCGTCTGTACACTGCGCCTTGCGCCGCAAAGGGGTCTATGGATGCCGACACGTAGATGTCGTTTCTCCCAAAGGCGACGGCAGAGCAATGAGGGGCGTGCAGTCCCCGTTGCTCGATGGTCCATGTCGCTCCTGCGTCGCGGCTGATGCAAAGGCCTACGGCGGCCGCCGCTATTACGATCTCGGGCCGGCTTGGGTGCGCGCAGACTTGATGAACATCGCAATCGACATCGATAGTCGGCCGCCAGCTCGAGCCTAAGTCGCTCGATCGCGGCACGCCGCCAACGTGGACGTTGGCCAGCAGTACTGCGCCATTGCAGCTCGCCGCCATTGAACGAATTCCCAGCGGCGGTCCCATCACCTTGCCGTCAATGATCGCCGTACCTGCGTACCATTTGTCCCGGCCCTCGACGCGGTCAAACCCTGTTAAAACTTGCTGCGTACCGTCAGGATCAATGCGCAATATGCGGGCGTCATCGGTTCCCACAAAGACCACGTCTCCCATGGGCACGCAGCATGAGAGTTTGGATTCGCTATTTGCTACCGCGGACCATTGGCCATCGGCAGATCGCCGGCACAGCGAATTCCCGCCGACAATTGCGAGCACTCCTCCGTGTCCGTCCGCAACCAGACCGCGAACCGACTGACCGGAGAGTTCTGCACGGACCGTTCTCCCCATGACGTTGAATAGTCCGTTCTCCCACGTCGCGACCAGAATAGACGGGGCTGACATCGGCGTAACTCCTGCTTGGGCTAGATGCTCTCGAAGCGGTTGAGCGCTGCATTTTTGCGCACGGCATTGGCCGCGAACACCTGGCCGTTTGCCGCGATGTAGACGCCGGCGGGCAACGCTTGGACCGCGCCGATCGCCAATCCCAGATTGAACTCGGCATCGCTGTCGGCGAAACGGGCCGGCTGCAACGCTCCGGTCAATACGATGGTCTTCCCCTCGATGCCCTGCAGCTCACGCGCGGTTTCGACCATGGTGTCGGTGCCGTGAGTGACGACGACGCGCATGGCATCGGAGGCGGCAATTGCCGCGCGAATCGCGGCACGGTCCGCGGCGGTCATTTCCAAGCTGTCCTTGCGCAGCAGCTCGATGATGGGTACCTCGCCGATCACGCGCCCATGTTCGAGGATTTGACGCACCATGGGAGCGCCGACTTCATAACCGCCCTTCGCGTCGAAGTAGATTTTGTCGATCGTGCCGCCGGTTGTATATATGGTGAATTGCAAGCCGCTATTATAGGACGCCGCGCGGAATTCTCTTACCTTTGGAGCAAGCATTGACCCACGAGCCGCTGAAAACCCTGGCAGAGCTGTCCGGCTTCAAACAGACCGGCCGCCTGGACGAAGTGAGCCGCTTGTGCGGCGAATTTGCGCGCGCCTGGCCGCAGGCGCTGCGCTGGTTCGAATACGGGCGCTCGGCGGAGGGGCGCAGCATGCTCGCCCTCATCGTCTCGCGTTCGGGCGCGCTGACGCCGCAGCAGCTTCGCGGGCAGGGAATTCCCACGCTCATGATTCAGGGCGGCATTCACCCCGGCGAGAGCGACGGCAAGGATGCGGGATTCATCGCGCTGCGCGAGCTGCTGCAGGGTGAGGCCGCGACCTCCGTGCTGGAACGCATCGCCGTGCTGTTCGTTCCCGCCTTCAATGCGGATGGCCATGAACGCTGCGGCCGCTGGAATCGCCCCAATCAGAATGGACCGGAGGTTACCGGTTGGCGCACCACGGCCCAGAACATCAATCTCAACCGCGACTACATGAAAGCCGACACGCCGGAAATGCGCGCCATGCTGCGGCTCATCAATGAGTGGGACCCGCTGGTTTGCGCCGATCTGCATGTGACCGACGGCGCGGATTTCGAGCCGGATATTTCCCTGCAAGTCGAGCCTCTCAATCAGGGCGACGCCGCGCTCATGAAGAGCGGGCGGCAGATGCGCGACATGCTCATCGCGCGGCTGACGAAATTGGGATCGTTGGCGCTCGATTTTTATCCCGATCTTGCCAGCACCGATGATCCTGCATCCGGATTTGCCTTGACGGTGTATTCGCCGCGCTTTTCGACCGGCTATTTTCCGCAGCGCAATCGCTTCACGGTGTTGGTCGAGACGCATTCCTGGAAGCCCTACGCGCGTCGCGTGCAAGTCATGCGCAACACGGTGGTGAGTTTGGCCGACTTGGTCGCCGAACACGGAGTGTCGTGGCTGAAACTTAGCCAAAATGCCGATCGCGCGGCCGGCAGCCTGGGAGGCGCAGCGCTCGCACTCGACTACACTTCGAACTGGCGCGAGCCGGCCCAGGCCGGAGGCGCCACGCCCGATCGGGAGCCGTCATCGGCCGCGCGCATGATCGATTTTCGCGGCTATGCCTATACGCGCACGGCGTCCGCCATCTCCGGCGGACTAGTCACCCGATACGATGCCAAAACCCCGCAAATTTGGCGTGTGCCGTTGCGCGATCAGGTCAGCGCGTCGCTCGTGGTGGCGGCGCCTGACAGCGGCTATTTGCTGCCGCCGGCCTTCGCCGCGGACATTGCGGCGAGGCTCGATGCTCATGGCATCGCCTATGAAACACTGTCAAGCGCGCGCGAGAGTTTTCGCGGCCAAGCCTTTCGCGCCGCCCGGGTGAAATTCGCCGCCCTTCCCTTCGAAGGACGCATGCGCGCGGCGATCGAGGGCGCGTGGCAGGACGAAACTTTGAGCGCGCTCGCGGGCGCCCTCTTCGTGCCTGTCGCGCAGCCGTTGGCGCGGCTCGTCGTCGCGCTGTTCGAACCGCAGGCGCCGGATTCCTTCGCGGCCTGGGGACTGTTCAATGCCTGCTTCGAGCAAAAGGAGCACATGGAACCCTATGTCGCGGAGCAGATCGCGGAGCAGATGCTGCGCAAAGACCCGGCGCTCGGCCGGGAGTTTGCGCACAAGCTCGAAACCGATGCCGAATTCGCCGCGAGCCCCGGCGCGCGGCTGGAATTCTTTTTGCGCCGGCACGTCTCCTGGGACGCGCGCTACAACTTATATCCCGTGCTGCGAGTCTAAGACCCCTCAGACGGCTGCCAGCGTGTACAAATATCTTACGTACGACAGCGTCGCGTCCGCCATGCCTTGCACGGCGGGGTTGGCCGATTCGATCACGTAGTACTCATCCGGCGCGTGGGCGCGGCTGCCGTGACCGGTCCCGAAATGACCCGCGGGCAGACTGACGGGAGCGCCGGTAAAGATATAGCCCGGCCAGGAACCTGCAAGCCGCGGCGACAAGCTCACAGGCATGCCCAATTCCTTGTAGACAGCCGTCGAGGCCTTGATCAGCGAGGAATTCTCATCGGTCTGCGTCGGATCGTAGCCGCCGGTGATCTTCACTTCGATGTCGCCGTAACCACGCTTCGCCAGATGCGCCTTGAGCTTGGCCTCGCAATCGGCTGCAGTTTGGTCTGGAACCAAGCGCAAATCGAGCTTCGCCGTGGCCTTTGACGGCAGAATGGTTTTCCCGCCCGGTCCGGTGTAGCCGGCAAACATGCCTTCGATATTCACGGTGGGTTGCGAGGCGAGGCGTTCGAGCGCGTCGCGATAGGAAAGATCCCGCACCCAGTGCTGCACGCCGAGGAGCTTTTTGACGTCGGCCTCGTTGGTGTGCGCAACCTGTTCGCCGATGAGTTCCTTTTGACGCGCAGTCAAAGGCTTCACATGCTCGAACCAACCATCGATGGCCGGATCGTTGCCATCCTCAGAAACCAAGGTCGACAGCGCCTTGACCATGCGCCACACAGCGCTGTCGAGTTCCGCCTTGTAGCTGGAATGAATGTCATCCTTGGAGCCACGGCCCCAGCGTTCGGTGGAGGCCACCAATTCGACTTCGACCGCGCCCTTCGCGCCGAGCGCGATTTGCACCGAGCCCTGCGGCGACTGCGAGGCGAAGGGCATGAACACTTCGTGGCATTTGGACAATGCCTTCAAGACTTCGGGCTGATGCACGACCTGCGCAAAATGCGGCGAGGCGATTTCCTCCTCGCCTTCGGCAACCAGCACGATGTTCACCGGCGGCTTGCGGCCCGCCGCCTTCAAGGCATGCAGTGCGGCGAGAAAGGTCGCTTCAGGTCCCTTCTGATTGATTGCGCCGCGCCCGATCATCACCTTGCCGAAAGGCGGCCTGTCGACGATCGCGGCTTCGAGCGGCGGAGAACTCCACTCCTTTGGATCGAACTGTTTGACGTCGTACATGAAATACATGCCGATGGTGCGCGGCGCGCCCGCGTCCAGCGTCGCGAACACCCCGGGCTGGCCATCGGTGGGCATCACCTTCGCGCTTTGAAAGCCCGCATCCTTCAGCAGGTCGATCATCATTTGCACGCCTTCCTGCATATTGCGATTTTCCGCAGCGATCGAAGGCAGCGCGATCCAGCTTTGCAGACGCTTGATGGCCTCGGGCCGTTGCTTTTCGATGGCAGCGCGAACCGCGGTGAGATCGCCGCCGTGCCCGGCCTTGTTGGACTTGTCGGCTGCCGCCAGGATCAGTCTTGGCATGACCAGGGTGGCGCCCGCCGCCGCTGCCGTCATCAGCAAACCGCGCCTATTCTTATTCTGAATATCCCAATCGCGCATCAGGTTCTCCCAGGAGTAATTGTCCTGGGAATGTAGCACCGATTCAGTGCGGCTGCGATTCAGTGCGGCTGCGATTCAGTGCGATTGCGATTCAGTGCGATTGCGATTCCGGCGCGGCGTTGGAGTAGCGCCGCGCGGCGCTCTGGTCGGCGGCGCGCACAGCCGGCGTGGCAGCCACGCGCTTGGCGGCAGGCTTCGCCTCCAAGGCGGCGATCTTGGCCGTGACGCCGCGATCGCTCGGCGCCAGCGCGGCAGCGCGCCGATAAGTGCGCAATGCATCCACCGGCCGATTGGCGCGCGCAAAAGCGTCGCCGAGAGAAGTCAGCAGACCCGCATCGCTGGGATTTCGGCGAATCGCATCGTAGCAAGCTTCCACGCTGCCGCGCGCGCGGCAGCGGTCGGCATCCGGGTTTGATGTCGCCGCCCACGCACCTGAGACCGCCAGAAGAAGCAGCCATGCGAGCGCGCGGATCATGAGTCCATGTCTCTGACCAAGCGAATTCCCACAGTGCTGGTTCGATAATTTGCCCGCACGTACGCAGGATTGCTGAACCACGAACCACCGCGAAGTTCGCGCTCCGAGCAATCGCCGTCCGCGCGCGCCGAGCCGTCCGCCGGCGCGCCTGCATAGTCTGGGTTCCAACAATCCTCAGTCCACTGAAAAACGTTGCCCAGCATGTCGTTCAATCCGAAGGTGTTGGGCTTGAAGGTACCGACCGGCGCGGTGAAGACGTAGCCATCATCGCAGGCGAACACCGCCCACCCGGGATAGCGGCGTACGGCGCTTTGGTCGGCGACATTCGCGCCCGCACAGGCAGTCGTACTGTCCGGCCAGGGTTGAACCGCTGCGCCGCCCGCGCGTGCCGCGTACTCCCACTCCGATGCGCTCGGCAACCGGTAATGGTGTCCGGTTTTCGCCGACAGCCACCCAGCGTAGGCCTTGGCGTCATTCCACGAAGCGCATGTGACCGGGTGCGAACCGCTCTGCGCGAATCCGGGATTGTCCCAACCGTTGTCGGGACGATGGCGCCAGTCGCCGTCGTAAATATCGCAGCCCTGCATGCTGCGGCCCGTCGCCGTGACGAAGTCGCGAAACTGATCCACGGTCACCGCATTGGTCGACATGGCAACCGGATAAGCGATTGCGACGGCGTGCAATGGCTTTTCGAAGGAGCCGGTCCCGGCCGCGGAGCTTGCCGATCCTTGCTCGAAGCGTCCGGCGGGCAGCACCGTAAGCGCCGGGCAATCCGGGCAATCGCGCATCACCGTGCCGGGCTTCGGCGTGCCGACAGCAGGCGCCGCAGGCGCAAGCACCGGCTCCGAGCCACGACGCGAATAAGCCCACACCATCACTGCGAGTACGACGATCGCTGCCGCCGAGCCCGCCACTCTCGCGCGTGTGTTGGGTTTCCATTGCGGCGCGCGTTTGCCGGGGAATATTTGCAAGGCCTCCGCGGGCGGCGACGTGGAAGCCGCAACTGCCGGCGACGCGGCTGCCGAGGACGCGGCTCTTGGGACGGCTGCTGCTTGTAGTTCCGCCATTCGTCGCGCATCGCTTCTCACCGACTGCTGCAATGTGGCCGCCAGCGACTCGGTATCGCGAAGCTTCGATTGCACGGCCATTAGCTGCGAACGCAGCGCATCACGCTCTGTGCGCATTGGAGCGGCAGCGTTGCGGCTCGCGTTCACTTCACGCTCGAGCGCGTCTATTCGCTTACGGGCGCTGTGCAATTCCAGTTCGAGCGGCTTGAGGCTCTGCTGCGAGTCGCGCTGCATGTTCTCAGTTTCCGCACGCGCGGCGGCCAGAGCGGCTTCGAGCGCGGCGGCTCGCGAGCGCGCCATGTCGAAATCCCTCTGAACTCGCTCGGCCGACTTTGCCTGCGACTCGAGCGAGGCCATCGCCTCCGCGTGTGCCTTTTGCGAGGCGGCCAGCTGAGCATTGTGCGCGGTGATCACTCGATCCGATTGTTGGCGCAGCGAGGCCAGCTGCGTGTTGCTGTCCGCAAGCGCTCGGCGCAATTCAGCTGTGGTGCTCTCGCGCGCCAGCAGCGACTCACGCAACGCCGCCATTTCAGCGAGGCGCTGCTGGGAGTCGCTCCGCAATTTTTCCGCTTCCGCGCGCGCCGCGACCAGATCCGCCAGGGTCTGTGTGCCGCTCTTCGCACCCGATTCCAGATATGCCCTGGTCTCCGCGCGCTCTCTCTGCGCCTCGGCGAGCCGGGTGTTCGATTCATCGAGCGATACCCGCATTTGCGCGATGACCGCGTCCCGATCGGAGATCGAATGGCGCGCGCTGCGCAACTCAGCTTGTACTTGCTCCGAGCCGCGGCGCGCTTCTTCGCCGCGCGCTCTCGCTGCTTGCTCGGAAGCGATCCGCTCCGCCAGCGCCCGGCCCAAATCTCGCGCCTTGGTTTGCTCGGCTTCCAGCGCCTCGCGCATCATGTGCGACTCGGTGCCCGGCTCGACGCCCGACTCGGACTCATCCGGGGCAAACTCGATCTCGTGTTCCAACGCTTGCGCGGCCGCGCGCTCCTTGGCTTCTTCAATAATCTGCAGGACCTCAGCGTGCGCATAGTCCGGCAATGGCGTGATCAATTCGCAGCGCCGCAGTACTTCCTGCAAATCGTCCGGCGGAGTACCCGCAGCCAATAGGCGCCTTAAATGGAATTGAACATCGGTGTAGGGGAGACCGCCGATTTCGAAGCCTTTCAGGACTTTTCTAAACGATGAGGCTGCGAATGACGTTGCGAGATCCATACGGCTTTTTTTACTCGCGAGAGAGAAGTTTCGCAAGACGTGAAACGCAGTCAAATCCCTTGCTTTCGTTGTATTTTTTTCAAAATGCAGTCGCCGCGGCGAACAGTGACCGTGGAGTGAATTCCGCGCCCAAACAAGAACGGTTCATCGGCGGCAAGACCACCCCTGGGCTGCGCCTAAGGCATCGGGTCTGGCTTGGATCGCGACATAATGTCGTAAACCGGCTTGTTGTCGGCATAGACGCGCCATTGCTTGACACCGTCCGCCTTCCACGATTGCCAGCCACGCGCTCGACGCACGCCATCTGTTCTCAGGTGAAAGTTTAGCCTCGCCAGCCGGCCCGCATTTTCTCGCGGCCGTTGACCGTGTGCCCAAGTGAATCGATGAACACGTGGTCCTCGGTCATGCAGCCGGCTAGCTTGTCAACGTGCTGATTGATGCCGTCGAGAAACTTGAGAGCCGCCTCGACTGCGGATTCGCTGCCGTTCTTCATGTTGGCGCCCGGCAAAACACGGCGCCGCCGAAATAGGTTCGCACCTTGCTGGTTTTGCGTTGCGCACCGGCCGTTCAGTCTAGCGGGTCATTGCGCAGGACTCCGGCAATCGCAACCATGGTATTCCAGTTGCGGGTGGTCGCTGGCACACCGTAGAGCCTGTCCAATGAACCGATCAGTCCAATGACCTTCATGTGACGTCGGTACATTCCCAAGACGAACCGGTTTCGTTGCGCGAGGATCTTCATGAGCCATTGACCGCTCGATGGGAATCGCATCGGCGTCGACGGCGTCAAGCGGGCGCGCCGCGACAACACGCTGACGAAGCGGACCACCCCTCCTCGCAGCGACTGCCCTTCAAAGGGGTTCTGCGAAACCAGACTCGTAATGTCGCGGCCCTGGCAAACGACGATCTCGGCGACAAACGGCAGTATGCGCGCCACTTCGGCGCGCGCTCGGGCCTGGGTCATCCTCTGCCGCAAGACCAGCGTACCCGCGGCGCCAATATTGACGGCGCCGAGGTGTTTCAGTGCCTCGGCCAGCTTTGTCGGCCGGAAAGTCCTGTGACCCCCGACGTTGATGCCCCTCAGAAAAACAACGAGCGCCACCCAATTCCCCCCACGAATTGCCCGGCAGCCTGCATTCTACTGCCGCCGCACGCCCCCGCGCACGCGCACGCGCACGCGCACGCGATGCTATGATTCGACGGCCCGATTTTGCCTGCTCCTAACAATCACAAAAAAATTCCGGAGGGTGCCGTGCAGAATCTTGTTTACCCCCACGAACGTACGCTTTCAGTCATTACGCTGGTGCTCGGTCTTCTGGCGTGGGTGGGGTTGATCGTCGGGACCTTCGGCGCCGCGCTGCTGATCCTCGCTGTCGGCTTCATTGCCTATTTATTTGCTCAGTCTGCGCTGATTGCGCGAATCAAAGGCGACGGCATTGAATTGTCGGAGGCGCAGTTCCCGGATTTGCAGGCCCAATTTTCCGCCTGCTGCGATCGACTGCAGATCCAGCCGCGTCCGCGAGCTTATATTCTGAACGGCAATGGCAGTCTCAATGCGTTTGCCACCCGGTTTCTGGGGCGGCAATACGTGGTGTTGAATTCCGATGTCGTCGATGCGATGAACAGGCAACCGGACGGCATTAGCTTCTATATGGGCCACGAACTTGGCCATCTGCGCATGAAGCATTTGACAGGCCGCTTCCTGCGCTGGCCGGTGCTGTGGTTGCCGCTGCTTGGCGCCGCGTATTCGCGCGCCAAGGAGAGCACCTGCGACCGGCACGGTCTGGCTTGTGTTAAATCCCCCGAGGTCGCCGCGCGGGCTTTGGCGGCGCTCTCGGCCGGGGCCATGCGCTGGGAAAATCTGGGAATCAACTCATACATGGAGCAGGCAAGACGGCTGCCTGGCTTTTGGATGTCATTCCACGAGTTGGTCAGCGGCTATCCATGGCTGGCGAAGCGATTTTCGCGTGTGATGGACGCCGATGCAAAGATGCCGCGTCGCAACGGTTTCGCGTATTTTCCGGCGCTGTTGGTTCCCTATGCAGGTCGGCTAGGGGCGGGATTCGGCTTTATCATCATGATCTACACCGTCGGCGTGCTCGCGGCCATTGCAATTCCCGCTTATCAGGATTACACGGTTCGAGCCAACCTGATGAGCGTCGTGATCGAGTCGCAGCCCAGCCTCGAGACCCTGGGAAAATTCTACGAGTCATCGCGGGCCATCCCCAAATCGCTGCAAACCGCCGGCCTGGCATCGACTCTCGGCGACGGCTCGCGCTTGGAATTGGATCCCTCCCGCATGTTGCTCACGGTGCACACGGCGCGCGGGGACTTGATCTTCGTGCCGAGCGCCAGTGCCAACGGCCACGTGACATGGACCTGCACCAACGGTGAACGGCTGCGGCCCGCACAGCTGCCTCCTTCGTGTCGAAAGAAATGAGCGCTCAAGGAACGCCCGCTGCGGCTTTGCGTGCCACGCCCAAATAGCTCAAAAAAGCGCGCGTGAGCTCGCCCTTGAGCGCTCGATCGTCTTTGGGCAAAAGGCCCTTCCACAGCTTGGCGTCCCCCGGATTCACAACGACCTCCCACAGCGTTGCGCTGACCATCATCAGGGCGAGAGCGGCGGCGGCGCGCGGTTCAGAATGCTTAATTTCAGAGCCACTCGTAACGAAAATGGCGACTAAATGCTCAAATGTCAGCATCTCGAGCTTCGACGCTTTCTTCCAAAATGCGGTGCCCTCGTTGTCCTGCAGGAATTGCCGCACGGCGCGCAGCAACCGGGCATTGACCCGATAACTGACGACCAAGCTGTTGATGACTTGCTCCGCCAGCGTAGGAAAGGGAATCTCGACGGCAGCCTCAACGGGGAGGGAGAGTAGCAAGACTTTGCGTTGATCCTCCAGTATGCGGAGGATCGCGGTTTCCAGCAGAACATCCTTGTTGCGAAAGCGGCGGTACACCGCCCCCGGCGTCAGGCCGGCGTGCGCAGCGATCCGTGGGATGGTGGTTCCCGCGATGCCGTGCTGTCCCAACACCTCCACAGCGGCCTTCAGCAGCTTATTTAGCGATTCTCGACTGCGCGCCTGTTGCGGCGCCAAGGTCCGTCCCGGTCTGCGCATTGTGCAATTCTAGTTGACTTTCGCTTATATGTAAATGTAAATACGCATTTACATACTGCCGCTTCAAACCTATGAGCAGCTCAGACGCGCGCCATCCCCTGTTCAATCGCGACTTTCGCTACCTGTGGCTCGGCAATACGATTTCGGGGTGCGGCGACCAGTTCTTTCTCGTCGCTCTTCCCTGGCTCATCCTGCAACTCACCGGATCCGGCGCGGTCCTTGGCGGCGTTATGATGGTGGAAGCAATCCCTAGAGCCGCGCTGATGCTGCTCGGTGGCGCGATCACGGACCGCGTCTCACCCCGCAAAATCATGATTCTTACGGCCGCCGCCCGCACCCTCCTGGTGGCCGCCCTCGCGGCTTTCATTTGGACTCATCACGTGGAAGTCTGGCAGCTCTACGCGCTGAGTTTCTGCTTCGGCGTCGCGGATGCATTTGCTGCGCCGGCCGCGCAAAGCCTGCTGCCTTCGCTGGTGGCGCCCGCACAATTGCCCGCCGCAAACGCGCTGTCGCAGGGCACGCAGCAGATCGCGATGCTGGTGATGCCAGCCCCGGCCGGCCTCATCCTCGCTGCGT
>Ga0193726_1001805_pt1 | contig 15791 bp, 17 predicted proteins | sample H2c1metaG_FD_144928 | JGI IMG/M metagenome (GOLD analysis project Ga0193726, IMG submission 144928) | Soil microbial communities from a riparian zone of the East river system, Colorado, United States - H2c1 | ecosystem: Environmental > Terrestrial > Soil > Riparian zone | place: USA: East River... | reverse complement strand
GACCTTCTGTTCACGATTAGCTGCTTATTGTGGAGAGAAGGTCTCTCCACTCCGCGCTTTGCGCTCCGGTCAAGACGACGGAAATCGCTACAAGGCCGAAGTGGCGCGCTCCCGACAACGAGAAGGGTCAGACGCTGATCTTGTTCAGCTCCTTGCCGGCATGCTCGGGCACGCAAAGCCAGACGCCGAGCGCCATCAGCAGCATGAACACCGGGATGCAGAGGAAGGCGAGCTTGAAGGAGCCGGTTGCCTGCTGCAGGGCGACCGTCGCGAAAGGCCACAGGACGAAGCCCACGAAGTAGGCGATGGCCCAGACCACGCCGTTGGCGACGCCGCGGACGCGGGTGGGAAAGATCTCCGCCGTGAGCACGGTGCTGGGCCCCCAGAAACCCAGGAAGCCGAAGCTCCACGCCAGGCCGAAGATCCACAGCAGCAGGCGGCTCTCAGTGAAGATCCAGGCGGTGAGGAAGACGGCGCCTTCGAGCAGGAGGGCGATGAAGGCAACCCGCCGCCCGACGCGATCGGCCAGCCAGCCCGCGAGCCACAGGCCGAAGAATCCGACGAAGCCCCAGCAGACGTAGAAGGCGCTGTATTCCGCTGTCGACCAGCCTTTCTCGGTCGACAGGTAGAGCGGCATCCAGGCCCCCACCGTGCCGAAGATGCAGGTGCTGCAGCAGGCAACGAACAGCGCGACCAGGGTCGCCGGCAAGGTGTCGCGCATGAAGACCTGCCGGATGCCGACCTTGTCGGCCTTGAGGAACCAGGCACGGTCCTCCTCGCTCACCGGCTCGCCGCGCTCCAGTGCCGAGCGCACGCGCGTCTTGCGATCCTGGGTGCGCACCCAGTAGGGCGATTCGGGGCAGGTCGCGCGCACGTAGATCGCCAGCAGCGCGATCGCGCCCGGCACCATGACCGCTATGCGCCAGCCCCACGCCGCGGCGGCGATGCCCGTGATCGCTCCGGCCAGCGACGCCCCGAAGCACCACGCCGCGCGGTTGATGCTGATGACGCGGCCGCGCAGGCGCGCCGGCCAGGTTTCCGCCACCAGCATCGAGCCCAGCGACCACTCGCCGTTCAGGGCGAAGCCGATGATCGACCGTGCGATCACGAACACCGTGAAGGTGGGCGAGAGCGCGACCACCGGCATCAGCAGCGAGAACAGCGCGATATTGACCGCGAGCAGCGTTCGCCGCCCGTAGCGGTCGGAAAGCCACGGCCAGACATAGAGGCCGGCGATGCCGATGAAGAGCGAGATCTGCAGGCCCGTCCGGTACTGCGGCACGGTGAGCGCGAACTCCCTGATGATCAGCGGCGAGATCAGCGCGAAGATCACGCCGTCCATGCCGTCGAAACCCCAGCCCAGGCCATTGGCGATGGCGATGTGCCGGTGCGTCGGCGTGATGCGGCTGTCGTCGGCGACGGCACGATAGTTCGCGTGCCGCATGTGCTTCAGCTCGAGAGGACCGACGCTTGCTGCATGATACGAAGGCGCGTTGGACAACCCACCCGCCTCGTTGGCTGTGGCCGTGCTCATGGTTCGCTTCCTCCTGCGCGACGCGGTCGTTTTGACCGTCAGTTTGCGTCAGGGTCCGCCCAAGGCCATGGGCAAGGCAAGCCGGCGCTTCGATCGCGGGGTACTGTTTGATGTGTAAATTTTGCAGAGCGGAGATCGAAGGCATGACGGCAACCGCCTGAAGCCGATCTACCGCAGCGATGCCAAGACCCGCTGCATGGATGAATCAGATGCTGAGCGCCATCGAACACACCAATTTCTTCGAGAACCGCGCCACGAGTATTCGAAGGCTTCGCCGCGCGGCACGTAGGAGGAAGCATTCAGCTAGGCGACCAATTCTGGCCGCCGTAGTAGAGACGTAGAATCGTTACTTCGCTGTCAGAAACGACAAAAGCGATCGCGATCCGTCGTTCGAATCCGACAACACGCAAGCCGGGACGTAAATCGTCGCGCCGTTGACCGCGTTCACCTGCGAATTCAAAGCCGTTGCAATAGGCCGAGGCGCACTGTGTAGCCCAGCGCAACTTCAATGCCGGCGCGTTCTGCAATCCAATCGCTAATGCTGAGGAGGTCATTGCGAGACTGTGGCGTGAAAGTGACGGCTCGACGGTTCAACGACGCGCCTTACGCCGTCCGCTGTAACGCGCGCGGGCTTCCGCAAAGACCGACTTTGCCGGAATGCGACTTGAGGGATCGGCCTTGGTCGCGTCATAGGTCGATACGACTTCCTCGTGCAGCCATCGTTCGAACACCGCGTCGCGTTCCTGCAAGGCGCGGAGGCCCGCTCTGATGACCTCCGACCCGGAGGCGTAGGCGCCGGAATCAACCTTGGCATCTATGTAAGCTGCCTGCTCGGCGGGAAGGCTGAAGGTGCGCTTGGAGACTTTCGACATGGGCAGGGCCTCACGGGTATGAATTGATCATACCAGCACAAGATGGTGAGCGAACGCGGATTTCGCAGTTCTGGCACGGGAGTCGCATGCATATGCAGGGGACTTTTCGCTGCCGGGAGACATCATGAAGCTTTCACGCCGCTCGCTTTTTGCCGCAACAACGACGGCGCTTGTCGTGCCGCACGCCGCCTGGGCACAGGAAAAGGTCGTGCGGTACGGCATCTCGATGGCTGACATCCCGCTCACCACTGGCCAGCCCGACCGCGGCGCGGGCGCCTACCAATATACCGGCCTCACGATCTACGATCCGCTGATTGCCTGGGAACTCGACGTCGCCGACCGGCCCGGAAAGATGATCCCCGGACTCGCGACAGAGTGGAAGGTGAACGAAGCCGACAAGACCCTATGGACGTTCCAGCTGCGCCAGGGCGTGAAGTTCCATGATGGGTCGGCATTCGACGCCGATGCCGTGATCTGGAACCTCGAGAAGGTCTGCAACAAGGACGCGCCGCAATTCGACACCCGCCAGTCGGCGCAGGTACGGCCGCGCCTGCCGGGCCTGCTGAGCTACAAGAAGACCGGCGACATGGAGATCGAGATCAAGACCAAGTCGGTCGACTCGCTCTTTCCCTATCAGCTCCTGTGGTTCCTGGTCTCGAGCCCGGCGCAATGGGAGAAAGTCGGCAAGGATTGGAACAAGTTTGCCTCCGAGCCATCAGGCACCGGCCCGTTCAAGCTCGCCAGGCTCGTGCCGCGCGAACATGTCGAACTGGTGAGGAACGCGGGCTACTGGGATCCCAAGCGCATTCCCAAGGTCGACCGTTTCGTCCTGGTCTGCGCGCCCGAAGATTCCAGCCGCAGCGCCGCGCTGATCTCGGGCGCCGTCGACATGATCGACGCGCCGCAGCCCGATGTGCTGGATCGGCTGAAGCAGAGCGGCGCCAGGATCATCAGCAACGTCACGCCGCACGTGTTCCAGTATCATCCCTCGCTGGCCGAAGGATCGCCGTGGGCCGACATCCGGGTGCGCAAGGCGGCGAACCTCGCCATCGACCGCGATTCGATCGTGAAGCTGCTGCACGGGCTGGTGACGCCGGCCTATGGCGAGGTCGACCGCAGCAGCCCGTGGTTCGGCAAGCCCACCTTCGAGGTCAAATATGCGCCCGATGAGGCGCGCAAGCTGATGACCGACGCGGGTTACAGCAAGACCAAGCCCATGAAGGCCAGGATCTCGATCCAGGCCGGCGGCACCAACCAGACGGTCAACGAAGCCATCCAGGAGATGCTCAAGGACGCGTACTTCAACATCGAATTCAAGCCCGTCGACCTGGAAGCCCTGATGACGGGCTGGCGCGGCGGCGCCAAGGCCGACATGAACAAGGACGTCTCGGCCACCAACGTCACCCACGTGACATCCGATCCGTTCTACGCGGTGAACCGCTTCTTCGCCTCCGACCAGATGGCGCCGATCGGGGTGAACTGGAGTTTCTACAAGAATCCCGAGGTCGATCAGCTCGTGGTCGAGCTGAAGAACGCCTTCGATCCGGCCAAGCAGGACGAGATCGCGGCCAAGATCCACGCCAAGGCAGTCGACGACGCCGTGATGATCTGGGTCTATCACGACACCACGCCGCGGGCGCTGTCGGCCAAGATCAAGAAGTACGTCCAGGCCCAGAGCTGGTTCCAGGACCTCGCCCTCGTCGAGATTTGAGCCGTCATTGTCTTTGCTGGGAGCGCGCCACTCCAGTGGCGCTCATGTGCTAGTGGATACAAAGAGCGCAACTCTAGGCGGAGGTTACTCCGCCGCGGTCGCGCGCTCCCAGCCATGAGGGGGCCTCCATGTGAGCTATCGCTGCGCCAGGATCGCACTCAGCTCCTCGCGCGACGGCAGGGCCTGAAAGGCGCCAGGCCGCGTCGCCGTGAGCGCCGCGGCCTTCTGGGCCCAGGCGATCGCCTCCTCGGTCGCGACGCCGCGGGTGAAGGCTGCCGCCATCACGCCGCAGAAGGCGTCGCCGCAGCCTGTGGTGTCGATGGCAGTGATGGTCTCCGCGGGGAAGGATCGCGGCTGCTTGCGTTCGATCAGCAGGCACCCGTCGGCGCCGAGCGTGACGATGGCGGCACCGGCGGCATGGATAGAGCCGGCCAGCGACTCGGCCTCGATACGATTGGCGATGACCAGGCTGCACTGGCCTAAAAGTTTCTCCGCGCCGGGCCAGAAGGGCGCGGGGTTCAGGATCGTCATTGCCTTCTGTCGCCGCGCCGCGGCCAGGAGGAACGCGGTCGTGTCGAGCGACAGGTTGCCCTGCAGCAGGACGACGTCGCTTTCGCCCAGGCCCTGCAGGGCCGGTTCCGCCTCGGCCCGCGCCAGCGCCAGGGAGCAGGCGCTGGTGCTGACGATGCTGTTCTCGCCCTCGGGCAGGACCATGAGGAGGGAAAAGTCGGTGGCATGCGGCAGGCGCGGCAGGATGAGCTCGGCAAAGCCTTCGCGCTGGAGATGCCTCTCGACTTCGTTCGCCTCGGCAGGGTCGTTGCCGAGCGGCGCGCAGAAGCGCACCTCGGCGCCACAGCGCGCGGCCACGACGGCCTGGTTCAGTCCCTTGCCGCCCGGGGCACGCGGACCGGCACTGCCGATCAGCGTCTCGCCGGGCAGCGGCAGGCGCGGCACGGCCAGGCGCAGGTCCAGTCCCGCGTTGCCTATGACGACAACGCGTCCCGGCACAGTCATGTCGGCGCACGCAAAGCAAGCACGCTCCACCGCACGGCGCTGCCGGCCAAGAGGGCGGGGCGCTCGCTGTCATGAATTGTCTTCAGCCCGTGGTGATCGGCCAAGGCGCGGGTTTCCGCGACCGAGACCTCGAACATGCGACGCCCCGCCGGCACCGGACCGTGCCGGAGCTGCAGCGCCACCAGGCCGCCGGGCCGCAGCAGGCCGGCGATCCGAGCCATGGCGCGCTCGCGCTGGCCCGGATCGAGATGCATCCACACCGCCGTCAGCAGGACGAGATCGAAGCGCTCGCCTCGTGGGTGGATCTTGTCGAGGTCGGGCAGGGCGTCGTCGATCCAGGTGATCGCTGCTGCGCGGTGCAGGCGCTGGCCGTGCGCGCGCAACTCGGGCGTCGGCTCAACGGCCACGACCGCGTGACCGAGGGCAGCCAGGGCCGCAGCATCGCGCCCGGTGCCGGCGCCGACATCGAGGACGCGGCTCGGTGTTGCGGGAATGAGGGGCAGGATCTCGCGATGAACCTCGGCGAAGCTCACACTCTCGTAGTGCTTCGCGAGCGCATCGGCGGTCTCGCCGTAGCCTTCGGTGCCGCTGGCGCGACCCATGTCACGCCCATCCGCCGGCATGCGGCAGGACGTGACCGGTGATGAAGCCCGCGCCGTCGGAGCAGAGGAAGCAGATCGCGGCCCCCAGCTCCTCGGATGTGCCCAGCCGGCTCAGCGGGATCTGCGCCGTCATCTTGGCCATCGCCTCCTGGTTGGCGAGCAGCGCCGGCGGGAAGTAGTCGGGGTTCTCGACATAGTTCGAACCGACCGCGTTCACCGTGATGCCGTCGCGCCCCAGCTCCTTGGCCAGCGAGGAGACCAGCCCGTTGGCGGCGGCGCGTGCCGAAACGTACGGCGCGTAGTTGGCGATGCCACGCAATGGCGCCGCCGAGGTCACGAACACGATGCGCCCCGACTTGCGCTTGCGCATCGCTGGCGCCACGAGCTGCACCAGCCGGAACGGCGCCACCGCCATGGCTTCGAGCGCGGCGCGGTAATCCTCGAGCCGCGCCTCGGCCAGCGGCGCGCGCAGCGCGGGATAGGCGTCGTTGTTGACCAGCGCGTCGATGTGTCCGTGGCGCTTCAGCGCCAGCTCGACCAGGGTCGCGGGCTCGGTCGTGGCCAGGGCGTGCGCACCCGGGAACTCCGTCTCGTATTTGTGACGGGCACTGGGCGCCTCGAACGAGGGATCGTGGGCCAGAACCGTGGCGCCCTGGCTCAGCGCCACCCGTGTCGTGCCGTGGCCTGCGAATTTCTCGACGTTGGTGATCAGGATCACGCGGTCTTTCAGCAGCATGGCGATTCCTCTAGGTTGGCGCCCTCATGGCAAGTCCAACGGCAAACCCGCCCGATCCTAGCGCCCCCGATTCTAGCGTATCGCCCGCGGCAGAACAGGCGTCCTTCGGCTACCGCGACGTCCCGGCGGCCGAAAAGGCGGGACTCGTTCGCCAGGTCTTCGAGAGCGTGGCGCCGCGCTACGACCTGATGAACGACCTGATGTCGGGCGGCGTGCACCGGCTGTGGAAGAACGCCCTGGTGGACGTCGTGAACCCGCGGTCGGGTGAAAAGTTCCTCGACGTGGCGGGCGGCACGGGCGATATCGCCTTCCGGCTGCTCAAGCGCCTCGATCGACGAGGGGGCGACCGGCCCGACATCACCGTGTGCGACATCAACCCGGCGATGCTGGCGGTCGGGCGCGATCGCGCCGTCAATCGCGGGCTGTTGAAAGGCCTCACCTGGGCAACGGGCGACGCCGAGGCCTTGCCGTTCCCCGACCGCTCGTTCGACGGCTACACGATTGCCTTCGGCCTGCGCAACGTCACCGACATCGACAAGGCGCTGGGCGAAGCGTACCGCGTGCTCCGGCCAGGCGGCCGCTTCTATTGCCTGGAATTCAGCAAGGTGAAGTCGGCGCCGATCGGCCGCGTCTACGACGCCTACTCCGAACGGGCCCTGCCGTTCTTCGGCCGCATCGTCGCCCGGGACGCCGAATCCTACCGCTATCTGCATGAGAGCATCCGGCGCTTTCCCACGCAGCGCGTCCTGGCCGAGCGCATGCGCAAGGCGGGCTTCGCCAACGTCGCCTGGCGCGACATGACGCTGGGTGTCGTGGCGCTGCACTCGGGCTGGCGGATATGAAGCGTCCCTTGGAGCGCGGACCTCCAGGTCCGCTCACGGCGACAACGAAGAGGCGGACCTGGAGGTCCGCGCTCCGCTGATGCTGCGCGCCCTCCGCAACACCTGGCGCCTGCTGCGCATGGCGCTCAGCCTCGCGCGGCACGATGCGCTGTTTCCGCTGGAGACGCTGGGTATCGTGCCGGCGCTGGTGGTGTGGGCGCGGCTGTTCGCGCGGCGCCGCGATGCGCGCCGGCCGGGCGAGCGGCTGGCGGCGGCGCTGCAGGAGATGGGGCCGTCCTTCATCAAGCTCGGCCAGGCGCTGTCGACCCGCTCCGATCTTTTGAGCGAAAGCGTCGCCGTCGACCTGGCGCGCCTGCAGGACCATCTGCCGGCCTTCTCCGGCGCCGAGGCGCGACGCACCATCGAAACCGAGCTCGGCCAGCCGATCGCCGCTTTGTTCAAAAGCTTCGACGACGTGCCGATCGCCGCCGCGTCGATCGCCCAGGTCCATTTCGCCGTCACCACCGACGGCCGCGACGTCGCCGTGAAGGTGCTGCGGCCCGCCATCGAGAGGGCCTTCGAGCGCGACCTCGATCTCTTCTACTGGATGGCCGAGCTGGTCGAGCGCACCCAGCCGCGCTTCCGCCGGCTGAAACCCGTCGATTCGGTGCGCGCCTTCGCCGACGTCATACGGGTCGAGATGGACCTGCGCATGGAGGCCGCCGCCGCTGAAGAGCTGGGCGGGAATTTCGCCGACGATCCCGGCTACCGCGCGCCCACCATCGACTGGGATCGCACCGCCCAGCGCGTGCTGACGCTGGAGCGTGTCGACGGCATTCCGATCGGCGACCGCGATGGCATCGTCGCTGCCGGCCACGATCCGGACCTCGTCATGAAGAAGGCTGCCGAGGCGTTCTTCTACCAGGTGTTCCGCGACGGCTTCTTCCATGCCGACATGCACGGCGGCAACGCCTTCGTCGACCGCGCCGGCCATATCGTGCCGGTCGATTTCGGCATCATGGGACGTATTGACGAGGATACGCGGGGCTATCTCGCCGAACTGCTGGTCGCCTTCCTGCGTCGCGATTACCGCGCCGTGGCCGAGGTCCAGTTCCGCGCCGGCTACGTGCCGTCCGACCAGTCGCGCGAGATGTTCGCCCAGGCCTGCCGCTCGATCGGCGAGCCGATCTTCGGCAAGCCGAGCCACGAGATTTCCATCGCGCGCCTGCTCGCCCAGATGCTGCGCGTCACCGAGCAGTTCGAGATGACGGTGCAGCCGCAGCTCCTGCTGCTGCAGAAGACCATGCTGATGGCCGAGGGCATGGGCACGCGCCTGAACCCGCACGTCAACATCTGGGAGCTGGCCCGTCCGCTGATCGAGGAGTGGATGCTGAGCCATTTCGGCCCGCGCGCCACCATCGGCCGCGCCGTCGAAGACCTGGCGCAGGGACTGCGCCGCCTGCCGCGCCTGATCGACAGCCTGCACGTCGTGGCCGAGCGCGAGCGGCGCCAGGCCGAAGCCGAGTCGAAGGATCCGTCGCCCGTCACCGGTCGCGCCTGGCGTCCGCGCTTCGCCGAGATCATCGCCGTCCTCGCCCTCATCGCCGCCATCGTCGCGTGGTGGCATTAGCTGCCTTCGCCACCCCTTCCGTCATCCCGACCGGAGCGAAGCGAAGTGGAGGGACCTCCTCAGATGAACTCCTTGCCGGGCTGCCGTTGCTTATGAGTAGGTCCCTCCGCTCGGGCCTTCGGCCCTCGGTCGGGATGACGGGGGCTTTATGGGCGAGGTACTGTCTTCATCAGTCGATTTCCCCGCTCAGGTCCCGCCACTCGGGATTGGATCGGTTTATGAGGATGAGCTTCTTTTCCCGGCGCCAATTCTTGAGCTGCTTTTCACGTGCGATCGCATCGGGCGCTATCTCATGCGACTCGAAGTAAATGAGCCGAGTGATGTTGTAGCGAGCCGTGTGATGCACCATGCCTTGGCGATGTTCTTCCAACCGACGGGACAGGTTCGTCGTCACGCCGATATAAAGCGCACGCCTGTTCTGACTGGCAAGAATATAGACGACCAGGTTGCGCTCCATGTCGGGAACGCCATCAGATTGCATATTTTTCGTCACTACGATCAATAGTTGCATCCCACTCGGGCCTACGGAAAAGGCAACACCGTCATCCCGACCGGAGCGAAGCGGAGTGGAGGGACCTTCTCGTCGCCGAACACCTGAGGAGGTCTCTCCACTCCGCCTCGCTACGCTCGGCTTCGGTCGGGATGACGGGGTTTTTGAGCTAAGGTCCACTTGTGTCGACCTCAGAAATCATCTTCGGCCTCGCCGTCTTCCTCATCGCGGGAACGGTCAAAGGGCTGGTCGGGCTCGGCCTGCCGACCATCACCATCGCGCTCACTTCGCTGGTGTTGCCGTTGCCCGAGGCGATCGTGCTGATCTCCTTGCCGACCGTCGTCGCCAACCTCTGGCAGGCGGCGGTGGGCGGGAAGTTCCGGCTGATCGTGCGCCGCCAGTGGCCGCTCATCGTGCCGCTGATGATCGTGCTCTATCTCACCCTGTGGCTGGTCGGCCAGAAGGGACCCAACTGGGCCTTCCTGGTGCTGGCGGTCGTGCTCATCGTCTATAGCGGCTTGGGCCTGCTGCGCATCCGTCTGCACATCCACGCCGACCTGGAGAAGCCGCTGGCGCCGGTGATCGGCGTCGTCTCCGGCTTCATCGCCGGCCTGGTCGGCGTGCCCGTCGTGCCGCTGATGCCCTACCTGCAGGGGCTCGACATCAAGCCGACCGAGCTGGTGCAAACCCTGGGCGTCGTCCTGTGCGCCACGTCGATCACCCTCACCGTCTCGCTGCTGTTTCTCGGAATGCTCGACAGGCCGCATGCCATCGTGTCCGCCGCGGCGGTGGTGCCGGCGCTGGTCGGCATGTGGCTGGGCCAGCAGATCCGCCTGCGCCTGTCGATCGAGCAGTTCCGCCTGGCCGTGTTCTGGGCACTTTTGCTGACGGGCGTCTACACTTTCGCCAGCCGGGTGTTGTGATAATCTCCCCGCCATGTTGAACGGCAAGCGGATCCTGCTGATCGTCGCGGGCGGCATCGCGGCCTTCAAATCCCTCGAACTCATCCGCCGGCTGCGCGAGCGCGGCGCCGCGGTGCGCTGCGTGGTCACCGAGGCCGGCGCCCGTTTCGTGACCCCGCTCTCCCTGCAGGCGCTGAGCGAGGATCGCGTCTACAGCGACATGTTCTCGCTCACCGACGAGAGCGAGATGGGCCACATCCAGCTCTCGCGCGACGCCGATCTCCTGGTCGTGGCGCCCGCCACCGCCAACATCCTGGCGCGCATGGCGGCGGGCCTGGCCGACGACCTGGCGGCGACCGTGCTGCTCGCCACCGACAAGCCGGTGCTGGCCGCCCCGGCGATGAATGTCCGCATGTGGACCCACGCCGCCACCGTCACCAATGTCGAGACCCTGAAGAAGCGCGGTGTGAGTTTCGTCGGCCCCAACGACGGCGCCATGGCCTGCAACGAGCACGGCCCCGGCCGCATGTCGGAGCCCGAGGAGATCGTGGCCGCCATCGAGGCCCTGCTGACGGCAGAACGTCCTCTTGCGGGCAAGCGCGCCGTGGTGACCTCGGGCCCGACGCGCGAGGCGATCGATCCCGTGCGCTACATCTCCAACCATTCCTCGGGCAAGCAGGGCCACGCCATCGCCGGCGCCCTGGCGCGGCTGGGCGCGGAGGTCACGCTCGTGAGCGGGCCGGTGGCAATTCCCGATCCGGCCGGCCTCAGCACTGTCCATGTCGAATCGGCCGACCAGATGCTGGCGGCCTGCCTGGCCGCGGGCACGGTCGACATCGCCGTCTGCGCCGCCGCGGTCGCCGACTGGAAGGCGGCCCGCCCCGCCGGGTCCAAGATCAAGAAACAGGCCGGCGCCGCCCCGCCCGCCCTCGAACTCACGCCCAATCCGGACATTCTCGCCACCCTGTCCAGGCCGGGGCCGAAGCGGCCGGCGCTGGTCGTGGGTTTTGCCGCCGAGACGGAAAACCTGGTCGCCAACGCCATCGACAAGCGCAAGCGCAAGGGCTGCGACTGGATCGTGGCCAACGACGTGTCGGCCGCCGCCGGCACCTTCGGCGGCGAGCGCAACACCGTGCACCTGATCAGCGCCGCCGGCGTCGAGGATTGGCCGACCCTGGCCAAGGACGATGTCGCATCGCGGCTCGCGGGTCGCATCGCGCTCCATTTCGGCCGGCCGTCCAAGGCCGAGGCGGCGGAGTGAAAGCGGCCGAAAGCGTGGAAATCGAGGTCGTGCGCCTGGCCCACGGCCGCGACCTGCAGCTTCCCGACTACGCCACCGCCTCCGCGGCCGGCGCCGACCTCCTGGCCGCCATCGACCAGGACATCGAGCTGGGCCCGCTGGAGCGCCGGATCGTCCCGACCGGCATTTCGATTGCCCTGCCGGTGGGCTTCGAGGCCCAGGTCCGGCCCCGTTCAGGGCTGGCGGCCAAGCACGGCGTCACGGTGGCCAACGCCCCGGGCACCATCGATGCCGACTACCGGGGCGAAGTCGGCGTGATCCTGATCAATCTCGGCAAGGAGCCGTTTCTGATCACGCGCGGCATGCGAATTGCACAGATGGTTATTGCCCGCCATGCGCGGGCGGTATGGCGTGAAGTGAGCGAGCTCGACCGGACGGCGCGTGGCGCCGGGGGTTTCGGATCGACGGGAGTGACGGTGGGGTCGGCAAAGACGGCCTGAGAGAGGAAGCAGGGGATGCCTCGGCTCAGCAAGAAAACGATGTTTGCCATAGAGGCCGTGCTCGACGTGGCGTTCCACGTCGGCGAGCATCCGGTGCGCAGCGGTGACATTACCGAGCGCCAGCGCATTCCCAAACGGTATCTCGAGCAGGTCCTGCAGCATCTGGTGCGGGCCGGCATCCTGAACGGCAAGAGGGGCCCGCGCGGCGGCTATCGCCTCGGCCGCGAGCAGCAGCGCATCACCCTGGGCGAGGTCGTCCGGGTCGTCCGCAAGCTCGAGGCCGAAACCGAGCCCAACGACCCCGCCATCGGCTCGCCGCTCGCCCACGAGGTGGTGTGGCCGATGTGGGAGAAATTGCGCGACGACATGATGGCGCAGCTCGACGACATCACCATCGCCGATCTCTGCCAGCGGGCCCGCGCCAAGGGCCTCGATGTCGAGGCAAGCCAGCAGACCCGTCATCTCGCGATCTGATAAAGTCCTCCGGTCCCATTGAACCGGAGGAATGACAGATGGCCAAGGCCAAGACCGCGAAAGCCAAGCCGCGCAACAAGAAGCTCTACGACGACGGCATGAAGGTGCGCAAAGCCGTGCTGGGCTCCGCCTACGTCGACACTTCGATGGCGGGCGCCGACGACTTCATGATGTCGTTCCAGGATGTCACCACCGAGTATTGCTGGGGTTACGTCTGGACGCGCCCCGGCCTGTCGAAGAAGACGCGCTCGATGCTGAACCTCGCCATGCTGGCGGCGCTCAATCGCGGGCCGGAGCTCAAGCTGCATGTCAACGGCGCGCTGACCAACGGGCTCACCAAGGAGGAGATCAAGGAGATCTTCCTGCAGGTCGCCATCTATTGCGGCATCCCGGCCGGCCTCGACGCCTTCAAGACCGCCCGCGACGTCTTCAAGGAACGCGGCGTCTGATTTCTTGCTGGGAGCGCGCCACTCCAGTGGCGCATCTTGATCATGAGCGCCACTGGAGTGGCGCGCTCCCAGCAAAGACCAGCAAAGATATGACCATGGCCTCCATTCGAACCGCCAAGCCCGGCGAAGGCGCCAGCCTGACCGCGCTCTGCGTGCGGTCGAAGGCGCATTGGGGCTATGACGCCGCGTTCATGCGGAAGTGCGCGGCGGCGCTGCTGGTGAGCGAGGCCGAAATCGCCGCGGGCCGCGTCCTGGTCGCCTGCGATGCCACCGGCCGCACGATCGGCGTGGCCGGTGTCGCGCCAGAGGGCGAGACTGCCGATCTCGACGTGCTGTTCGTCGACCCGCCGGCCATCGGCAGCGGCGCCGGCCGCGCGCTGTTCGACGCGGCAGCGGCGCTCGCCCGCCGGTTCGGCGCGCGACGCCTGACGATCCTGGCGGATCCCAACGCCGCGGCCTTCTACGAGCGCATGGGCGCGCGCTTTGTGCGCAACGCGCCGTCCGACGCCATTCCCGGCCGCACCCTGCCGCTTTATGAATACGACCTCACGTCGGAGACTGTTTCATGACCACGCTCGCACCGCCCGCCACCATCGCCTTCCTGGGCCTCGGCATGATGGGCCGCCCGATGGCGGCACGCCTCGCCGAGGCGGGCTTCAAGCTTCGCCTGTTCGACATCTCGCAGAAGGCGGTGTCGGATTTCATCGGCGCCCATCCATCCGCACTGGCCACGGCCTCGCCCAAGGCGGCAGCCCAGGGCGCCGATGCGCTGATCACCATGTTGCCCGACGGCAAGATCGTGCGGCAGGCGGTGATCGAGGGCCGCGACGCCGCGCGCGAGGGCCTGGCAGCCGGCGCGATGGTGCTCGACATGAGCTCGTCCAATCCCGTCGACACCCAGAAGCTGGCGCGCGATCTCGCTGCTTCCGGCGTGGCGCTGCTCGACGCGCCGGTGTCGGGCGGCGTCCGGCGCGCCCTCGACGGCTCGCTCAGCATCATGGTGGGCGGCGCGACCGCCGACCTCGAACGCGCGCGACCGGTCTTCGCCGCCATGGGCAAGACCATCACGCTGTGCGGTCCTGCCGGCGCGGGCCATACGCTGAAGGCGCTCAACAATTACCTGTCGGCGGCGGGACTGGTCGCCATGTGCGAGGCGCTGGTGGTAGGCGAGGCGTTCGGCCTCGATCCCGGCACCATGGTCGACGTGTTCAACAGCTCGACCGGCAAGAGCAACGCCACCGAGGTCAAGGGCCGCCAGTTCGTGGTCTCGCGGACCTTTGCCGCCGGCTTCACTACCGGCCTGATGGCCAAGGACCTGCGCACCGCGGGCGAGGTGGCCGACCATCTCAAGCTCAACATGCCGATGCTCAAGCAGGCGGTGGCCTACTGGGCCACCGCCAACGGCAAGCTGGGGGCCGCGGCCGATCACACCGAGATCTTCCGCTACGCCGAGATGCTCGCCGAGGAGGGAACATGACCCAGGCCTTTTCGCTCGATGGCACCTACATCCATCTTCAGCCCGACGAGCGCGCGCTCGCGATGGAGGGCGGGCCCGCGTTCTGGGCCGGCATCGCCGATCGCCGCGACCTCGACCACGGTCGCCTGATGGGCAGCACGCAGCAGAGCGCCGACTGGGACCATTGGGAGCGCCACCCGGCGGGCGAGGAGATCCTGGTGCTGCTGTCGGGCGAGCTGGAGCTGGTGCTCGACACCGACCAAGGCGAGCAGCGGGCCGGGCTGAAACCCGGCCAGACCTTCATCGTGCCCAGGGGCGTCTGGCACCGCGGCATCGTGAAAAAGCCCGGCAAATTGATGTTCATCACGCCCGGCGCCGGCACGGAACACCGGCCGGTGGCCCGCTAAGCCCTTTACAGGCCGTATCGGTATCCTTATATAACCGCCACCTAGGGTCCCTGGCGCTGCCTCCCCGGCGGTGATCGACGGGACCCATTCAAGAACGACACAGCGCTAATTTTCCATAGTGACCGCCCCCAGCGGTCGTGGCGCGTGCGTCATCTCCCCACCTCAGACTGAAGAAACATGAACCTCCAAGAACTCAAGATAAAGAAACCGCCCGAGCTGCTCGCCTTCGCCGAGGAGCAGGGTGTCGAAGGCGCGGCGATGATGCGCCGCCAGGAACTGATGTTCGCCATCCTCCAGAAGGTGGCGGCCGCCGACCAGGCGATCTTCGGCGTCGGCACCATCGAGGTCGCGCCCGACGGCTTCGGCTACCTGCGCTCGATGGAAGCCAATTACCTGCCCGGCGCCGACGACATCTATGTGAGCCCGACCCAGGTCCGTAAGTTCGGCCTGCGCACCGGCGACACGGTCGAAGGCGAGATCCGCGCGCCCAAGGACGGCGAGCGCTACTTCGCCATGGTGCAGATCAACAAGATCAACTTCGACGACCCCGATGCGCTGCGCCACCGCATCAATTTCGATTCGCTGACCCCGCTCTATCCCGACGAGAAGCTGAAGCTCGAGATGGAAGGCGGCGCGGCCGTCATGGCGCCGACGATTTCCGAGGAGCAGTCGAGCTCGCGCGCCACCTCGTCGGGCCGCGTCGGCACCCGCCGCACCGGCACGCTCACCAAGAAGGCCGGCACCACGCCGCAACAGCAGCTCGACATCTCGACCCGCGTGATCGACCTCATCGCGCCGATCGGCAAGGGCCAGCGCGCCCTGATCGTGTCGCCGCCGCGCACCGGCAAGACGGTGCTGCTGCAGAACATCGCGCATGCCATCACGGCCAACAATCCGGAAGTCTTCCTCATGGTGCTGCTGGTCGACGAGCGACCGGAGGAAGTCACCGACAT
>Ga0193726_1001804_pt1 | contig 15797 bp, 11 predicted proteins | sample H2c1metaG_FD_144928 | JGI IMG/M metagenome (GOLD analysis project Ga0193726, IMG submission 144928) | Soil microbial communities from a riparian zone of the East river system, Colorado, United States - H2c1 | ecosystem: Environmental > Terrestrial > Soil > Riparian zone | place: USA: East River... | reverse complement strand
CATTGCAGGTCGAGCGCGCGCGCGGCCGCCTCATCGATGAGCGCGGCGCCGACCTGCAATGCCATGAGTATGTCGCTCTTCTCCTCGCGCCTTTCGAATTCGCGCCGCCAAGACTCGAAGTGATCCACCCACGCCATCACCGTGTACTGGTATCGCCCCGGTAGCGATGGGATAAACTCCGCTGCCCAGACATCGTTGGGCTGCGCCTGCATGTCGATCTCGTAGTCAGCGCTGGCCGACCCCATCAGCTTCCAGCGCAGCACCACGCGAATCTTGTCGTGGCCATCCGTGAAACAATGCGCTTCAACGGCGACCGCCTCGCCCGCAATGCGCTTGGCGGGAAATCGTCCGCCATCCACCGACGGCAGGACCGCATCGATGACGGCGCGCACCCGCCCCTCTGCGATTGTTGCAGTGCCGTCGGGCGCGCGCGCAAGGCCTGTATTTTTCTTGACAGGCGCTTTGCGCTTGGAGCTAGCCACGAGGTTCCCAGCGCAGCACGAGGGTCGACAGCGGCGGCAGATTGAGGTTGACCGACTCAACGCGGCCGTGCGATCCCACGGGTGCGGATTCGACGCCGCCCAGATTTCCCCAGCCGGAGCCGCCGTAGACTTGGGCATCGGTGTTGATGATCTCGCGCCAAATGCCGCGCGCCGGCACGCCGACCAGATAGTTGGCGCGCGGAACCGGCGTGAAGTTGCACACCACGAGCAGCGGCGCGCCGGCTCCCGAGGACTTTCTCAAGAATGCGATGATGCTCATTTCCCCGTTGCCGCCATCCACCCATTCGAACCCTTCCGGAGAAAAATCGATCTGGTGCAGCGCCGTCTCGCGCACGTACACGCGATTCAAATCGCCGATGAGACGCTTGACGCCCGCGTGCTCGGGCAACTCGGAGACCCACCACTCGAGTTCTCCTTCGTGCGTCCATTCGCGGCGCTGCGCGAATTCGCCCCCCATGAAGAGCAATTTCTTACCCGGATGCGCCCACATGTAGCCGTACATAGCGCGCAAGTTGGCGAACATCTGCCAGTCGTCGCCCGGCATTTTGCCAATGAGGGAACCCTTGCCGTAGACAACTTCGTCGTGCGACAGGGGCAGCACGAAATTTTCGTTGAAGGCATAGATCAGGGAGAAAGTCAGCTCACCGTGATGGTATTTGCGGTGAATCGGATCCTGCTTGAAGTAGGCGAGCGTGTCGTGCATCCAGCCCATGTTCCACTTCAAACCAAAACCCAGACCGCCCATATCGGTGGGCCTCGACACCATGGGCCATGCGGTGGACTCCTCGGCGATCATGGCCACGCCCGGGTAGTCCCGATACACGGACTGATTCAAGATGCGCAGGAAGTCGATGGCCTCGAGATTTTCCCGGCCGCCAAATCGATTGGGGATCCACTCTCCCTCTTTGCGTGCGTAGTCCAAATACAGCATGGACGCCACCGCATCCACGCGCAGCCCGTCGATGTGATATTTCTCGAACCAGAATAACGCCGAGGATACGAGAAAGCTGCGGACCTCATTGCGCCCAAAATTGAATATGGAGGAATTCCATTCCGGATGAAAACCCTGGCGCGGATCTGAGTGCTCATAAAGATGCGTGCCATCGAAATAGGACAATCCATGTTGATCGGCGGGAAAATGCGACGGCACCCAGTCGAGAATGACGCCGATACCGCGCTCGTGCAGATGATCGACGAAATACATCAGGTCCTGCGGTGTGCCATAGCGCGCCGTGGGCGCGAAATAACCGGTGGTTTGATAGCCCCAGGAACCGTAGAAAGGGTGCTCGGTGATGGGCATGAGTTCGACATGCGTAAAGCCGAGTTCGTTGAGATAGTCGCCCAACGCATGCGCCAATTCGCGATAGTTGAGAAAATTGCCGTCCTTGCGGCGCCACGACCCCACATGCAACTCGTAGGTCGACATGGGCGCGCTCAGGCCGTTGCGCGCGGCCCGCGAACTCATCCATGCGGCATCTTTCCAGGTGTAATCCAGCGTCCACACCCGCGAGGCGGTGGCCGGCGGCAACTCGCAAAGCACGCTGAACGGATCCGCCTTCTCCACCGAGTAACCGCCGATGTGGGACGTGATCCGGTACTTGTAAGCCTGCCCGCGTTGCACCGCGGTGACTGTGCCCTCCCAGATACCGGATTCATCAAACCGCGGCGCCAATTTATTGGCACCCGCCTGCCATCCGTTCCAGTCGCCTACGACCGAGACCTCGGCGGCATTGGGTGCCCAAACGGCAAAATGCGCACCGCTGCCGTCGGCGCTCAAGCGGGAACCGAACTTGTCGAAAAGCCGCCCGTGGGTGCCTTCGCGGAATAGATAGATATCTTGATCGGTCAGCACGGATGCCGGCTCTCTTGATGCAGCATTTTCACCTCTGTGTCGCCACGCTGATCAAGGCGCCGCGCAAAACGCCGGGCTCCGTGGCCCGGTAAAGTTGCACCCTCTGTATGTGCAGTCGCATTCACACTAGGCCCTCGCATAGCTCAAAGCTGTCGTCGCCGGACGGCACAGCATGTAGGATTTCGCTGGCGATCTCCAGCGGCAGCGGCAACCGCAGCGGGTGCTAGCTGCGGGCGTTTTGCACCAACCGATATCCCACCGCCGTTTCAGTCAGGATATGCTTGGGTTGCGCAGGATCGTCCTCGAGCTTTTGCCGCAAGTGGCCCATGTAAACGCGCACGTAGTGACCATCCTCGGCATGCGCAGGTCCCCACACTTCGCGCAAAATCTGCCGGTGCGTGAGCACCTTGCCCGCATTGGCGATCAACAGACTGAGCAGGCGGTATTCGATGGGCGTCAGGTGAATCGCGGTGTTGCCTTTGTGAGCCGTGCGCAGGCTCAGATCGATCTTGACGTCGCCGAATGCGAACACGGCGCCCGCATCGTCACCGGCTTCCTGGCGCCGCCGCGATGTGGCGCGAACTCGTGCGAGCAGCTCCCCGACACTGAAGGGCTTGGTCAGGTAGTCATCCGCGCCGGCATCCAACGCGGCGATTTTGTCCTGTTCGCTGACCCTCGCCGACAGCACGATGACAGGCACCTTCGACCAGCCGCGAAGGTCGTGCAGGAATTCCACGCCGTCTCCGTCCGGCAATCCCAAGTCCAGAATGATGAGGTCCGGCCTGCGCGTTCCCGCGTCCGTCAACCCCTGCCGCATCGTCTCAGCCTCGTGAACGGTCCAGCCCTCCGTTTCCAGCGCGGTGCGCAAGAAGCGCCGGATTTGCCGTTCATCCTCGATCAGAATCGCAACGGGCTGCGGCTCAGCCATCGGCAATCCGCGGCGGCAACCCCAAGGGCAGCGTGAAGGTGAAAATGGCTCCCCCGCCGGGGCGCTGGGCCGCGGTGATTCTGCCCTGGTGCGATTCGATGATGGCCCGGCAAATGGCCAGCCCCAATCCCACGCCGGGCGTCGCCGACTCCCGCGCGCCGCGGGTGAACTTCTGAAATACCGCCTCCTCCCTTCCAGCCGGCAATCCCGGCCCGTTGTCGGCTACCGCGACGCTGAGGTGATCGTCGATGACTTGCGCCGACAGAGTCACGGTGCTGCCGGGCGGCGTGTACTTCGATGCATTCTCAAACAGGTTGACCAAGACTCGTTCGATCAGCACAGCATCGAACTTGACCAAGGGCAAATCCCGAGGCAGCTGCACGACCACCGTATGTCGCTGCAGCATGCCGCGCGCCGCCTCGAGCGCCGCACCCACCACTTCTTCCAATGGCTGCCACTGCAGGTTCAGGGTGACCTCGCCGCTCTCGATGCGAGCCATATCCAAAAGATTGCTCACCATCGTGCTCATGCGGCGTGCCTCGTCCTGGATCGCCTGCGTGGTTTCCTTCTGCGCGCCCGACAATTCGGGCACGGTGCGCGCCAAGGATTCCGCCAAACCCACGAGCACGGTCAGGGGCGTGCGCAAATCGTGCGACAGCGCCGCGAGCAGTGAATTGCGCAGACGCTCGGATTCCATCTGCAGCAACGCGTCCTGGGCGACGCCGACGTAGTGCACGCGCTCCAGGGCAATGGCTATCAGCGCGGCGAAAGTGTCGAGCAATTGCCGTTGTTCCGGGATGCGCAGCATGCGTGGATTGTGCGCCTTCACCGCCAGCACCCCGCGAGCCTGCGTCGGGGCGCGCAGGGGAATGTAGAGCACTTCACTGCCCGGCAACGTGTCCGTGGCGAAACCCGCCGGCTGACCCCGATCAAATGCCCACTGAGCAGTTCCGATTTCCACCGCCAATCCCTCATCGGCGCGCTTCGCAGCGCCATTCGCGGCGCTCATCAGCCTTCCGCCGGCATCCGGCAACAGCAACGCTGCGCTCGCGCGAAATGTGCGCCGGATGGACTCATCGCTGATTTTGACCACTTGTTCGACTTCGACGGCGCCCGACAGATCTCGCGCAATCTCATAGAGCGAGCCTGCGCGCTCCTCGCGATGAGCTGCCACGCGCGCTTGGAAACGCAGGCCGGCTGTCAGCTGGCCGGCAATCAAGCCCACCGCCAACATGATGCAAAAGGTCAGCAAGTATTGAAAGTCGCTCACCGCGAACGAGAAGCGCGGCGGCACAAAGAAAAAATCGAAGCCGCAGACGCTCAAGACGGCGGCCAGAGCGGCGGGCCCTCTTCCGAGCCGCACTCCCACCAGCACCACGGCCAATATGAATATCGCCACGATGTTGGAGCGGTCGAAGCGTGTCGCCAGCGGGATCGATATCAGTGTCACGCCCCCACAGCTGAGAGCCGCCCACAAATAGCGCAGACGCTTCGCCTTGCGTCTGCCGTCGGACTCGATACCGGGCAATGCCGGCAGCTGTGGGCTCTCACGCCGCTTTTCCCGGGCGTTGTTCTCGGCACGGCCGATTTCAATCAAATCGATATCCGGCGCAAGCATCGCCAGCCTTTGGCCGCTGGATCGCTGCCAGGGCCACAGGCGCCTGACGGGGTCGCGCCCAATGACGAGTTTGGACAGATTGTTCTTTCGCGCATACGCAACGATGCCCTCGGCGATGTCGGCATTCGCAATCACTGCCGTCATCGCGCCGAGCTCCTGCGCCAGATGGAGATTCGCCAGAATTATCTCGCGCCTGACCGGCGACAAACGCTGCAAGGTCGGTGTTTCCACATAAATTGCATGCCACTCGGTATTCAGCTGGCCCGCCAGGCGGGCCGCGGCTCGTACCACGCGTTCCGCATCCGCATCCGGGCCGACGCAGGTCAACAACGCCGTCGCGGTCTTCCAAACCGATTCGATCGATTGATCGACCCGATATGCCTGGACGTCGCCTTCCACCCGATCAGCGGTGCGCCGCAGAGCGAGTTCTCGCAACGCCATCAAATTGCCTTTGCGGAAGAAATGCTGGGCAGCATGTTCTGCTTGCTGCGCCACATACACCTTTCCGGCTTTCAGTCGGGCCAACAGCTCATCCGCCGGGATATCGACCAACACCACCTCATCGGCCGCATCGAACACCTTGTCGGGGATGGTCTCCCACACACGTACATTGGTAATCCCGCCAACCACGTCGTTGAGACTCTCCAGGTGCTGCACGTTCAAGGTGCTGAACACGTCGATTCCCGCCTCGAGCAGTTCATCGACATCTTGCCAGCGCTTTGGGTGGCGCATCCCCGACACGTTGGAGTGCGCCAGCTCGTCGATCAGAATCAGTTGCGGGCGCCGCGCGAGCGCCGCATCCAAGTCAAATTCGGCCAGCGTTTTTCCTCGATAAACAACGGATTTGGGCGGCAATACTTCCAAGCCCTCGAGCAGTGCGGCGGTTTCCGCACGGCCGTGAGTTTCGGCCACGCCGACCAGGACTGTACGACCCTCGCTCAGCAGCTTGCGCGCTGCGATCAACATGGCGTAGGTCTTGCCGACTCCGGCCGATGAGCCGAAATAGATCCGCAGCTTGCCGCGCCGCGCCTTGAGTTCCTGCCGGTTGACTTTCGCAAGCAGCAGGTCCGGATCGGGGCGTTGGTCGGTCAATGTTGCCACAAATGCTATTGTGCGCGATTGACGCGCGAGCGAGGGAAAATCGTGCAAAATATTGTGAGCCGTACCGGAGATCTGCATGACGGGCGCCGCGCCGACCGAGTCCATTTTAGAACCTGATCTGCCGATCATCGATCCGCATCACCACTTATGGGATTGGCCGGAAGCGGTGTTCGACAATCGACCCGTGCCGCAGCACGGTTTCGACAGGGTCATCCGCCGCGCGATGCGGTATCTGCTGCCGGAATTCCTGGCTGACCTGAATACCGGGCACAACATACGCGCGACGGTCCATGTTCAGTGCAGCGCCATGTACCGCGCCGACGCAACGGATGCGTTCAAACCGGTGGGGGAAACTGAATTTGTCAATGGCGTGGCCGCGATGTGCGCGAGCGGTAGATATGGCGCCATCCGCGCGTGCGCCGGCATCGTGGGGCACGTCGATCTCACGGCCGGTGCGGTGGTGAGCGATGTGCTGGCGGCACATCTGAAGGCAGGCGGCGATCGCTTCCGCGGCATTCGCCATAGCGCCTCATACGATGCGGATTCCAATGTGCTGGGTCCCTTGGTCCGGGTCGGCGCCGGATTGTATGCGGCGAAGGCTTTCAGGGAGGGCTACGCGCAACTTGGGAAATATGGCCTGTCATTCGACGCGTGGCTCTTGGAACCGCAACTCCCGGAGTTGATCGATCTGCTACGGGCTTTTCCCAATACTCCCGTCATTCTCGATCATGTCGGCACACCGTTGGGGATTGCCGGCTATCAGGGCAAGCGCGAGGAGCGGTTTCCGCTTTGGCGGGACAATATCCGCAAGCTCGCGGCACTGCCGAACCTCTCGGTCAAGCTCGGCGGCTTGGCGATGGCGTTCTGCAACTTTCCGTCCTTTCTGCAGACTCCCGCGGCCTCCTCGACCCAGCTGGCCGGCGAGTGGAAGCCCTACATCGAAACATGCATCGAGCTCTTTGGTGTGAATCGCTGCATGTTCGAAAGCAACTTCCCGGTCGATATGGGAAGCTGCACCTATCCTGTGCTCTGGAACGCCTTCAAAGTGTTGGCCAAGCAGTACTCCGCCGATGAGAAGACGGCCTTGTTCAGCGGCACAGCTCAGCGCGTCTACCGGCTTAAGATATAGGGCTCGACATGCACGTCATAAAATCTGATCCGAATCTTTCCAAAGCCGCCACCTATCGCGAAGTGAACGCGCAGCTGGCGGGAGTCTTTTCCGGCGAACACAATGGCCTGGCCAATGCGGCCAACATGTGCGCGCTCCTCTACCAGATGCTGCCGGATGTGAATTGGGTGGGATTTTATTTTCTGCAGGGCGGCGAGCTGGTGTTGGGACCCTTCCAAGGCAAGGTCGCATGTGTGCGCATCGCCATGGGCCGCGGTGTCTGCGGCACCGCCGCTGAGCGGCGGGAAGTTCTAATGGTACCCGACGTGAATGAATTTCCCGGACATATTGCCTGCGACGCGGCGTCGCGCTCCGAGATCGTGCTGCCCTTGGTCCAGCGCGGGCGCCTGCTGGGCGTGCTGGATCTTGATAGCCCAGATCTGGCACGTTTCGACGGCGAGGATCGAAACGGTCTTCGGGCCGCGGTAGATTTATTGTTGGCCGGCTCGCAGCTTGACAATTTGGTTGATTCAACGTGACCCACGAGGAGCGCAGCCCGGGCGCGCTGAATATCTCCCGGCGCGATGCGCTCTCCATCCTGGCGGGAGCGGCCATCGGCGGTGGCGCCATCGGCGATGGCGCCACCGCGGCGGATAGTCGTTCTTCGGCGGCGAATTCAAATTCCGCCGCCAAAAACTTTCGTATCCGAACGCTCACCGCCGGTACGCCGATCGCGGACTTCGCGGATACGCACAGTGTCGAAGCGGCGCTGGATTTCTTGGCATCGGCGCGGCGACGATTTGAACAGGCGGGTTACATCGTCCAGACAACCCGTGTCGCCTTGAATCCGCTTCTAGTCGGCGCATCCACAAGTGTGCGGTCCGATGCGATGGCGAAACTGGTTGTGCTCGATGGGCTCGCCGCCGCTCACGGCGCGGTGATCAGCATTGGCCCGGTCTTTTCCGCGGGCGATGTCGATGAGAGTATCGGCGCATGGGCACTGCTGCTCGCGCGTTCGACCAAGGTGTTGAGTTTCAGCGGTTCGGTCGCCAGCGCCGTTCACGGCGTGCACCGCGATGCAGTGATCATGGCGGCTCAGGTGATATCGGCCCTCACCGATGCCGGCGGCGGCGGCATCGCAAATTTCCGCTTCGCTGCCGCGGCATGCGTTCCCGCCGGCACGCCCTTCTTCCCCGTTGCCTATCACGACGGACCGCCGTCGCTGGCCGTCGGATTGGAGACACCCAACCTGGTGCGCGAGGCGTTTACCGGTGCCGGCGATCCGGCCGACGCGTCCGAGCGGCTTCGCGTGCTGCTCGACGCGCAACTGCGCCCCGTCGAAAAACTCGCGCAAGCGATCGCCGAACAAGGGAAACGCCGCTATTTAGGTATCGATACCTCGCCGGCGCCGGGTCGCGACAGCAGCATCGGCCTTGCTCTGGAAACCCTGACCGGGCAACCCTTTGGTTCGGCATCCACCCTCCAGGCCTGCGCCGCGGTAACGGCAGCCATCAAGTCCGTGGCCGTCAAGACCTGCGGCTATTCCGGCTTGATGCTGCCGATACTGGAAGATCCGGTGCTGGCCGACCGGGTGACTGAAGGGCGTATCAAGCTGTCGGACCTGCTGCTGTATTCAACCGTTTGCGGCACCGGACTTGACGTCGTGCCCGTACCGGGCGATGCATCGCCACAGGATCTCGCGCGCGTCATTGGAGACGTGGCGACTCTCGCCGTTCGCTTGAAAAAACCACTCTCGGCCCGTCTCTTTACCGTGCCCGGCAAAAAAGCCGGCGAGCACGTCGAGTTTAGCGATCCGTTGTTGTGTTCGTCGAAGGTCATGTCCCTTTAAGCGCAACAACTTATAATCGCGCCCGCGCTCAAGAACTCGAGGCTCGGCGTCATAACACGGGGATGGTTCGAACACAATGAATTTGCTATCGCGCATCGTGCTGCTCTCTTCGGTGGCTTGCGCCGTATCCGGGGCCTTGGCATCTGAGCCGTTTCCATCGACCTATCAGGTGCCCATCAGTTCACCGGTACTGATCCAAGGCGCAACCGTGCTCACCGGTACCGGCGAGCGTCTTGACGGCACCGATGTGTTGATCGCCAATGGCCGCATCCAAGCGATCGGCAAAGGACTTGCCGCGCCCGGGGACGCGCGCATCGTCGATGCGAAGGGTAAATGGGTAACGCCCGGCCTCATCGACATCCACTCGCACTTGGGCGTGTACGCCAGCCCCGCGGTCAAGGGACTCGATGATGGCAACGAGGCCACCGCCCCGGTCACCTCGAACGTTTGGGCGGAGCATTCTGTCTGGCCGCAAGATCCTGGATTCGAGACGGCGCTCGAAGGCGGCATCACGACCATGCAGATTTTACCGGGTTCGGCGAATCTCATCGGCGGCCGTTCGGTCGTGGTCAAGAACGTGCAGGGTGTGACGTACCAAGCCATGAAATTTCCCGGCGCGGTCTACGGACTCAAGATGGCCTGCGGCGAGAATCCGAAACGCGTGTACGGCGAAAAGCATCAAGCGCCGTCGACTCGCATGGGCAACGTCGCAGGTTATCGCCAAGCCTTTGCGGACGCGCAGGACTATCAGCAGCAATGGGACAAGTACAATCGTGAGTTGAGCGAGTTCAGCAAGAAGAAAGCGGAGCGCGCCGACGGCGGCGCCAAAAAATCCAAGGACAAGGATGCGGCCGCAGACAAAGAACTCACGCCTCCCAGTCCGCCGAAACGCGACCTGAAGCTCGAGACCCTGGCGGAGGTCATGAAGGGAAATATTCGCGTACACATGCATTGCTATCGCTCGGATGAAATGGCGACCATGCTCGATGTGGCCGATGAATTTGGATTCAAGATTGTCGCGTTCCATCACGCTGTTGAGGCCTACAAGATCGCCGATCGCCTCGCCGACAAAGGAGTGTGCGCGGCAATGTGGGCGGATTGGTGGGGCTTCAAAATGGAAGCCTATGACGGCGTGCAGGAAAATTTGGCGATCGTGGACTTTCCCGAGCGCAGCTGCGCCATCGTTCACTCTGATTCTGCCGATGGCATCCAGCGCTTGAACCAGGAAGCTGCCAAAGCGATGGCGCACGGCCAGCGGGCAGGATTGACCGTTGCGCCCGAGCGGGCGATTCGTTGGCTCACCGCCAATCCGGCCAAATCGCTCGGTCTGCAGGACCAGATTGGGACCCTCGAGGCGGGCAAGGGGGCGGATGTGGTGATCTGGAACGGAAACCCGTTCAGCGTCTATGCGCTCGCGGAGCAGGTGTTCATCGACGGCGCCCTTAGGTTCGATCGCGCGCATCCAGCCTCCAAACCGCGCTCCGATTTCCTGTTGGGCCGGCATATCGCGGAGGCGCTATGAAATTTCTTTACCTGCCCGCCCTCATGGCCGGCGGCATCATGGCTGCTCAATGCGCGGTGGCCCAGGATTTCGTCATTCGCGGTGCGACCGTCCACACGGCCTCTGCAAAAGGCACGCTGAAGAACATCGACGTGGTGGTGCGCGGCGGAATAATCGTCGCGATTGGTTCGGACGCCGGCACGTCGGGAGCGGTGATCGACGCCAAGGGCAAGGAGCTCACACCGGGACTGTTCGGTGGACTTACCGATATCGGTCTTGAAGAGATCGCCGCGGAGGCGCAGACCGTTGATTCGACTTTGAATCTCAAATCCCCGGCATGGGACCAGCAGTGGCGTCCCGAGCTCGACGTCACGGTGGCGTATAACCCGCGCTCGTTCGTCGTACCGATCACACGCATCGAAGGCGTGACCTGGACCGTGCTGGTGCCCAGTGCCGAAGACAGCATCATTGGAGGTCAGGGCTCGGCGGTTGTGCTCGACGGCCGGTACAATGCGGCCCTGAGCGGCAGCCGCTCGCTGTTTATACAAATGGGAGCTGCGGGCGCCAAGGTGGCCGGCGGAACGCGCGCCGCGGAATATATGCTTTTGGAGCAGGCGATTCACGAGGCGCACGCACCGGGGCCGATCGGTCAGGGGGCGTTGCTGCATGCCGCCGGCCGAGAAGCGCTGACCCGCTATCTGAGCGGCGGTCGGGTGGTGGTTCAGGTCGATCGCGCGGCGGACATCTTGAGCGTGGTGACGTTCGCCGAACGCAATGGGATGAAGCCGGTCATTCTGGGCGGTGATGAAGCGTGGCTGGTGGCGAAGGAACTCGCGACGGCCAATGTCCCCGTGATTCTCGATCCACTCAACGATCTACCGACCGATTTCGATCGGCTTGGCGCGACTCTGGAAAACGCGGCACGCCTGCAACGTGCCGGCGTGCGCATTGCCTTTTCGAGCGGCGACACCCCGCAAGCGCGGCTGATTCGCCAACTTGCGGGCAACGCGGTTGCCCATGGTCTGCCGTGGGAATCGGCGCTCGCCGCCATTACGTCCACACCGGCCGATATCTTTGGACTGGGGGCGACGCACGGCCGCATCGCCGTCGGACAGAGCGCGGATTTGGTGCTCTGGAGCGGCGATCCGCTTGAAGTCACAACACTGGCGGATCAGGTTTGGATTGCGGGCCGCCCGGTGGAGATGAAGTCTCGACAGACCGAGCTGCGCGATCGATATGTCGAGAAAGTAAAAGCGCATCAGGCGCGCTGAAGCGCGGCTGCGCCGCATGGGACGGCGCTAGATGGGCAGCTTAGAGACCAATATCTCGCAATCGGAGCCGTAGTCCTTGGAGACGCAGTTGGTGAAATAAATGGTCTTGCCGTCCGGCGACCAACGCGGCACCGTGGCTCGCCCTTCGGTGTTCGCAACGAGGCGCACGTCGCTGCCATCGGGCCTCATGATAAAAATCTGGTAGCGTGCGTTGCGGTTGGATGCGAAGGCAATCAATTTTCCATCCGGCGACCAGGCGGGCCATCCGTCGAACGCCGGATGGTTGGTCAGATTGCGCGGATTGCTGCCATCGGCGTCGACAACAAAGACCTCTGAATTCATCTCGCCCAACATGCGACGGAAGACAATGTGCTTCATGTCAGGCGACCAGGCCGGGAAGGTATTCACACCGCCTGTGATCAGGGTCGTGATGCTGCCGGTCGAGAGATCCGCGACATCGATATCGGCATCGTTCTTGTGCGGCGGCTGCAGGTCATCGTCCGTGCAGTAGATGAGCTTTTTGCCATCGGCCGACCAAGCCGGATGAATCGCCCGAACTGAGGCAGGTGAGATGGCGCGTGCACCGCTGCCGTCGGGATTCATCACGTAGATTCTTTCTTCATTTTTCGTGATCAGAACATACGCAATTCTCTTGCCGTCCGGCGACCACGCGGGATCCTCATGATTGGCGTCATCATGTGTAATTTGGAGGGAGTCGGAGGTGTCGGCGTTCATCGTGAACAGCTGCTCTTTGCCCGCTGTCACGCTGATGAACACGAGTTTGTTACCGTCCGGGTTCGGAGACGGGTCCATGTTCTGCGAATGCGTGAGTTGGTAGGGCAGCGTCAGCGGCGCGGCTGCCGCGGCAGCGACGGACAAACAAGCGCCCAGCCATGCGAAGCTCTGAACCTTCATCGCGGCATTGTATCGCGAGGCGCGGCTAGCGATACAATGAGGCGATGACTTGCTGCTGAGCGCACCCCTTACGGAGTACTTAATGAAGTTTCTTGTCGCTGTCGCCGCCTCCCTCGCTTCGTTCTCAGCCTTTGCAGTACCGCCTCAAGATACGCCGGCCGGCGAGCAGCGTTTTCGCGAGTTATACAAAGAACTGGTCGAGACCAACACGACCTTGTCCGCCGGCAGTTGCACCCTCGCCGCCGAACGCCTGGCCGCGCGGTTGAAGGCGGCCGGCTTCCCGGATAGCGATCTGCACCCATTCGCGGCGCCCGATCACCCGAAGGAAGGCGGCCTGGTCGCGATTTATCCCGGCAAGGATCCCAAGCTCAAGGCACTCCTGCTGCTTGCGCACATCGACGTGGTGGAAGCCAAGCGCGAGGATTGGACACGGGATCCTTTTAAACTGGTCGAAGAGAACGGCTCGTTCTACGCGCGTGGCGCGAGTGACGACAAGGCCGAGGCGGCGATCTGGGTGGACACGCTCATTCGCTACCGCAGCGAAAACTACCGGCCTCGGCGCACGATCAAGGTGGCGCTCACGTGCGGTGAGGAGACGGCAGGCGCGTTCAACGGCGCTGATTGGCTCACGCGCAATCGCCGCGAGCTCATTGACGCTGCATTTGCGCTCAACGAGGGCGCCGACGGAGAACTTGACGCGAGCGGGCATCGAATTGCACTCGAAATCGAGGCCGGCGAGAAATTTCCGCAGAACTACCGGCTCGAGGTCACCAACAAGGGCGGGCATAGCTCGCGGCCGGTGAAGGACAACGCGATCTACCATCTCGCCGCGGCGGTCACGCGCATCAGCGCCTATGAGTTTCCCGCGCAATTTACCGACGGTAATCGAGCGTACTTCACGGGCATGGCCAAGATCCAGGCAGCCAAGGGCGAAAGCGACGTTGCGAATGCCATGAACGCGTTTCTGAAAAATCCCAGCGATACGCAAGCACTGGCGCTGGTTTCTGCCAAGGATCCGAGCTGGAACGCGACGCTGCGCACCACTTGCGTCGCGACCATGCTCGACGCCGGCCATGCCACCAACGCACTGCCGCAGCGCGCCCGGGCAAACATCAACTGTCGTATTTTCCCCGGCGTCAGCACCGAGACCGTGCGCGCCAAGCTCGAGGAATTGGTGGCGGATCCGGCCGTCAAGATCTCCTCGCCCGAAACTCGGGGCCCGACCTCTTCACCGCCGCCGCTCACTCCAGAGATCATGGCGCCCATCGAGAAATTGACCGCCGAGTTCTGGCCCGGCGTGCCGGTGCTGCCGATCCTGCAGGCAGGTGCCACTGATGGCGAGTTCACCAACGCGGTCGGCATCCCAACCTTCGGTGTGGAACCGGTGTTCATGGGCCCCGATATCGGCAATATCCATGGTCTGAACGAGTACGTGGGTGTGAAGTCGCTGCTCGAAGGCCGCGAGTTTTTGTACCGGCTGGTGAAGATCTACGCGGAGCAAAAATAACGCGGCCTACCCAGGGCGCGCTATGATTGGCGCATGCGCTTACCCCGACGCGTGCACGTGCCTCCCTTTGGTCTGACCGTACTCTTGGCCTTCGCCGCTGGTGCGGCTCAGGCAGAGGAAAGGCTGCCGACGATCCCTCCGGCGCGGTACACGGCGGAACAGAAGCAGGCCGCCGCGGACTTCGAGGCGGCGCGCAAAGTACCGGTATTCGGGCCCTTCGAGCCCTTGATGCACAGCCCCGAGGTGATGTCGCAGGCGCGCGCGATGGGCGACTACCTGCGCTACAAATCGGCCATCGGCAATACGCTCAGTGAGCTCGCAATTCTGATTACGGCCCGCGAATGGACCCAGGACTACGAATGGTTCGTGCACTCTCCGATCGCGCTGAAGGCCGGCATTCGGCAGGAAATCATCGACGCCATCGCCGCAGGCCGACGCCCGGCGGCCATGAACCCCGACGAGGAAATCGTCTACGAATACTCGATGGAATTGCTGAAGAACAAACAGGTATCCAACGCAACCTTTGAGCGCGCCAAGTCGCGCTTCGGTCCCAAGGGGGTGGTCGACCTGACCGGAATCGTGGGTTACTACACCTTTCTTGGCATGCAGCTCAATGCGGCGCAGTACCCGGCTCCCAAGGACGCCAAGAAACTTCCAAGGATCCCTCCTTAAGGGGTCCCGGCAACGGTATGAAATCACTCGGCAAAAAACCCGCGGGAGCGCGGCTGGAACGCATCCAAGCGTCGCCGCGCTGGGCGGGCGACCGATTCCGCAATGTGCACCCGATCGCCGCCGGACTGCGCGATCCGAATGCATCCATGCCATCGCTCGGGGATTTTCTCTGCGGCGGGGAACGCCGCGTGCCGCGAGGGCCGCTGCCGTCAGCGAACCCGATCGAGTCCTGGCTGAAAGCCTCCGAAAGCGGACTGCGCGCCACCTGGCTTGGCCATTCCACGGTGTTGATCGAGATCGACGGTTTTCGCGTTCTCACCGACCCGGTGTGGGGGCCGAGGGCATCGCCATCGAGACTCGCGGGCCCCAAACGATTTCAGCCCGTGCCTGTTTCTCTTCGCGCGCTGCCACCGATCGATGTGGTCATTGTGTCCCATGATCACTACGATCACCTCGACTACCCGACCATTCGCGAACTCGCCAAACGCGGCGTACCCTTCGTCACCTCGCTCGGGGTCGGCGCGCATCTCGAGGCGTGGGGCGTGGATCCGCAGCGCATTACCGAGCTCGACTGGTGGGAATCGCACAGCGTGCCTGACACGGGGCTCGCAATTACTGCCGCGCCCTCGCAGCATTTTTCCGGACGCGGATTGAAAGACCGCAATGCCACTTTGTGGTCATCTTTTGTCATCCGCTCGCAAAAGCACGCGGTATTCTTCAGCGGCGACACCGGGCTCACGACGGAATACGCCATCATTCGCGAGCGGCTCGGGCCATTCGACCTGGTGATGTTGGAGGTTGGCGCTTTCCACCCCGCGTGGGGCGATATTCATCTCGGGCCGCAAAACGCGCTGAAAGCACTCACGCTGCTCGGCGGCGGACCGTTTCTACCGGTGCATTGGGGTACCTTCAGCCTCGCCATGCATGCCTGGGATCAACCCGCGGAGCTCTTGTTGGAACTGGGCGCGAAGA
>Ga0193726_1001803_pt1 | contig 15801 bp, 13 predicted proteins | sample H2c1metaG_FD_144928 | JGI IMG/M metagenome (GOLD analysis project Ga0193726, IMG submission 144928) | Soil microbial communities from a riparian zone of the East river system, Colorado, United States - H2c1 | ecosystem: Environmental > Terrestrial > Soil > Riparian zone | place: USA: East River... | reverse complement strand
ATCAATGAACCGAGCTGCTAGTGAGGGTTCAGCAGAACCGTGGTATCGAAACTTTCAAAACTCGTCAAAACGCGCCGGTACGCATTGTGCATGATGCGCTGCGCATTTTTGTCGGCGCGCGCGCCCAACAACATGCGGATCACGACATCGTCCTGCGGGCGTGCTGCGTCCTCGCCCAAGAGCTGATAAGTGAAACGTGCCAATCTTTGGCTCATCTCGTTGGCGAATTTGTAACGCACGGCGTCGCTGCCATCGCCGTTGCCGATCTTGGCTTCTTCGGCGATCTCACAGATCAAGCGCGTGACGAATCGGGCCTTATCGACGAGGCCTAAGTCGCTGAAGAACTCGATTTCGGATTGAATGTTCATCCGGCTGGGAAGAAATCGATGGGTTTGGTGGCAGTCAAAGCGGCTACATCCTTGGCGTCAAACTTGAAGAGACGGATTCGCGCCACGAGCTTGTTCTCAAATTCAGGATCTTTGAGCTCGCTCGAAATGACGCGCGCCGCGGTGATATCGCCGGAAGGCGCGATGGTCAGTTCGATGACGACCTTGCCTTGCAGCGCGGGGTTATCGCGCAGCGCGCGCGCATACATCGCATCGATGGCCCCCTTGTTCTTGGTGAACACCAAAGCGATTTCGTCGGCGCTGCGCGAGGCCCTGCCGCTGCCGCCCGCGCGGGTAGCCGCCTGGCCCGAGGCGCCGAGATTGGGATCCTTCACCTGCGTGGTGTAGATGCCGCGCAAGGAGCCCGAGCCGGACGCGAGTCCGCTGCTGGTGGGCGCGCTGATCCCGCCGCTGGTGCCCCCCGCCTTGGAACTGATGACATTGCGTGTCACCTGGCTGACATCGCCCGGATCCGTGGTTTTCTGCTGATTCTTGGTGAACTTGTCGAGATCGATCTGATCGCGCAGCGCCGCAAGATCGTCGAGATTGGCCAACAAGCCGCTCTTGGACGCTTTGATTCGCGGATCGACCGGCTGCGGCGGCGTCGGCGTCTTTGAGACCGGCGCCTTCTCGACCGGCTTCTCCTTGGGCGGAGGCGGCGGTGGGGGCGGCGGCGGCGGTGGTTCCATGACCAGCTGCACCACGCGCTCCGGCAGGGAATCGGTGTTGTTGACACGCTCGGTTCTCGGCAGAAACGGCATGATCACCGCGACGATCGCAAACACGATCGCCAGGTTGCGCAAAATGACGCGGAAGCGTCGCTCCGTCTCCTCGGACGGCGCCCACGGCAGATCATAGCGCCGGTAGTAAGGCACCAGACCTGTCGGCACGCGGTTGGCGGGATTCATTGCGGCCATTTAAGTCGCCGCCCTTTCGCGTTCGACCACGGCAAATGACACCTTGCCGTACTCAGCTTCGCTGCACGTCAACATGATTTTCTTCAGCACGCTGTAGGGCGTGCTCTTGTCGCCCATGATGGTGACTTCGCGCTTGGCAATATCCGTTTGCTGCGCGCTGTGAATGCTGCGGTCGTTTTGCGCCATCAGCGCGGTCTTCAGCGGCGCAAAGAACGGACCCTGATTGGCGATGACGTCCTGCAGCGAGCCCACCAATACACCGTCCACGAACAGCGAATCCTTGGTGATCATGACGACCACCGCGGCACTGGGCTTGCGGTCGGAAATGGACTGAGGAATCGAAATGTTCTTGGTGTTCGGCAGAATATCCACGTCGGCCGTATGCGCCAACAGAAACACCACCAGGATGGTCATCATGTCGATGAACGGAATCAGCGCGAAATGGTTGGCGCCGTGCCGGCGTTGCCGATGCCGTTTGATGCGATAGGAGGTCATATCGGCGCATCCGCGATGGCGATGTCGGGGAACAGCTCCGCCTTGGAAAACGGCGCCACCGGGATTTGATAGACGCGGACCGTGTCCATCACCTGCACCAGCGCGTCGTAGGGCACCGCGGGTCCCGGCAAGATGGTCGCATCGGTCATGTCAGGGAACTGAGACTTCACCTGCCGCATGAATTCCGACAAATGATCCAAATCATAGCCGGTGGCGATATTGGCAATGACCTTGAGCGGCCCTGAATTGCGGTCGTTCACCACAAGATCATTCGGACGCATGATTACCTCGAGCTTCAGACCCTTCGGCAACTCAACAGGAGCGGTGTTGGTGGCCGGAAGATTGAGCTGGAGGATGTTCGTCTTGGAAAACACGGCAGTAAAGATCAAGAAAAATACCAAGATCACCATCATGTCGATCATCGGCACGATGTTCAGATCATCGCGCCCGTGGTGGTAGCGGGCGTGATTGCGTCGGACGAGGCGCGCAGCTTTTGACTTCATGGGAGACGACCTGGCGGGGCCTGCGGCCTAGATGCTGCTGCGGGCAGCCGTGGGAGATCGCACCGGCGACGGCGTCGGCGCCGCCGGCTCGTGCGCCTTATCGGTTTGACGCTCGGTGATCGAGTTCAAAAACTTCACCGACGCAATCTCCAGACTGTCGATCAGCGAGGTGGTCTTGGACTCGAGAAACATATGCGACAGCAGCAGCGTGATGGCGACGAACAATCCCGATGCGGTGTTGTTCATCGCAACCGAAATCGCCGCGGCCAGCAAGCTGGCCTTCTCGGCCGGATTGGCGGTTGCCACGGCGCTGAAAGCGCCGATGAGGCCGGTGATGGTGCCGAGCAACCCGATCAACAAGCCGACGTTCGCCAGAGACGACAAGTAGTGGGTGCGCTTTTCGATTCGGGGGATCACTTCGAGCAGACTCTCATCCATGGCCTTCTCGATGTCATCGCGTCGGCGGGCGCTGGCGACTCGTGCGACACCGTAGTTCAGGATGGTGGCGATCGAGGCCTTTGAGTTGTTCGTAAGCCCGACCACTTGCTTGAAGTTTCCGGCGCTCAATGCCGGCACCAGCCCATCCCAAAGGCTGCGATTGCGGATGGTTTCGCGGGTCAGGTACACGTACCGCTCAATGGCGATCGATACGCCGACCACGAAAATCAAGGCCAGCGGGTACAGGAACAGACCGCCGTCCTTGAAAAAGTTGACTGCCGAATTCATGAAATTCATCTGCGCGCTCCTAATAGACTCTTCAGTCCTAATATGTAATTCAACCAGATTCCGTAAAATCGGCTATGACTTACTTCTCACCCTGCTCCGACGGGCGGCCTGGCGCACCATTTTGGGACGCATCGGCCTGCACAGCCTTGTAATAAACAACTTCGCGTTTGAAAACGTCCCGATCGACGGGCGCCAGGATCTCGTCAACCAGGCTATTCATGGGTTTCCCGGCCAGATCGCCAATATCCGACTTCTTCCAGGGGACGATGTACATGACCTTCGGCTGCTCGCGGTCGCCGGTCACGGTGGCCGTGCCCAATTCCAGCCGGTCGGTGGTGCCGGGAGCCTTCTGGCCTGCCGCCGCTGCGGGACGGGTAGCGGCAGCAGACGGCGCCTTGGAGGTGTTGGCACGAGGCTCGCCGGCCTCGGACTGGGCGCCGGCAGGCCGAGAGGTGTTGGCGCGAGGTTCGCCGGCCTCGGACTGGGCGGTGGCTTTCGGGGGCTTTGCCGGCGCCGCGGCAGGCGCCGGTGGATCGCCCGGGGCCGTGGCGGGCGCGGGTTGCTGTGCGTTGGCCTTCAGCGCCAGACAGAGCAAGCTCAAACCCAACGTTTTCGATACTGTGTTCATGCAGGCTCCTTCTTGGCGGCAGCCGCCGGCGCACCGACGCGCTTGCGCAATTCGACCAGCCAGCCGGCAACTTGTTTGTTTTCGCCGGCGATTTCGATGTAGCGCTCAAATTGTTCGAGCGCCTTCTGCGGCTCTGCCAGGTATAAATCATAGAGCACGCCCAGATTGAGATGCGCCGGCGCGTAGTTTGGTTCAGCGCTAATCGCACGCAAGTAAGCCGCCTCGGCATCGCTGAACTTTCCGAGCTTGCGCTCGACGATCCCGAGCTCATCGCCCGCGATCGGATTGGACGGCGTCAACGTCAGTGCGGCCTTGAATGCGGCCTCCGCTTCGTTCAGCCGCGAATCGTGCAAGTACAGCAACCCCAGATTCAATTGCGGCCCGGCAAATTGCGGGTAGGCAACGATGAGCTGCTTGAACTCGAGTTCCGCGTCCGTGCTGCGGCCCGACTTCATCAATTGCAGCGCTAGGCTGTACTGTTGCGCGGCGCGAAACGGGATATCAACCGGCTCAGTCGGCGCAGCGCCGCCCGGCGCCGTTGGCTGTGCAGAGCCGGAGGCGCCGGCGGGGTTGCCGGTTTGGCCCGTGGTATTCGACCCCTTAACGCCGTTGGCGGGGGCCGGAGCCGTTTGGCTCGCCGGGTTCGATGGGCTCGCTGCGCCCGCGGCTGCAACGGGCGCAGCCGCCTGCGGCGGCGCTTTCACTGGCGCGCCGTTACAACCTGCCAGCAGCGCCATCGCGCCCAGGCTAGCGAATTGATTCAACCAGCTGTTCACCGATTTCCACCTTGCCGTAGCGGCCTGGATTGAGCTGCGCGAGTGCTGCAAAACTCTTCTGCACCCACTCATCGTAGGTGCCGTCTTTGGTTCGCGCGGCGTTGACTTCGTGCAATTTGATGGCCTTCTCCTCGAACGGAAAAGCCTGCTCCTCGAGCAACACATCGTATTGCTCCAGTTCGTCCTTCTTGAGATTCTTCGGGCGCTCCGAGCTCATCAGATCCTTGCCCAGCTGTCTGTACAGCTCCGCACTCTCGAAAGTTGCGGCCGTGGTGACATCGGCCACCTGATAGTCGGCCGCGGCCTCATAGGCCTTGAGCGCCGCCTCCATCGCCTTGCGCTTCTCGGCGAGAGATTTCTTCAACGGCGCGACCAGCTTGATGCTCTTGAACTGCTCGCGAACCGGCGCCGCCAGGGTCAGGGTCGCCTGGGCTGCCAGCGCCCGGCTGCGATCGGTGCGCGCCGCGCCGGCCGAACGATCGGCGGCAACGATGTCCTTGAGCCAGTAGTCACGTCCGCTGAAATCGCCGGCCTTGGCGGCAATCACGCTGAGTTTATTGCGCGCTTCCATGGCCGGGCCCATGGGTTGCGGGAAGTGCTTGACGAACGCCTCGAGCATGCTGCGCGACTTCGCCGAGTTGCCGGCCTTGTCGTACAAATCCGCCGCCTGCAGGGTGGCTTCCCGCTGCACCTCCGGCGTCTCTTTCGGCGATTGCGCCATCTGCTCGAATTCAACGGCCGCCTGGCCGGGTTTGTTCGATTCGGAATAAGCCACGGCGAGATTGCGGGTCACGTCCGCCTGCAACGGGCTCTGCGGGAAATTACGGCGGAACCCTTCCAAAACGACGATGGCGCGGTCCCATTGTTTTTGCGTGACGAGGAGCGCGGCTGCATCGAAATCCGCATTCGCACGGACTTTGGATGCGGGCGCAAGAGCCGACACGCGCAAGAAATCTTCGACGGCAGCGGCACTGTCGCCGGACTTGCTCTTTTGCTCTCCCTGCTTGTAGATCGAAGCGGCAAGACGCTCGACAATGGCCCCGCGCTCCGGATCGTTCGGCGGCATCAATGCCTGCGCGTGCGCATAGGCGGCCTCGGCCTTGTCGAAGGCGCCTTGATCGAAGTTCGAATTGCCGATGACCGTCCACGCAATACGCTGTTTGGCGGCGTCCACCGCAGGCTGCTTGGCCAGAAGCGCTTCCGAGGCGGAGACCGCCCGCGGATAATCCTTCGCGGCATAGAGCTCCGTGGCGGCGCGCGTCAGGACTTGTGCGCTTTCCGGATGCGCAGGAAATGTTCGCGCAAACTGCAATGAGCTGTCGGTGGTCTTCAAGTGCAAGGCCGCCTTGGGTTCGCCCGACAGCGTCTCTTCCTGCTTGCCGTAGGCGATGATCGCCGCATATCCCGCCGACGCAGCCTTCTCATGATCGCCGTAATGATAGGCCGTATTCTCGTATTCGCGGGCGGCGTCCAGGTATTGCTTGCTCTCGAACAGCGTGTCGGCCAGCAGGTAATTGGTGACGGCAGAACCCGGATCGTCCGGGAATGAACTCAAGTAGCTGCGATACCATTTCGCCGCTTCTTGATAGTCTGCGACGTCCTTGGTGCGTTGCGCCTGGGCGTGGTAGTACTGCGCCACATCCTTGAGATTGGTCTTCAGCTCCGCCACCACTTTCGGTTCACCCTTCGGGTCGCGTCCCTGCCAGTACGCCGTGCCGAAGCTGTAATTTTCCACGAACTCCTTCTTGCCCTGCAGCACCAATTGCGGGAAGCCGCCTTTTGAATACGCCTCGATCGCCTGCATTTCGAGCAGTGGAGCTTTCTCGTTGTTGCGATCCTGCGAAACAAAGGCGCGATAGCTGTCGGCCGCATCCGTGTAGCGCTCCTTCTCCATGTACAGATCACCCAAGCGCGCATACATCAGATACGAATAGGGCCGCGGCGGCCGCCCCGGGGGCGTGCGCCGCTTCACGAAGTCGGCGACGGACTTCGGTCCATCGAGATAGGAGAAGGTGATCGACATCACTCTGAAAGTATCTTCAACCAATTCCCGATTGGCGCGGCTCAACGTGTCGATCTCGACCAATGAAGCGTCGCGCTTGGAAATCAACACTGAATCGAGCACGCCGGCGAAGGAATCCAGGCTGCGTTCATTTTCGCCCTGCTTGAACAGCGACCAACCGTGCTTGTACAAACTCTGGTTGTAGAAAGCAGACGAAGCACCGGCCTTGATCACGGCCTCGTAGGCGGCCTGCGACTTCGGATAAGCCTTTTCCGAGAACAGCAGCTCGCCGCGCCGAAATTGCGCCTCGTCGATGAAGTGGCTGTTCGGGTACTGCGCCACGAGCCGGTCCAGGGAGGCCAGCGCCAGGTCGGGCTGCGCGTTGAGCTCGTAGGCTCGAGCCAGCTGGTAAAGCACCGAATCATTGCGCTCATATTTGGGATACGTCTTCAGCAGCGCAGAATATAAATGAATGGCCTCGGTGGCCCGCAATCCTTCGTTGGTCGCCAACTCGCGCTCGATGCGTTCGGATTCTGAACTTTCCAAGTTCAAATCGCCGAGTCGGCGCAGTGCCTCGGAACGCAATGCCGCATCACCGGCGTTCAAGTCCAGAAAGCGCTTGTAGCTGTCCATGGTCTTGGCCGAATCCACGTTGCGCGGAGGATCGGGGCTGATATCGACCTGCTGATTGTCGAGATCCTTGATCGTCGCCGGTTTTTTGGGTGCAGCGACGCTCATCGCAGGGCCGAGTGCCATGGCAGCCAGTATGGCGGCGATACATGTCAGCCGTGAGACCAAGACCTTCATGGCTTGGCCTGCGGCGGCGCGTCTGGCGGCACGCTCGGCGCCGTGTTCGGCGGCACGCTCGGCGCCGTTTTTGGCGGCGCATTCGACGGGCCGTTCGACGTGCGGTCATAAATCGCCGCCAGTTCATAGCGCGCCTGCAACTCGTAGGTTTCAATGCGCTGCTTCTGCGCTTCGAGTTGGCGGATGGCGAGCGATTGCAGGAATAGATTCTGACGCTGCGAAACATCGGCCATGCGGTCGAGCAATTGATCGATGCGCGCGCGCACGGCCGCTACGCGCGACGCGTACCCGCCCGTCGTCAGCGGCGTTCCTGCGAGCGCCTGCCTGACCGAGACGGCGCGCTTCTGCGTCTCCTTGAGATGGCCTGCGAGTTCCTTGACTGAACGCCGTTCATTCCACAGTCTGGCCTTGAAACTCTCCGACAGGCGCCAGTACATGACTCCCTTCATGAGGCGGTGCGTATCCCGCATCTCGTTCAAATCAGGATCATCCGGATGCGCCGCCAGATATTCCTCGATGCGTTTCAAGCGTGCCCAAGTCTGCTGCTCCTCGGGGGTACCCAAGGCAGCCACGTCGTTGGATTTCTCGATCTCATTGATGCGCGATTCAAAATCCACGCGTTTTTGAGTCAACCCGTCAAGATCGGTCGCGGCCAGGACGGCATTCGCTTTGGGCACGCGCCGGTTGTAGGCTTCCTGGCGGGTATCGATCATGTCATCGTAAGCCGAGACATCGCCGCGCCAGTCTTCCAAATTGCGGCTCATGAAATTGAGTTCGCGGTAATTCTTCAGGCCTTCTTGAAATTCATTGCTCGCCAGCAGCGCGTACAAGTAGCGCGACTCGGGCGCATTCGGCACCGTCGTGAGCTGCCAATACCAGGTCAGCGTGTCCTTCTTGTCGTCATTCAACAGACGATCGAGCAGCTTGCCGCTGCGAATGCCTTCGATCGAATCGTCGATACGCTTGCGTTCACCGTCGAATGACTCGATGGCTGAATTATAGAATTCGGCGGCCTGGCCCATGGCCGACAACTGTGCATACGCGTAAGGCACGGTTAGAAAGGACTCTTGCACCGCGGAGTCGAGCAGGCTGCGTTTGCGAAGCGCCAGCCACGGCACCAAGGCGCGCTTGAAGTCGCCCATGCCGGCATCCGCCCATCCCACTCCCAGCAGCGCCTTGCTCGAATAAGGACCCTCGAGCCGTACCCGCTGCAAGATGGGTTTTGCCTCGGCCGCGCGCTGCGCCTGCAACAGCGCGAAGCCGAGCGCCAGATTGGCCTTGTCCTTGAGCGCCAGCAACTCCTCACTGCGAGTCTGCATGTTGCCGATCCGATCCAGATACGTGATGGCTTCGGCCAGCCGATCCCTGCGCACCAGGGCCACCCCCAAATTGAATTGTGCATAGGCCGTCCAGTCGGGCGGGCCATGCCAGCTGCCGAGCGCCGTGATGGCCTCGTCGTAGCGCCCCTGGCGCATCATGAGCTGCGCCAGCAGCATGTAGCGCTCGGCGTTGATGCGCGGGTCCATCTTGTCCGACACCTGGCGCAGCGCCCGCTCGGACTCTTCGAGATAACCACGCTGATACCAAACCTTTCCAAGATAGAACCACGCCCTATTTCGCACGAACTCCGAGGTGTTCTTGTTCAGCAAAGCCTCGAAAATTCTGCCGGCCTCGACATGCTCGCCGAGGGATAGGTACAAACCTCCCAGCAACAATTCGGCTTCCTCGGGGGTATGCGGGATGCGTCCCAATTGGCGCGCCGCCAACAGGCGCGTGATCGAATCGAAATAGTCATCCTCGAAGAAGTAGAACAGCACGTCGCCGTAGGCGAGGTCCTGAACTTCATGCGGGGCCAAGCCGTTTGGATCCGGCTTGACGTTCTTGGCAGGCGATGCCGCGAACGGCACTGCCAGCAGCAACCCGCCGAGGAGCAGCGGCCGAAGTGTGTTAATCAGGCCTTGCACGCATCATTCCCAGTCTTTGATCATGAACTCAGGCTGATGCTTGGGAACGCGGTCGGTGATCTTCAGTTCCAGATACTTTGCGCCGACGCCCTTGTCGAAATTGATCGTGGCGCCGCGCTTGTAGTCGCGCTCGACCGGACCCTTGCCGGTGAAGAATGCCACCAGTTCGTGCTTGCCGACCTTCAAATTCCCCAAGTAGATTTGCTGCACGCCGCCCTTGAGCAAGGCATCGGCCTCGCGCGCCGTGTATAGATAATTCTTGACTTCCTTGTTGTCGATCTTGACCGTCACCGAGTCCAACGCGAAAAAAGCGCCGACGTCCATCGAAATGTAGAGCGCGACCTGGGTGTTGGCCGGAAACAGCAGCTCTTCCTCCAGCACGAACAGATCTTTGTTCAGATCGACGACATCTTTCTTCAGGCTCTGAACCTCTTGATCCAGAGTCTTAATCTCGGCCGGCGGCGCGTCGCGAGCGGGCGGCGCAGACGCGTCGGCCGCCGGGGCATCCGCAGTACCGGGCGGCGGCGTCTGGCCCATGGCCATCCACGCGGGGGACAGCAATGCGCCGCAGACCATGATCGATGCAATTCGATGCTTGAGATTCATAACTGACCTATCGTTTTACTCGCGCAGCAATTCGCGGATTTGATCTAGATAAACGCGCTCGCCGCCGCGCTTGAAGCCAACGGCCGAATAACGCACGACGCCCGAGCGATCCACCAGGATCGTCATGGGCATTTTCTGCAATAAATAATCCTTGCCGATCGTGGCGCCGGTATCGAACAAGATCGGGTATGACACACCCATGGCTGCCGCGAACTCCTTCGAACGCCGCAGGTCATCGTCCACCGACACGCCAAGGACCACGAGACCGGCGCGCTGGTAGGTAATGTTGATGCGATCGAGAGCGGGCATCTGCTGGCGCGAGTCCCCGTCCGAGCGGCTCCAGAAATTCACCAACACGACCTGACCGCGAAACTCCGACAGGCGCCAGTTTCGGCCATCCAATCCGCGCAGTACAAAATCCGGTGCTTCCTTGCCCACGATGGTCGGCACGGCCGCAAGCGACAATGCCGCCATTGCGGCGCCGAGAATCAGGCCGGCAACGCGCAATGCGCTACGCATGCGCAGCAACGCTCAAACTGACGCCGCAGCGCCGCGATTCATCAATCACGCTGGTAACCCCGCTGTGCCAGGCCTCACTCTTGAATATGGGCCCCGTACCGGAAGCTTTGCGCCCTCGCCTTTCAGCGAGTTTGCCCTGATCAGATCTTATGCAAAATCGCACAATGCGAGCCGCAGTGTCAACGCAGCGGCCGCCTGTTCGCTCGATTTCTGTATGACTTGGCGCACATTCGTGCACATTCATCGAACGGCAAGCAAAGCGGCCAACACAATGCGAAAACGTGCAGCGCATTCTTGTAGACATTACAAGCCGACGATTGAATGCCTAATCTGTCTCTGGAATGAGACAACGCGGACGTAATCCGCGAGCGCCAGGACAAGGGGTCTGGCGGCAGACCCTTTTGTTTCAGCCTGATTAACTCGGGACCTTCCCGTTCACGAGACCGGCGAGCGGTTGCCATGCAATTAAAGGATCCAGCGAAGCGCCAACCCCCAAGGTGTTATTTATACCAGGGAAGAACATCGGCCATTGAGCGACGGCGTTGGCGCTGTGCAGCGCCATGTAGTTCAGCACGACCATCTGCACCAAGTTGGGCACGTTGTTGCCTGCGGGGCTGCCGGTCGTGTTTTGTGAACCGTCGGCATTGAAGCTGCCGATCTGCAAACTCATTTCGGGATTTGCCTGTGCGGAGACCGCCCTGCCTGCCGGATTGAAGACCAAGAAGTAAGTCGCTGCGACGTTTTGGTTGTCGGCCGTCCACACGCCCTTGCCGCGTCCGCCGGCTGAACTGTCGATCATGCCGCTGCTCGCGAGCGAGCCGTCGCTGAAAACATAGATCATGACCGGCTTGCCGACGCGCGACGCATATTCCAGGCAGGCGCCGATGCAGTTGCCGAGATTCAGATCGCGCGCCTCGCCATCCATTCGGTTGCCCGAGTGATAGTCGAAGCCGCCCATTTCGATGGTGCCGGCGGCGGCATTGCCGTCGATGACGAGTTTCATGACCGCCGCGGTCTTTTGATAGTCCGAATTGGCCTGGTACTCCGCGGTCGTGAAGATGCCGCCGCTACCCACGATGTTCGGATCCACGTCCGGATTGACCGCGGACGGGCTGCCGTACTTGTCGACTATGTAGGCCGCCTTGGTAAAGCTGCAGGCCTGTATTCCCTGGCTGGTTGTAGGTCCAATTGCCGCCGCATCCAAGGCGGGATTGCCGGGATACGCGTGTACCACGCTGTACTTCGCGTCACTGATGCGCTTCATCGATTCCATGACGTTCACGACATCCGGATTGGTGCCGTTTGCCAATGGTGGTAATAGGGTGGTCAGCTGTCCCGTGCTGACCAGGCCTTTGCTGTCCTGCGAACTGGATATCTTAGTGGGCTGCGCCGCCGCGATGACCATGCTTGGCGGCGCCATCGAGTTGCCGCCGGACTGGGAACTCTGTGAGCCGATCAGGTTCAACAAGCCGCCGCGCGCGCCGAACTGATAGATGCCGTACATCGGGTTGTGCGGATTGGTGTTGGTGTCGTTCTGCGAGAGCGCCGGAATGATGGTGCCCGTGGTGCCCGCCATGGTCGCGGCACTGGCGCGCAGCTTCATGCCCCGCAGGTGCGCGCTGTCTGAGTGATAGCGAAGTCCGAAGCTCGGATCGATGAAGTTCCCGGTGGCGCTGGGATTCGGCACCATGGAGCCCGGCAGGCCCAGCTTGCTGTAGCCTGCGACCGACAGGAAATCCAACTGGCCCTTCGGGCCGCCGACCAACACGTTGGAGCCGGCAATGTTTCCGCCGCCGGCCAGGTCGAAGCAGATGAACGGGATTTTGCCCGCGCCCGTCGTGATGGCGCAGTCCGATACCGCCTGCAAGATGTCCGGGGCAAGAAGCGAAGCGGACCTGGCCGCATGCGGATAGGCAAGCATGCCCGCCAATGTCGGCCCGACTACCGAGGCAGCTCCGGTAATGAAGCTCTGCGAGAGAAACTCGCGGCGGGTGCGCGGCCGAGGATGCTCATTGAGGCGCAGCGGTTCGTGGATTCCCAGCGCCTTTGACTTCTTGCTCATAATTTAAGACCTCTTTCGATTCGTCTTGCTCAATTGATCAACATGTCGGCGCTGCCGAACGCCGTTGCGCAGGCTGCGGCGGTCACGGCCTGTGCCCGAGCCGTCGTTGTGCACGCCGTAGTTGCGCAAAGATTGGATATCAACGTGCCAAGCTCTGTCGTGACGGTCGACGCCGCCGGTTGACTGTGCAGGCCGGTGCCCAATACGCGCGTCGCTAGAGCGCCGGTTACAGCGCTGGTATTGCCTGGGTACGTGGATCCGTTGATCGTCACGCCCGGCAGTACCTGAGATAGGTAGGTCGGGTTGTTGACCATGACGTTGCAGTACTGAATGGCCAACTGTGCGACGCCCACTTGGTTCGCCGATGAGAAGCCTTCCAGCGTCGGCGTCGGCGGCAGTTGCTGCTGCACGGCCAAGTAGGTCGCGCTGACGTTCGGATCCGAGGTCGGCACGCCTGTGAGCGCCGACAGGGTCGAATTGATCTGGGCAAAGGTCTTGACACCGATATCGGCGGCCACCGGGCCGGGCGCGGGTGCCGGCATGCTCGGTGTCGCCTCGACGACCACATTGCTATGCGAACCCAGCTTGTCGAAGGTCAGGAAGAACTGGTCGATGGCGGGCCCACTCTGCAGGGCGATGACCGTGCCGATGTTCGACAAAACCTCACCCTGGGGTACGTAGTTCGCCCCAGCGATCGTGGTATTGAGCGGTATATAGGCCTGGCCCACCTGCGGGATGGTGCCGTTGATGCCGATGCGAATTCCCTGCACGGGGATGCTGGGAAGCGTGCTGGAAGTTACGGTCGGATCCAGCGAGACGAAAGTCGGCTGGTAGAACAGATAGCCGTAGCTATCGTACTGGCTGACCGTGAACATCACGTAGGCCTGCGACACGCCGGTGACCGCCGATACATTAAAGAGCACGTAGTAGCGCTCGCCCACACCGGCGTTGTAGTTCTGCATGACCTGCGTGGCCGACATGGCGCGGCTGTGGATGGCGACGAACTTGATCAATCCCTGCCAGGATCGATCGCCCGACACTTCGTTGCCGAGCACCAGTGCGAAAGTGCTATCCCAGGTGGAAATCGTGCCGCCCTTCTGCGCGTCGGGCGGGCCCACGTTCACGCCGTTGACGTAGATCTGACGGCCGTTCACGGCGTCGTAGGTCAGCACGACGTGCTGCAAGGATGCCTGCAGCGCCATCGCCGCGTTCGGCGTCTGCAATTGCGGCAGCCCGGTCAGCGCCGTATTGGAGTTGCGCAGCATGAAGTCATAGTCCTGGTTGGTCTGGCCGAGCGTGAAGTTGCGCGTGGTGTCGCCGCCGGAATAACTGACCATGTAGGATTTGTCGGCCGCCACCAGCGCGGGCGCCACCCAGGCCTCGACCGAGAATTCACCGGTTGCCTGGATGAAATTGAATATCTTCTTGCTGGCCTGAGTCGTGGCCTGCGCCTTGCCGCCGGCGCCGACATTGATGCCCCAGCCGCCGGCCAGGGTGACGTTGCCGGAAATCGTCAGGTCCGCGGACGGATCGATGCCGCTGGTATCGAAGGTCGTGTTGTTGACGACCGATTGGAACTCGTACTTGGCAATGGTATCGGCATCGTAGCGGCTGGAGCCGCTGGCGATGGTGCCCTGCGTCAGGCTCAAGGACTTGCTGACCACCAGGTTCGGATCGATGTTGGCCGGCGTCAGCATTGCTGCGAACGCCTGAATTGCCAACAGCATCGTCTGTGCATCATTCGCGCAAGTGGTCCAGCAGTTGTGGTTGTCGGCCAGCAGACGCTGATAGAGGCGCGAATTCGTGCCGCACGAGCCCGGAGTGTTGCCGGAGTTGTTGCCGCCCGACCCCGCGCATCCGGTGAAGTCGATTTTCGGAATCGCTGCCGGGTACGCAACCGCCAGTGAAGGATCGGCATGATAAGGCGACTGCGCTACGGATGGATCTGCCGTCGTGGAATGGCAATGCATGCAATTCGCTTTGGTGATGGGCCAAACTGTTGCGCCAAAGTCGGCACCCATGTCGTTCGGGAAGTTCAAGCTCTGTCCGACGCTTTGATCCGGCGGCGCTTGCAACTGCACCGTGGTCGCCGACGCAGCGCCTGCGGCACCCGCCCAGTTCGCGATCCACGTCGTCAAGATCTGGCCGCAGGCACCGCTGTCGGCGAGCCAGCAGTTATGACCACCGGCCACCTTGGTAACGATGAGCGAGGTCGACGGCGTGGCCAGATTCACGACTGTGTTGGCCTGCGCATAAGCAAGGTTTACATCGTCGCTGCGCGCAAAATTCGGCATCTGCGCCGGCGATGTCGAATTGTGGCATTGGCCGCAACGGTTCTGCACGCGGACGTTGTTCCAGAAGTTGACCTGGAATGCGGTGACGTCGGCGGTCGCAGCCGGTGGTCCCGTGTAAGCGTCCGCCTGGACTGTCTGCGATGGAGCCGGGTTGGTCGTTGTCGGAGCGCCCGCGCCGCTGCAGGCGCTCAAGGCTATCGACGCCGCGAGCGCTGCCAGGCCGGTAATGCGTGTAACGTTCATGCTCAGGTCCCCATGCAGTAGGCGGCGCCTTCAGCGAAGACCTGCCGCAATTTGTAGCCGTTTGATTTGAACGAAGAGATCATCGAGTTGACCTGGGCAAAGTCAGCCGAGCTGTTCGGTGCGCGCAAACACACATCCTTGAAGACGCGGGTGACCTGGCAGCTGGCGAAAGCCGCGCTGCTTTCCAGTTCCTGGCCGAGGGACTTGGCGCCGTTGCCGCTGCCCGGAAGCGTTGCACTCCATCCCAATATATAGTTCGGACCCGCGCGCCAACGGTTCTCCCACGCATCGTCCATGGTGTTGAAGCCCTGCGGGAAGTTGGTGTTGTTGATGTGATACTTGGGCTGCACTTGACCTGCGGTATAGACGATCTGTCCGGTCGTATCCGTGGTGGTGGGGTCGGTGGCCGTGAAGTTGTAGTAGGCGAAAGCTTGCGCCATCGGATCCATGCCGCTGTGGCAGCCGATGCAATTATTCAAGAACAAGGTGCTGACGCCGCCCGGGCTGCGGGTCACGTCCTGGCGAATCCGATCCGGCGGACGGGTGGTATCCATGACCAGCTGCAAGTCGTTGCACAGATGATTCAACGTGGTGAAGCGGAACATCGCCCGGTTGGTGCCGTTGATGAAGAAGGCGCTGCCGGCGCCGCGCGTGGTCATCACACCGGCGGTCGCGGCCGCCGGGAGTCCGCTCACGGCCGACTGCATGGTTGATACCAGATGGGCCTTGAGGTCGATGTTGTTCGCGTCCATCGCATCGTACATGGCGTTGTTGGACGATGAATACGCCGGGACGCCGGAGGCCGAGTCGGCGGTGTACACCAAATCGGCGCTGAGCAGGGTATTGAAGGGCACGTCATCGCGCACCATGCCG
>Ga0193726_1001802_pt1 | contig 15802 bp, 11 predicted proteins | sample H2c1metaG_FD_144928 | JGI IMG/M metagenome (GOLD analysis project Ga0193726, IMG submission 144928) | Soil microbial communities from a riparian zone of the East river system, Colorado, United States - H2c1 | ecosystem: Environmental > Terrestrial > Soil > Riparian zone | place: USA: East River... | reverse complement strand
GAAATACCAGGTCGCGCGTTATCTTGCCGTTGCGGAACAGACTCTCATTGACGCGGCGATTCTCGGTGGCCAGCTCGAGCGTCGCATCGAAAATCCCGATCTGCGCACGCGCCTGCAGCCACCGGTAATAGGCCTCGCGCATATCTCTTTCGATGCGGCCGGCGAGCGCCACGCGCCCCGCCGAGGCCGCCGCGTACTGCGACTGGGCCGCCACGCGCCCGGCGCTGATGCGCGCGTCGTACAAAGGCTGGGTGAGCGACACTTGGGTGTCCTGCTCGCGGGAACGCTGAAAATTGATCTGTTGATTCTGAACTGCCGGGAAGCGCGAGGTACCGGTGATCTGATTCAAGCTGGCATAAACCGGATTGAGCAAATCGCCCACCGGAATATCAATTGTGCGGCCGCCGTTTGCGCGCGTGTATCGAGCCGAAAAATCCAAGGCCGGCAGGTACAGGGCGCGCGCCTGATCCAACGCAGACAACCGCTGCTGGACCGCTGCTGCCGCACCATCGAGTTCCAAGTTGGCGGCGAGCGCGTCGGCAACCAGGCTGTTCACCGCCTCTTCAACGGAACCAGGCGCCGGCTCTGAGGGCGCTGCGTACGACAGTGACGCGGCGAGGCAGCCCGTCGACACGACGGCCAGCCAACGCGCGGACACCACGGCGAGCCCACTCGCCAGCCGCAAGGCCCCTGCTTTCTCACCTGTATATAAATTAGACATGTGTCAAAGCCTGGGCAAAAAAATTACATGGCGTGAGGCTGTGGGGCGTCTTTTGTATTCTGCATAACCGTACGCAGCAGGCCGAAGCCGTAATCGCTCAATTCAGGAATTGCGATACCAAACCGCGCCATATCGTTGGCCTTAGCCATCGCCAGCTGGATCAGCCCATGCGAAAACGACCAGAGCGTCAACGCCAGCATCATGGGGTCACCGATAGTTGGGCGGATGCTGCCATCGCGAATTCCGCACTCAATCGCCTGAACAACCGCGGCGATGGTTTCATCGCCGGCGGCCCGACAGGCCAGGTCATGCGATCCTGGATCGGGGGCGGTCGAGTGTGCGTGAAATTTGGAGCAAAAATCGAAATAGTGAGGGAACTCAAATGCATATGCCATATACGACCGGCCGATGGCCTGGATCTTTTCCACCCCGAGTTTCTTCGAGGCGGAGGCGGCGATGAACCGGTCGCGGAGCAGGCCCATGGCGCGCTCCCCAATGGCGAACAGTATTTCCTGCTTGTCCTTGTAATACACGTAAACCAGCGCGCGCGATAACCGCGCGCCGCGGGCCACTTGGTCGACGGTGACCAGCTCCCAGCCGTGCTTGGCATACAGGGCCTCAGCGGCGTCGAGTATCTCGGCGCGCCTGCGCTCCTTCTCTTCTTCTCGTCGCTCGGCGATATAGGACATCGCGCTGAACCATAGACAGTTATTGACGCGATGTCAATAACTGTCTCTACGCCAATTTTTGTGCCCGAGTCTTAGGCGCCCCGCGCGCCGAAATCGGCGAGTACCATGCTCACGCACTCCGTCAGCCGCGTGGCATAGCTGATATGCAGGAACTCATTGGGTCCATGTGCGTTGGAGTGCGGTCCCAAAACACCGGTCACGAGAAACTGCGTTTGCGGAAACCGCTCGCCGAGCATTCTCAAGAATGGAATCGTGCCTCCACCGCCCAGACTCACCGCATCTCGCCCGAACACATGTTTCGAGGCGCGCTGCATCGACTGCTCAAACCAGGGTGCAAACGCCGGTGCGTTCCAGCCTCCCGAAGAAGACTCAGGCTCAAAGCCAACGTGTGCACCGTAGGGTGGGTCACGCTCCAATGCCTGGCGAACTGCCCGGCTGGCACTGTCAGGATCCACCGTCGGCGGCAAACGCAGGGAAACTTTAAGGGATATTTCCGGCAGCAGTACGTTGCCCGCCGCCCCCAGTGAGGGCAGGCCGTCCGCGCCGGTTACCGCGAGCGCCGGGCGCCAGGTGTTGTTGATCAGCAGATCCACCCGGTCGGCCGACACTGGTTTAACGCCTGCCGCAAAGGGTATTTTGTCGAGGATCTGCGCTCCCAACACTGCTGCCGCCGCGGCGATTTGCGCGCGACGATCCGGTGGAAGCTCGGCATGCAGCTCATCGAGCAGCAGGTCTCCCGTGATCGGATTCTCGACACGCGCCAGCAATTGCTGCAGGAGCCGAAAGGGAGTTGGCGCAATACCGGAAGCGAGACCGGAGTGCGCGCCTTCGGTCAGCACGCGCACCTTGAGTTTGCCCACGAGGTTGCCGCGTAATGACGTGGTCGTCCAGAGCTGGTCGAAATTACCGCACTCCGCATCGAGACACACGACCAAGGACGGCTCGCCGATACTGCTGCCGAGCGCATCCAAATGCGCCGGCAAGTGGACGCTGCCACTCTCCTCGGATGCCTCGATCATCAATACGCAACGCGGCAGGGGAACTGCCTGCGCCTTGAGCGCGGCAATTGCCGTCAACGAACTGAAGACCGCATAGCCGTCATCCGCCCCGCCACGCCCATAAAGCTTGCCGTCTCGAATCACAGGTTCCCAAGGCCCAAGCCCGGGCAGCCAGCCGGTAAACTCCGGCTGCTTGTCCAGATGCCCGTACAAAAGCACGCATTCAGATAACTCACCGGGAATATCGACCAGCAGTAAGGGAGTGATGCCCGGCATGCGGCGCACATCGACGCGCATGCCCGGCACGGGTTGCGCGCGGCACCATTCAGCCATTAACTCAATGGCCTGGTCCATGTAGCCATGGCGCTCCCAATCCGGGTCGAAAGCCGGGGATTTATTGGGAATGCGGACATAGGCCTCGAGCCGTCCCACAATTGATTTCTGCCAGACGTTCTCGATGTACTGACGCAGGCCCGGTAAATTCATTCGACATCAACCCCCAATGTATATACGCGTCGATCGAGGCGACATTGCATCCAACGCTTGCGCGTCCTGCGAATCGGAACTCAACAGCAATTTCCATTCGCCGCTCGGACGAGGCACGGATTGCTCCAGATCCGCCAAATTAAAAACCGCCAGTACGCCATTATGAACGAAGGTAAGCCATCCAGCCTCAGCATCGAAGTTCGTCAACGCCTTGGCGGAATCGTCCACGCTTTCGCGCGGCAAGACCACTTTGTCGCGCCGTACTCGGATGAGCTGTCGATACCACTCGAGGAGTTCCGCGTGACGAGGCGCGAACAGCTCGGACCAATTCAGTTGCGAGCGCTCGAAAGTATCGGTTTCCTGGGGGTTGGGGACTTCGCCCTGCCAGCGAAATGCGCTGAATTCCCGGCTGCGCCCCTCGGCAACCAATCTGCCGAGCTCGGCATCTTGATGATCGGTGAAATACAGAAACGGCGTCTGCGCTCCCCACTCCTCACCTTGAAACAATAGCGGCACGAACGGCGACAACAGCGTCAGCGCCGCGATGGCTTTGAGCTGCGGGACACCCAACATCATGCTTAGCCGCTCGCCCTGCGCGCGATTGCCGATCTGGTCGTGATTTTGCGAGCTCACCACGAGTTGATGCGGTTCGACGCCCACCGGGGATCTGCCGTGACGGCGCCCGCGATGTGCGGAATACTGTCCTTGATACACGTAGCCATCGCGCAGCGCGGTGGCTACATCCCGCAGGCCTTGAAAGTCCGCGTAGTAGCCGTCGGTCTCGCCGGTAAAATAACGATGGATGGCGTGATGAAAATCGTCTGCCCACTGCGCATCGAGCCCGTACCCGCCCCGTGCAGCCGCACGGACCAGGCGAGGATCGTTCAGATCGCTTTCGGCAATGAGCACCAGCGGGCGTCCCAGCTCCTTGCCAAGCGCCTTCACGGCCACCGACAATTCTTCAAGGAGGTGCACGGCCTCGAAGCTGAAAATGGCGTGCACGGCATCGAGCCGCAGGCCATCAAATCCATAGTCCTTGAGCCACATCAGCGCGTTGTCGATGACAAAGCGCCGCACCTCATCGCTTTGCGGACCATCGTAGTTGATCGCCGCGCCCCACCCGGTCTTGTAGCGGTCGGTGAAGTAGGCGCCGTACTGCGCGAGATAATTTCCGTCCGGCCCTAAATGATTGTAAACAACGTCGAGAAGCACCGCGATGCCGAATGAATGGCAGGCGCGCACGAAACCGGCAAGTTGCCAGGGCGTGCCATAGGCGGGAAAAGGCGCGAACAGATCGACGCCGTCGTAACCCCAGCCACGCCGACCGGGAAATGTCGCCAGCGGCATCAGTTCCAGGTGGGTGACGCCGAGCTCGGCCAAATACGCCAGCTTGTCTTGCGCCGCCGCGTACGTGCCCTCGGGCGTAAAGGTTCCGACGTGCAGCTCGTAGATGATGGCTTCGCCGAGCGGCACCGCATGAAATTCTCCCTCGAGCGGTCCGGCCTCGAGCGTTTCGGCGGCAATGACATGCGATGCACCGTGCACGCCCTCGGGCTGCCATCGCGATCGCGGATCGGGCATGGGCGCGGATCCATCGATGGAATATCGATAGCCCTGCCGCGCATCCGCCGCAGCATCGATTTGCCAATAGCCGTCGCCCAGTGGTTCAAGCGCGAATCGCTGCCCCGCGCAGACCAGGTCGACCGACCTCGCGTTCGGCGCCCAAACGTGAAAAATCACGCGGGATCTCGAATCAGCAATGCCACCGGAAACGCGGCGAAAAGCTCGGTGGGGGAAATCTCCCGTTGAATCACCTGCTCGGTGAAGCAGTTTCGCCACGCGCCGCCCGGCAGCGGCAACCGGGTATCACCCCACTCGCCGGCCAGGGTCATGCTGAAGCGCGGGACGACGGCGATCAGGTTCTCGCCGCGGCGAAAAGCGAGCAACCGGCCAAGATGGGTCCCCTGAGCCACCAAGGGCTGGTACTTGTTGGCCGCAGAGAAATCCTCGCCCCGCTCCTGGCGCATCGCCAGGATGCGCGCCGTCATCCAAAGCTTCGGCATTCCCGAATCCCACTCCTTGAGCGCATCACCAGCGCTCAAGCGGCGCGCGCGGCGCATCAAACTCAAGCGGCTTGCGAAATCCACGGGCCTGCGGTTGTCCGGATCGACGAGGCTCAGGTCCCACAACTCCGTTCCCTGGTAAAAATCGGGCACGCCGGGCGCGACCATCTTGATGAGCGTCTGCGCCAGGCTGTTGATTCGGCCCGGCACTATCAGCGGCTCGACAAACTGTTCCAGGCTCGCGATAAACTCGGGTGTATCGAATACGCCGCCGACAAAGCCGCGAATTTTCTCTTCGAAGCTGTTGTTTGGCTCATGCCACGAAGTATTGATCTTCGCCTCGCGGCATGCCTTGAGCATGTAGGCCCAAGTTCGATCGTGATCGATGGGCCAGGCGCCGATCAAGGTCTGATACAACAGGTATTCGGCATGGCGATCCGGCAAACGATTCTGCCAGGCATTGGCGTTGAGCTGAGACCATAGATGCAGCGCTTCGGACCAGCGCTCGGGAATCTCCGAGAGAATCGAAATGCGTGCGCGCACATCTTCGCTGCGTTTGTTGTCATGCGTCGACGTCGCGAGCATGCTGTTTGGCCACCGATCGCTCAAGTAGTGGCAAAATTCGTGGAATTTGTCGTTCGATATCCCAATCAGGGAAGCCTGCGATCCCACCTCATTGCACGACACCAGCCGATCGAAGCAATAAAACGTCGTGTCCTCCACACCCTTGGCCATGACCGCCGGCGTCAATTGCTGCCACTTGGCGATGAAATCCTCCTCCTCCTGGTTCAGCGGCAGCTTGGTGAACAAGGCCGCCAAAAAGTCGAATGCAGCGCCTTCGACGTCAGGAGATCCAATGCGTGCGCTCTGCAGCGCCTCCAGCAATACGCGCTTGTCCTCTTCGTGCAGCGTGGTGGCGGTTCGATAGGTGCGGTAGATCGGCAGCGCTGTGATCAGTTTTTCCAATGCCTCGCGCAAGTGGCGCGGGCTCAAGTCCCGCGTTTGCCAATCGCTGCGCGCAATGTGGAGCGCCATGGCCGCCAGCTGCTCGTGAGCGGCAGAGAACGTCGATTCGATGATTGCGCGCTTTTTCTCGCGCACCAACTTGCCGAAATTCACCGAGTGTCCCGTGAAGTCCGAATAAGTAGCGGTCAGCACGTCGGTCCGCTGATCATCCATCCACAGGCGATTGACCTTCGCCAGGAAATCGTAGCCGACGGTGCCGTCGATGGGCCAGTCCCCATTGAGCCGCTCGTCGTTCTCGAGAATCTTCTCGATATAGATTCTTCCCTTCGGCAACAAGCGCCGCAAGAGCTCGAAATACTCGAGCGGCTCGCGCAGCCCATCCGGATGATCGACGCGCACGCCGTCTATTTCACCCTTGGAAATCATCTCCTCGATACGCGCATGCGTGGCGGCGGCAACGTGAGGCAGTTCCGTGCGGATGCCGATGAGCGTGTCGATGTCGAAGAAGCGGCGGTAGTTGGTCAGTTCCCCCGCGAGCTTCCAGCCGTGAAGCATATAGAACTGCCTGCGCAGCACGGCGTCCAACAGCGCCCGATCGCCTTGCACCCGATCGATCGCCGGTTGCAGCCGTCCAGCCTCGATCGCTTCGGCGAGCAGCTGTTGTGCCCGCGCAGCGTGACGCCGAAAGGCGCTCAGGTCCTCCTCGACGGGCGACCCGATGCGCTGCAGACGCTGCAGTTCAGTAAAACAGCGCTCGCCGCCGGCCGAGAGCAATTCCCCCCACGATGTGGGTCCCAACGGCCACGTGTTCTCGTAGTGTTTGACGCGCGGTTTTCCTCGCACGATCTCGATGCCCAGCTCTCCCGCCTCCATCGCGGCGCCATAGGGCTTCGCGAGCGAGCATAGATGCACACAAAATGGCTGACCCTGTGGATTTCTAATGTCGAAGAAATCGGCGAACCGGCTGTAGGGCCCCAGTTGCAGTACGTCATCCCACCAAGGGTTGTACTGCGAGGCGGACATGTGATTCGGAACGATGTCGAGCAGGATTCGCAGCCCTAAAGCGCGCGCGGCCTCAACGAAACCGAGCCACGCCTGCTCACCGCCGAGATCGTCGCTGATTTTAGTGGGATCTACGACATCGTAGCCATGCTGGCTGCCGGGAACCGCCTGCAGGCAGGGCGACAGGTAAACATGGCTGATGCCCAACTCTGCGAGGTATGCCAACACGCCCTGGGCCGCACTTAAGGGAAAACCAGCGTGCAGCTGCAGCCGGTAGGTCGCAATCCATCTAGCGCTCATGGCTCAGCAGCACCATTGAGCGGCCCGCAAGTTGCACCAGCCGATTCCGCTTGACGGTTTCTTTGCCGATTTCCAGCGCCGGCCGCGCGGTGTCAAAGGCCAGCTTCCAGCCGCCGTGATATAGCTCGTGCGAAATGCGGAAGGCAACCGGCTCGTGGTGCGCGTTGAGCAGCAATAGAAAATCCCAATCATCGCAACATTGCCCCCGAGCGTCCCGGATCTCCGATGCCATGCCGTTCATGAACATGCCGAGCGTGCGCATCCATCCGCCGTCTTCCCAATCCTTCCCTTCCATGCGCTTGCCATCGGCCCTGAACCATACGATGTTCTTGTCGGGGTGCGTTGCGTCAGGATCGTGGTCGTAAAAAGCGTTGCGGTGAAAGTTAGGATGCTTCTTGCGGTACTGGATCACGCGCTGCGCGAACTCCAGGAATTGAGCCTTCGGGGGGTCCAGGTTCCACTGATACCAGGACAGCTCGTTGTCCTGACAATAAGCGTTGTTGTTGCCCAGTTGGGTGCGACATAGCTCATCGCCGCCGCTGATCATGGGGGATCCCTGTGCAAACATCAGGGAGCACCAGAAATTTCGCTTCTGCCGCTCGCGCAGTTCGATGATGGCGGGATCGTCGGTAAGTCCCTCTACGCCGCAGTTCCACGAGTTGTTGTCGTCGGCACCGTCGCGATTTTCCTCACCATTCGCCTCGTTGTGCTTCTGCTCATAGCTCACCAAATCACTGAGCGTGAAGCCGTCATGGGCGGTGACAAAATTCACGCTCGCCGAGGGTGGGCGGCGCGTTGTTTCGTAGAGATCGGCGCTGCCGGCAAGGCGCGTCGCGATTTCCGAGTTCACCCCCATGTCGCCTTTCCAAAACTGGCGCACCGTGTCCCGGTACTTGCCGTTCCACTCCATCCACCCCAAGGGAAAATTTCCCACCTGGTACCCGCCCTCGCCCAAGTCCCAGGGTTCGGCGATCAATTTGACCGGCGCCAGAATCGGGTCCTGATAGATGGTGTCGAAGAACGCGCCCAGCTGATCCACGTCCTTCAATTCACGCGCCAGCGCCGACGCCAGATCGAACCTGAAGCCATCGACATGCATTTCGGTAACCCAGTAGCGCAGACTGTCCATCAGAAGCTGAATCGAATGGGGGTGCACCATGTTCAGCGTATTGCCGCAGCCCGTGAAATCCATGTAATGGCGCGGGTCGCCCGCAACCACGCGGTAGTACGCCAAATTGTCGATTCCGCGGAATGACAGCGTCGGACCGGCGTGATTGCCCTCAGCCGTATGGTTGTAAACCACATCCAGAATGACTTCGATGCCGGCGTTGTGCAGAATCTTCACCATTCCCTTGAACTCGCGGACCACGTCGTCCGGCGATTGGGGATTGGAGCCGTAGCTCATTTGCGGCGCGAAAAATCCCAAGGTGTTGTAGCCCCAATAATTGCGCAGCCCCCTTTCCACGAGATGCCGGTCGTGCACGAAGTAATGCACGGGCATCAATTCGAGGGCAGTCACGCCCATTTTATGAAGGTGCCGGATGACCGGCTCGGAAGCCATGCCTGCATAAGTGCCGCGCAAATGCTCGGGAACATCCGGATGCAGGTGCGTCATACCTCGCACATGCGCCTCATAGATCAAGGTCTCGTGCGCCGGGTAGGAGGGCCGTTGCTCACCGCTCCAATCGAATCTCGAGTCGACGACGGCACCCAAGGGAGCGAAGGGTCCGCTGTCGCGATCGTCGAACGACAAATCACCGTTCGCATCGCCGAGCTGGTAGCCGAATAATTCATCCGCCCACTTCAGCTCACGTCCGATGGCCTTGGCGTAGGGGTCGAGGAGCAGCTTATTGGGGTTGAAGCGCAGACCGCTCTCGGGCAGGTACGGTCCATACACGCGGTAGCCGTACAACTGTCCGGGACCGATATCCGGCACGTAAATGTGCCAGGCGCCGTTGGTGCGTTCACGGATTCGAATGCGCCTCTCGACATTCTGGGGTCCGTCGAATAGGCACAGTTCCACCGATTCGGAGGATTCCGAGAACAGTGAGAAGTTGACACCCCGCCCGTCCCAGTTCGCGCCGCGCGGGAACGGCAATCCCGCGATCTGATTCGACCGTTCAAAGTTGCTGGAAATTTCCGAGTCCTCGAAGCGCAGCGATTGCCGCGGTCATTGTTGTTACCGCAGGCATTATTGATCCTGCGCGCGTCCAAGGCGTAGGCGGGCCGCCGTAGGACCTGTCGGCTGACGGCTATAGGGCTTGTAGGACAATGGCCGCTAGCCCGGCCAATTCCAGTTTTTAATTTCCGGCATGTCTTCGCCATGCTTGTCGATGTACTGCTTGTGCTCGACCAGCTTGTCCTGCAACCGCTGCTTCAGATGATCGCCGCGGCTTCCAATCTGCGGCACCCGATTGATCGTATCCATCACGAGATGGAAGCGGTCCATGTCGTTGAGCACCGTCATGTCGAAGGGGGTCGTGATCGTGCCCTCTTCCTTATAGCCGCGCACATGCACGTTGTCGTGGTTGTGACGGCGGTAAGTCAAGCGATGAATCAGCCAGGGATAGGCGTGGAACGCGAAGATCACGGGCTTGTCCTTGGTGAACAACGCGTCGAAATCAGGGTCGCTCAAGCCGTGAGGATGCTCTGACTGCGGCTGCAATTTCATGAGATCCACCACATTGACGACGCGCAACTTCAAGTCAGGCAGTTCACGGCGCAAAATCGATACCGCCGCAAGAATTTCGAGTGTGGGGACATCGCCGGCGCAAGCCATGACCACATCCGGTTCGCCTTGCTGATCGTTGCTGGCCCACTGCCAGATGCCGATTCCCTCGCTGCAGTGAATGATCGCCTCTTCCATCGACAGCCACTGCGGCGCCGGATGCTTGCCGGCCACGACGACGTTGACATAGTGGCGGCTGCGCAAGCAATGATCCAAGACCGACAGAAGACAATTGGCGTCAGGCGGCAAGTACACCCGCACGATTTCCGCCTTCTTGTTGATGACGTGATCAAGAAAGCCGGGGTCCTGATGCGTAAAGCCATTGTGATCCTGCCGCCATACGTGAGAACTCAACAGGTAATTCAGCGACGCAATCTTGCGCCGCCATGCAAGTCCCGCCGTCACCTTCAGCCACTTGGCATGTTGATTGAACATCGAATCCACGATGTGGATGAAGGCCTCGTAGCAATTGAACAGCCCGTGCCTTCCGGTAAGCAGGTAGCCCTCGAGCCATCCCTCGCATTGATGCTCGCTCAACATCTCCATGACCTGGCCGCTGCGTGCCAGGAACTCATCGTCACTCGTGGTCTCTGCCATCCATTGGCGATTGGTGGCCTCGAACACCGCTTCCAGGCCGTTTGAGACGGTCTCATCGGGACCGAAAATGCGAAAGTTCCGCGGCGAGGCATTCAACTTCGCCACGTCGCGCAGAAATTTGCCCGACACATGCGTATCGCCGATGCCTAAGACACCCGGCCTGGGAACGTCCACCGCGTAGTCGGCGAAATTCGGCATGCGTAAATCCCGCAACAGCAGTCCGCCATTGGCGTTTGGGTTCGCGCCCATGCGCCGCTCGCCTGTGGGAGCGAGCGCTGCCAGCTCGGCGATCAGCCGCCCGTTCCCGTCAAACAGCTCCGCGGGCCGGTAGCTGCGAAGCCATTCCTCCAGTTGCTCGAGGTGTTGCGGATTCTTCTTAGGATCGCTCAAGGGCACCTGATGCGACCTGAAGGTTCCCTCGATACGCTTGCCGTCGATCACCTTCGGGCCCGTCCAGCCTTTCGGTGATACGAGTACGATCATCGGCCAACGCGGGCGCTCCACGGTACCCGGCGAGCTGCGCGCGTCCGCCTGAATTTTCCGAATCACCTCAATGACCGTGTCCAGCGTCGCCGCCATCGCTTCATGCATGGGCATCGGTTCATGTCCCTCGACGAAGTATGGCGTCCAACCGTAGCCATGCAGCAGCTGCCGCAGCTCGTCGCGGGAAATTCGTGCCAATATCGTCGGATTGGCGATCTTGTAGCCATTGAGATGCAGAATCGGCAATACCGCCCCGTCGCTCGCGGGATTCAAAAATTTATTGGAATGCCACGAGGTGGCGAGCGGTCCGGTCTCCGCTTCGCCGTCGCCGACCACGCAGGCGACGCACAGCGCTGGATTATCAAAGACCGCGCCGAAAGCGTGGCTCAACGAATAGCCGAGTTCACCGCCCTCGTGGATCGATCCTGGACACTCCGCGGAAGCATGGCTCGGAATTCCGCCGGGAAAGGAGAACTGCGTAAAGAGGCGCCTCAGTCCCGCTTCATCTTGACTGATGTTCGAATACACTTCGCTGTAAGTGCCCTCCAGATACGTGCCGCTGACCACCGCCGGTCCGCCGTGCCCGGGTCCGGACATGTAGATCATGTCCAGATCATATTTTTTGATGACACGATTCAAGTGCGTGTAAATGAAATTCTGCCCCGGCGTCGTTCCCCAATGACCCAGCAGCATTCGCTTGATGTGCGGAGCGGCCAGAGGCTCTTTCAACAAGGGGTTATCGCAAAGATAAATCTGACCGACCGACAGAAAGTTGGCCGCGCGCCAGTACGCGTCGATCTTGCGGGCCATTTGCGCATCGAGCACCGGATTGCCGCCAGTCTGTTTCATGATTCCACTCCTTCGCTCGTCATTGCCAGTACGCGGTGAGTCAAATCCGCGATCACGGACTCCTCGTCGGTGCGAATCACGCGCACCGCGACGGCGCCCGTGGAGATGCGCGCCGCATGCCGCTGGTTCAGTGTGTCGTCGATCTCGATGCCGAGAAACTCCAGTCCGTCGCAGATGCGGCGTCGCACCGGCGCCGAGTTCTCACCGATGCCGCCGGCGAACACCAAGCTATCGACGCCGCTCAACGCAGCGGCAAATGCGCCTATCCATTTCTTCGCCTGATAGCAGAACATGTCGATTGCCTCGCGCGCGCGCGCATCCGCCGCTTCGCGCTCCAGCAAATCGCGGACATCGGCGCTGCTCTCAGAAATTCCGATGAGCCCCGATTCATGATTGACCATGGTTTGAAATTGCGCCGCGGTCATGGACTCGCTCAGTGTGAGATAGCTCATCAGCCCGGGGTCCAAGTCACCCGATCGAGTGCCCATCATCAGGCCTGCTGCCGGCGTAAAGCCCATGCTCGTGTCGATGCCGCGGCCGTCGAGAACGGCGGCCAGGCTCGCGCCGCTGCCCAGATGCGCGAGAATCACGCGGCCCTGCACGGCGGCAGGATCGCCAAGCCGCTCAAGTTCACCCACAAGAAAGGTGTACGACAAACCGTGGAAGCCGTAGCGCCGCACACCCTTTGCCGCGTAGCGGCGCGGAATCGGCAACAACGTGGCCACGGCCGGCATATGGCGATGAAACGCCGTATCGAAGCACGCGACTTGAGGCACGTTGGGAAAGCGTTGCTGCAGCGCCTCCATGAGGGCAATTTCCCGCGGCAGATGTTCCGGGTCAAAAGGCGTGATGCGTCGAAGCTCCTCGAGCAAGGCCGGCGTTACGCGCTCGGGCTGGGTATGCAGCATTCCATGCACGACTCTATGGCCGATCGCATCAGGAGCTGCAATAGATGACTGCGCCGTTAATTTTTGCACCAAGCGATCTGCCGTCGCGCTCACCGCTTCGCTGCCGATGCGTTCGATTTTCTCATCCATCAATCGCATCATTCGCGCCCCGGTCGCAAAGAGGGCGAAGCGAATGCTCGATGAGCCGGCATTGATGGTCAAAATATGGGGCATCGTAGGACAAACACCGACATGAAGAGCCTTGGCCACACGCGCGCAGCGCAGCGGCTTACAATATGAGCATACGCTTTCATGGAGATGACAATGTCACACTACCACGCCGTCGTTTGGATCGATCACCAGAAAGCAACCGCGTGGCATTTCTCGCCGACGGAACAGGAAGAGACCGTGGTGCACGCCGGGGATCAGCACCAGCGGGTCCACAGCCGCAAGAGCGCACACGGCGGTCACAAGTCGCCGGCCGATCATCACTTTTTCGATGATGTGGCGAAGGCCTTGAGCGGTGCCCACGAGATCCTGGTGATTGGCCCCGCACAAACCAAACAGGAGTTCGCCGCCTATCTGCGCGATAAATATCCGCAACTTGGGAAGTCCATTGTCGCAATCGAAAGTGCCGATCACCCGACCGACGCGCAAGTCCTGGGCTACGCGCGCAAGCATTTCCCTACGCTGGATCGGATGCAGTAGCGGCGGCTTGGACCAGCTTCTCCAGCCCCGCAATATTGGCGATCAACGCGGGCGGAATTCCGTGCCGTTGCTGCAAGTATTCCGGCGTGTTGAAGGAAACCCAGCAATGATTGGACCCGTCAGCCCAGGCAAGCACTTTTAAAGGCAAATCCAAAGCCGCGCTCGGAGCCGCCACCATCAACGGCGTTCCCCCGACGGGATTGCCGAGAATCAACAGCTGCGTTGGCTGCATCTCAAGGCCGGCTGCCGCAGCATCTTTGGCAAAATTGATGCGTGCGAATATCGTCATGCCGCGTTTCTTTGCCAGGTTCTCCAGGCGGTCCAGCGTCTCGTCCACACCGCCCGCGGCGGGTAAGACTTTGATCCCGTTTCCTTCATCATGGGTGTTCATCGAAGTTCTCCAGGTACGAGGACGACCCCGTCGGCTTGAGCCGTTGCGCAGCTCGATGTTAGGCGTTACGCGCTTCGGCGTCTAAGCGGCCTGTCTAGAGTACTGCGCCGTGGCCCGCGGGGAGTTAAAATAAACCATGCGCGAGAGATGCATGCCCAGAAGAGATTCTGGCGCAGGTGCTCGCAGAGGAAGCGCGAAGCGGGCCATGCAATCGAGCCTGTTTGGAACAGGTGTGTTTGCATTAGCGGCGCAGACGGTGAGCTCGAGCAGGGATTCGGACTCGACAACACGACGGGCGCGGCTGGCTTCCCCAGCGGCGAAGCGACTATTCAGCCGCTGTGTGGAAATACCTGCATCTCAGTTTGGATTACCAGTGGATTGCTCGTCCCGCCTACAACCGAGACCGTGGGCCCGTCTCGGTAGTTGCTGTACGATTGCGCGCTCAGATATAAATACCAATCCTGTACCACAAAGGAGAGTGCCATGGGCTTAGCGTCAGAATTCAAAGAATTCGCGATGAAGGGAAATGTCGTCGACCTGGCGGTCGGTGTCATTATCGGCGCAGCATTTGGAAAAATTGTCTCCTCGCTGGTCGGCGATGTCGTCATGCCGCCGCTCGGCAAGGTCATTGGCGGCGTGAATTTCTCCGATCTGGCGTTCAGTCTCGGCTTGGACCCCGCCGGCAAGGCCGTGCTCATCAAGTACGGCGCCTTTCTTCAAACGATTTTTGACTTTGCCATCATTGCGATCGTGCTATTCATGTGCATCAAGGGCATCAATAAACTCAAGAAGCCGGCACCCGCGGTAGCGGCTCCCCCGGCGCCGCCGCCGCGGTCAGAAGTGCTTCTCGAGGAAATTCGCGATTTGCTGGCGAAGCGGGGCTGACATGACCCGGTATCACCTCATCTCTGCCGCACTACTGGTTCTCACCCCTGCGATCAACGCATGGTCCGGCGACGCCCCACCGCCGCCGCAGGATGTTTGGATCGGCAAAGGGCAGGTCGGGTTCTTGAGTTCGCACGGCAACAGCGATGCCGAGTCCCTCAATGGCAACATCGATTTGTTGCGTTATGACGGCCCCTGGAAAAATGAGTTCAATATCACGGGACTGTACGGCAAGAACTCAGGCATCGTATCGGCCGAGCGTTGGGAGGCTCGCAGCCAATCCAACTACAATTTCTCGGCCGATCTGTTTGCCTTCGGCGGCCTGCGCTACGAACACGATCTGTTCGATGGATTTCAATATCAGGCCAGCGTGACCACGGGTATCGGCTATAAAATCCTCAATAGCGATGACACAAAATTGACGGTGCAAGGCGGTGCGGGCTACCGGCGCCTTCGGCCGGAAACCATCGACAAGGATGCCACCGGCGAGGTGATTTCGCGTACGCCGCTGGACGCCACGGGCGAGGCCATCGCCACGCTCGGGGTGGACTTCACGCAAACCGTAACGAAGACCACGATCTTCACCAATAAATTCCTCATGGAAGCGGGCTCGGACAATACCCTGCTGCATGATGAGCTTGCGCTTAACGTGAAGATGTCGGATAAGTTGGCGCTCAGTGTCGGTTATGGAATCACCGATAACACCAAACCGCCGGCACCGCTCAAGAAGCTCGATACGGTGGCCAGCGTAAATCTGGTGTTCGGCTTTTAATGAACCTGCGGCGAATTTTAAGGAGGCGATTATGGGCATGTTCGACGGCATATTGGGCGGTGTAGTCGGTGCCGAGATGGCCACGGTGATCAATGGCCTCATCCAAAAACATGGGGGCGTGCAAGGCATCGTCGCTCAACTGGAGCAGCAAGGCCTGGGCGGCACGGTGCGTTCATGGGTAGGAACCGGCGCCAACCAGTCCATCACGGCTGATCAGATTCACCAGGCCTTTGGCTCAGATACGGTCAAGGAGTTGGCGGCCAAGACGTCGGGAGAC
>Ga0193726_1001801_pt1 | contig 15802 bp, 23 predicted proteins | sample H2c1metaG_FD_144928 | JGI IMG/M metagenome (GOLD analysis project Ga0193726, IMG submission 144928) | Soil microbial communities from a riparian zone of the East river system, Colorado, United States - H2c1 | ecosystem: Environmental > Terrestrial > Soil > Riparian zone | place: USA: East River... | reverse complement strand
CGAGGGCAAGCGCCTGCGACCCCCGAGCCTCCTTGGGGGCCCTGTGGGGGTTATCACGACGCAGATGACGCCCTTCTTGGTGGCTAGCGGCAATCTCGTCATCCAAGAGGTCCAGAACCTCGAAGGCCGAACCCTCGTGCAGTATTTGGAAAGCAGCGGGAACGTTCTCATGCTCACCACCAAAGGACCGGGTGACCTGAGAATTACTCTGAACGGCCGGATCATGTACTCGGGACCACACCTCCCGGGCCAAACTCTTCTCGGGTTCACGCCCAAGATGAACGAGCCGATCGCTCTGAACTGCCATCAGAAGCAACTCACGTTCCTCGACTTGAGCCGCAAGCATCGAGAGGTCTTGGGCATCACCGCCCTAGGACTAGCTAAGAGTGGTGACCGTTTCTACGTACGGGGCAACGACCAGGTGCTCGAAGTCGAGTTCTCGGAGATGCCGTCCAAGACAATCGTCACCGCGTCTCACACGGTCGCCAACGTGATGGAACTGGCGACCAACCTCTACGAAGGGGTGGCGATCCAGAACATGCTGGGGTCTGTCTTTGCGTCCTTCTTCCCACGAAGCCACGCCGGCTATCAGGTGAGGATCCCCGAGCTGGACGGTTACAAACTCGTTGAAGCCAAGGAGGATGGTGGTGTTTTGATGGTGGTGGGAGCCAAGAACGGCACCTACGATCGCATGATCTTCAGGTTCGATGAGAACTACGCGACTTACGACCTTCGGACCGTGAAAGACATCACACCCTCGGGCCTCAACTTTGTGACTCTGGCGTCGGGCGTGTGTGTCAGCATGACGGAAGAAGAGAGGGTCGAAGCCTTCTCGGCCAAGAAGGGCTCTCAGGGGCTCAAGGTCGTGGAAGACCCCGCCCTCGGCAACGACATGCGGCTGCTCAAGGTCAGCGGCAAAGTCGGCTTCGAAAGAGCCGGCAAAATCTACCAAATGAGCCTGAAGTGAAGTTTGGCTCTGAAAAGCCCCAAGTCTCGGTGTAGCTAGCAATCATGACAGACCAGACATCGCTGGCGACTCTCCAGGCCCAGCTCGAAGAACAGAACCAGTTCCTTCAGAACATCACGAAAGCGGCCCTTGTTTTCGGGGTGGTGCTCAGGACCCTCGGAGAACGGTCGGTCGTCGCGTGTAGCGATGGGCAGGTCGTCGAAGTGGCGAGCTTCTCTGATGCTCGCCAGGGCAGCACCGTGTACCTCATCTCCGAAACCCGCCAAATCGTCAAGGTCGGCATGGCGCTCGGGCTTGGCCAGATCGCTACCGTGAAGTCGGTGGACTCGAGCTACTGTGAGGTGAAGTTCCAGGACGAGACCCGTCGGGTCATCAATCCGCTGGAGGACTTGGAAGAGGGCTGCCGGGTACTCCTCGACTCGACTCAGAGCGTCGTGATGAAGAACCTGGGGCTCCTCAAGAGCGAGTTTCAGTTCGAGTCCGACACCGGCGTCTCGTGGGCGGACATCGGAGGCTTGGCGGAAGCCAAGAAGCTCATGATTCAAGCCATCGAAGCCCCGACCAAACACGCCGCAATCTACAAGGCGTACCGCCAGCGTCGGGTCAAGGGCATCCTGCTGCACGGCTCGCACGGTTGCGGCAAGACCATGTTGGGTAAAGCGGCGGCGACCGCTATCCGCAAGGCTCATGGCGGTAAAGGTTCGGAGTCGAACTTCATCTACGTCAAGGGTCCGCAAATCCTCAACATGTACGTCGGCAACTCAGAGGGTCACGTCCGCTCTCTGTTCAGCCAAGCGTTGAAGCACTTCAAGAAGTACGGCTACCCCGCCATCATCTTCATCGACGAAGCGGACGCCTTGCTGCGTTCGAGAGGCGGCCAGCAGAAGACGATCGGCATGGAGTCTACGATCGTCCCGCAGTTCTTGGCTGAGATGGACGGGCTGGAAGAGTCGGGCGCCCTGGTCATTCTTTCGACCAATATTCCTCGGGAACTCGATGCTGCGGTTGTCCGTGAGGGCCGTATCGATCGTAAGATCAGAGTAGCGCGTCCCAAAGCCGACGAAGCGGTGGAGGTCTTCCGCACCCACTTGAAGGGACGGCCCATGAAGGGCTCGCTCCCTGAGTTCGCGGCAGCGGCGGCCAAGGAGTTGTACCGCACGACACGCTCGTTCTACGAGATCCACATGAAGGACGGTAAGAAGTTCCGAGTGAGTCTCGGGGAGCTGACGAACGGTGGTATGATTGCCGCTATCGTGGACCGTGCGGCCGACTACGCGATCGAACGCGACATCAAAGAGCAGAAGGAAGGGTCGGGCATCACTCTGGAAGACATGATGCAGGCCATCAACTTCATGGATGACCAGAACCGCGACGTCAGCCACGATCGGGATCTTGAAGACCTCCTGGAAACTGTCCAACCCCACATCGAAGAAGTCCGCAAAGTACGAGGAGAACCCTATGTTCCATCAAACGGCAAAGCCCATGCCCAAGAAGAAGCCGTTGCAGTCAGCTAAACCGATCAGAGACTTGGAGGCTCCCAAGCTGAAGGCCAAGCCCTCTGATGACGCTTTCCAAGCACAGCCTCCTTCAGGCTTCGAATCCTTCGCTGCGATGATCTGCGGTTGCTGATGATCGACCGGCTCTTCACGCTGCTGGCCTTGGCTCTTGTGACCGCTACGGTGACGGTCAACTTGACCCGGGCCAGCATCTTCTATCGACCCCGCACCTGGTTGGGGCAAAAGTCGAAATTCATCGAGAAGCTCTTGGCTTGCCCATTTTGCACCTCCCATTGGGTGGCCTTCGCCATCGTGGGCCTCTATCGCCCTCAGGTGCTACCCATGTACGGGGTCGTCAACTTCTTCGCTGCCTCGTTCGCGATCGTCACCCTGACGTCTTTCCTCATCGGCGGGATGTTCGCTGCGTTTCAGTACATTCCAGCCCCTCAAGCGGGACCTGAAGAGGAAGAGGATGCTGCCTAAACCGGCTTTCATTCACAGTGAATGGCCGGTCCCTCATAACCCGGACGTTCGAGTGCGACTTACTGAACGTCCGGGGATCAACATCTATACTTCGGTCGAGGTCATCAAAGCGAACAGCTCGATTTGGACGATGGTTCAAAACTCCGCCCGAGGCCACGGAGATAGTTTACGGGAGGCTGAAGAGCGTGTCCAACGTCTCTTGGAGGGGGGTTGGCAAGAGCTGATCCCTAAAGAACACCCCATGTCCATCTCGGAAATTCTGAAGCGCCCGTACGCCCGTACGTTCTTGTTGAACGAAGGAGGCATCTACACGGCCCTCATCCTGGAGTTCCCGGGCTGCATCTCTCAGGGTCGAGACATTCAAATCGCTCTCGGCAACCTGGAGGCTGCCGCTGAAGCGTGGCTCAGCGGCATGATCGACCAAGGAAATCCCATCCCCGAGCCGTTCGAGAACGGAGGGCAATCGGTGGGAGTCCTGCAAAAGCTCTGGGCGGCTGCGAGTGAATGGCAGCAGAACTTTCCCAAGGACAGTCCTGAAAAGCTGTCTCGAGATATCCTGAAAATCCTTCAGAGGCGCTAGTCGGTGTAAAGGATCCTATGCCCATTCAATTCTACTCTCATGAGGCCCCGTACGGCTGTTTCTCCAACTTCTCCCGCCATAAGGTGGACATCTACGGCCGCACGTGGATGACGTCGGAGCACGCCTTTCAAGCAGCGAAGTTCGTTCACAGCCCGACCCACATGGACCTCGTGTTCAACGCACCGTCGCCGGGTCAAGCGGCCAACAAGCACGGCCGCAATCGGGCGTACCCGCTTCGCCATGATTGGGACCAAGCGCCGGGTCCGGACTACGGCCCCCTCATGGACCGCATCAAGATGTTCCGAGGTCCTTCGGACGGTATCGATCGAAGGGGCGTCTACGCGGAGTCCATCTTGGCTCGTACGAAGGACCTCATCATGTACGAGGTCTGCTATGCCAAGTTCACCCAACACCACGACCTTCAGAAGATCCTGCTCGGCACTGGCAAGGACATCCTGATCGAGGATACGTCAGAGTCCAACGACCCCTACTGGGGCTGGGGCTCGTCCTTCGTGGGGGAGAACAAGCTGGGGCGCATTTTGATGGCGGTCCGTACCGAGATTGCGGCCAACAAGCCGTGAAAAAGCACAACGCCGAACTGCTCCCCGACCCCCACAAGATCGGGGCCAAGAAGCCATCTGAGCTGAAAATCGGGGACGCCGTGAAGTACCACCGCGTGCTCCCGAAGCGGGAGGGCTACGACCCCATCGAAACGAAGGTCGCTAGCGAGCCCTGGCAGCTCGGGGACGCCACTTGGGTGGTTCGGGTTGAGGACCGGGCGGGCGGCATCAGTACGCAGTTCCTAGAGCCCGTAGGGTGAATGGCCTTGGAAGGCGTTTGGAAAGTCGGAGACCTGGGCCGCTTTGCGGTCGAGGACGACAAGCGACCGCGATTCGAGGTCTTGGGCTCAAAGCCTGACCGGGGCATCGCGGTCTGGTACGGGGGCAACCTCCGGCCCATGTTCATCCCTGAGGACACGTTCAAAGCCCGGTGCCTCAACACGTGGACCATCGAAGTGGTGCCGCCTATGCCGCCCTGGGTGGCTCTGAACGCGGTCTTCCAAATCAACGACGAACGGGCCGCTAAAGTCACCCAAGCGGTCGTCAAGCAGAACTTCAGCCGACAGATCCAACAGGTAGACGTTCAGGGTCACGAGCTGCGGATTCGACGCATCCAGTATGACTACTGTTCGTGCTTCGACGAGCTGGACAAGATCCTAGTGATGATCCCGCTGAAGATCGTCAAGCTCTTTGGGGTTCAGCAGGTATCGAGATGGGACCGTCTGCTGAGCGACCGTGACATCATCGGTGAAGAAGTAGACGACATCGAAGAGCTGTTGAGAGAACGTTGAGCGTCACTCTAGCTTGATTTCCAGCTTCCGGGTCCCCTCTGCGGCGGGGCTCGAAGAAGTGGCGGGCTTGGGCGCCTGTGCGGGGACCACCAGCTTGGCCTTACCGGTCCGCACGTCGACCTCAATCTTGGGCGTGGAGGCTTCCACTTTCTCCTGAGTGGCCTCCACCGCTTTGCCGGTGCTCTCGACCTTCTCCTGGGTCTCATGAGTGGTTTTCTCAACCCGGTCTTGCGACTGAGCGAACGCCTCCTGCCGGTCCAACAGGTCCCGGACATCGCTCCGTAGCTGAACGATCTGGATCGTCGACACCACGAGGACGACGAGGCTGATCACCAGCACGATGCCCCCTAGGACCAGCACACTCGTGGCCCGGCCGAACTTCATGACCAGCACCAGGAGGACATCGATCACCTTGTCGAGGCCGGCCTGGAACTTGGTAGCCGCTTCGACGTGCTTGGCGCCGCTCGCTTGGAAGTCGACCATTTCACCCCTCATGGCTTCGAGCTTGTCGGGAGGGATCGAGTTGGTGATGTTGCTCAAAGGATCGTCGGACATTATTTCCTTACCGGGTGCAGTCTCTGCCTGCTGTAGTTGACGCTCACGGCCTCTTGGTCCTCACGGACCTTCTTCATCTGAGCCACAGCATCCAACAAAGACTGCTGGTTCAGCACCGCTTCTTTGAGCTGGTTGTGGAACTCTTGTTCGGTCTTCTTTTCGGCTTCGATGCGTTGTCGGCGCCAGGGCATGAGGATGTCGAGGAGTCCCATGCTTCACCCCTTGCTTCCTGAGCATTTGAAGTTCATGGCCGTCACTCGAAGCTGCATGCCTTCTTGCTGAAGACCCGAAATCACTCGCGCAAGGTCGTCCATCGATCGCTCTTGAGCCGACAGGGTGTTCTTCATGGCGTCCATGTTCTTGGTGCTCTCGACCACCAAATTGGACGCCGCCTTGTTCATCTCGACCGCGAGTTCCTTGGCAGCCTCATTGTGCTTCTCCAGGGTCTCGGTCATGAGCTTCTGGTCGGCGAACCGGTCGTCCTTGGCTTTGAGCAGAGACTTAATTGTGAAGAAGAGCGCCACGATCAGCAAGACGCAAAGAGATCCCAAGATCCCCTGGCCCGCCAGGGTGTCGAGCGCTTGTTCTGATTGCTTTTGCCCCGGGATCTCCGGGTCCAACAGCAGCCATGAGGCAAACATCACCATCAACGAGGTGAGCCTAAAAATGAATTAGGCTGTAGGTGCGCGGTGTAGATCAGAGCTAGATGGAGTGGCACTTGAAATTCGTTGTCGAAGCCGGAGAAGCAGAGCTTCGCTTCAGGCACCTGTTTCATACCTTTCAGGCCGATGAGGCGGTCGAACGGGTTGAAGTTTCGTCCGATAGCGCAGAACCCGATGCTCAAAGCATCATCGTCACCTTCAAGGAAGGGCGGGACCGTCCCGACAATCGCCGGCTCCAGCACTGCGACAAGGTCTACGGTACGACGCCCCTCACTCGGAAATCGCGCTACCTGAGGCTTTTAGAGGACAAGTTTTTCGACGAATAGCGGCATCCCAGGGAGCTGAACGGGTGTAAGCTGGGGTCGGTGCCTCTATTGGGAGGCCCACCCCGCCGTTGGGCGGGGCCCATCAAGGACCCCTGGTGTCGTTCGGTGTACCGAGCGGCCCCGCGTGTCGAAAAAAGGAGGGCTAACCATGCCCGATTCAAATCGTACTATTTGTGCCCTATCGGCTCCCGTCACCGTCTTCTTGGACGAGTTCATGGCGGAACTAGTGCAGAAGCTCTCGAAAGAGGTCTGCTCGGAGGTCCTTCAAGCGACTCTGCTGCGCTCCCAAGACCGCCTGCTGGCCCAGAATGTCCGGAACCGCCGTAGCGACGCCTACAAGGCCCGGGTGATAGCCCACAAGATGGTGGAGCGCCTCCGCCCCATCCCGCCCGGCCTAGCGGTCCTAGTGGGCGAGGTGGCGGCCGATCAGGCACCCGTCGAGGGCATGACGGTCGACAAGTCCGATGAGGATGACTTCGCGACCATTACAGAGGACCTCCCCGACTTCAAACAGTTCGCCTCGGTGTTCAAGCAGTACCCTTACTTCGAGATCCGGGATGTGCCGAGCTTAGGTAAGCTGCTGGTTCTAGGCTACTGCTCAGGCCGGGGTCGCACCACCAACAAGCTGTACCGCCGTAACTGCACCCTGGTGATGCCGGACGGTCGCCGAACGGGCTTTCGGCAAATGGCTAGCGCGATCGGGAACCCTGATGACACGGGACCTGATGGCACCCACTACATGATCAAGGCCGTCCCCTACGTAGACGGGATGGCCCTGAAGTTCTGGACCAACTTGATCGGTGAACGGGATGTGCCGGATCAGTACCGTTACCTGGTCCTGTCTACACACGAGGAGCACACGCCCAATGAACGTGTAGTGGCCATACACCTCGCTAATGAGGTTGCATGGGAGACCTACCAGCACAAATACAGGACGCAGCAAGAAGCGAAGGCACGACGTCAAGCAACCGAAGCCGATATCGCGCCCGCTCCCTTAGGCATCTGACTTCGGAGCGTTGTACGATTCCACAAGGTCCGGAGATTCTCGGTCGGCCCATTCCGGACCTTGTGTGTTGGCCTGTGCAGTGAGAAGCGGGATCACGTCCTCGAGACGGATCACCCGCTGCACGGTCTTGATCGTGTTCTTGCCGTATTTCCAAATCTTGCCGTCGAACGTCAAGGGTGCGTCAGAGATGTCAGCTCCCGGTGTAGCTGAAGGTGACATGCCGCCCGCCCCGTAGTTGGACGTGCTGGCGGTCGTACCGTCCCAACTCAGCACCGACAGTGAATGAGCATCGTTGCCCGTGTTCCAAATGATCATCTCGTCCCCAGGCGACGGAACCCAATCACCTGTGGGTTGGATGGCAGGCGACCCTTTAGAGTGATCGTACAGCATCGAGATGTTGAGCCCGATGTGCCAGTCGTTGGGGAGCGGTGAGCGCTCTTCACGGTTGACGAACGGCAGCCGACACCCGAGCCGCCACAGTCGCCAGTGCGCTCGATCAGCACAGCTACTGTAGTGTGCGTATGTAGCAGGTACGTCCCGCCCCTCCACAATTTGCTGGTAAACGGAGTCCGTTTTCGACCTGCCGTGCTGATACCCGCAGGCCCATTCATCCAAAGCGACGGCCACAGTTTGGTAGGCTTGCAGAGGCTCCATACTGAACGCCGTTAGAAAACGTTTCTTAATTTCTCGGGGTCTGGTCAGCACCCCCGGTGTTTTACCGATGGCACGCCATGATCATGAGCAAGCCACAACCCGAAGATCTGCCCTTCTCGATCGAGCTTCTGGAGTTGTACCAAGAGTTTCAACAGACCCCTTCCCGAGAAGTACGGAACGAGATCGCTAAGCAAATGGCTGCTGCTTTCGCTTCTGAGCGGGACAGCACGGATGGCTCGGCCTCGGAAGAGTACCACGAGTTCTTCGAGAGCTACGAGAAGGCGGCTCTGAAGTACGACCAGCAGGCCACCCGGCTTTCGCGACTGGCCCTCAACCTGATCAGTGGCTACCTGACGCAGAACGAGATCACTGTCGAAGAGCTGATCCCAGCGATCTCGGTAGTGGACTCGGTCGCCAACTAGTCGATGATGCTTGGACCCAAGAGCCGCTCGTAACGGCTCTTGCCCATCTGGGGAGCTTGAGGTTGAACCGAAGCCTGTCGCTGTTGAGGCATCGAACGCGATTCAGCCCTCGCCTCCGAACGTGCTACCGCTTCAGCTCTCGAAAGCTGTTGAAAGCCGCCAGGACCTCGACGAGCTACTTCGACACCGCCCGAGGATCTGGGTGCTTCATACCTTCGAGGCATGTCATCGATCTCGAAGTCCGTCGCTGTGAAGCTGAATTCGACATCTTGACCCAAGCGTTCGGCTCGACGTTGGTCCCCTGCGGTACCGCCCGTCTCCCTCAGCGCTCGGTCCATGAACAAGTTGGCCAAGTCGGGCGCCACCTCTTCCGCCGCATAGCGTGGAGGTTCAAGATCGTTGTCGGTGATGTCCCAATCGCTCGAGACCGAAAGGTCGATCTCACTCGAGGCAGGACCAGACAGAGAAGCCAGGATCTCTCGCCGGGTAGCGTGAATGACCTCGCTCACCAAAGGGGCCGAGATGGTGGGGATGTTGAAGGCCGCTACTTCACGCTGAGCGGCGGGCGACAAGAACATCGACGGGTCGAGTTCAGGGAGAGGGGGCTCGGCCGCTTGGACGGCGCCATTTCGCTCACGCTCCTTCTGAAGAAGCGCCATCAAAGCTCGTTCTGTTTCGTTCAGCTGGGGCATCGGATGCCTCCTACTAGGGGGCTGACCATCAAATCTTTAGTACATTTGCACTAGTATGGCCAAGAGCCCAGTCCTTTACGGCGGTGTTCCTCCCATGAGGGACCATAGCTGGGAGCAAAATACCCGGACATTGCTGAAGTTTCTGGCCCAACGGAGGTCGTGGAACGAACTCAATGCTTGGACGGGCGCTCGTTCGGCAAGTCTGCTGAGGCATGGGCTCGCATGGCTGGAAGAGCGGGGCTACGTTCGATCCACCATCCTGGACGAGCAAATCTACTGGATGGCCGTCAGAGGTCTATGGAGTGACTCGCCACAGGGCAAGAAAAGCAGCGAGGAAGGCGGTGACGACCGTTATCTCGACCCAATGATTCCGAAGCCACCGCATCTACCTTCAATACCCGGCTTTGTAGCGGGCGACCAGCCTACTTTGGACACTTTGCCGCCCGACACTGAGCCCGACCCGCGGCTGCCCAGCAGCCCGCCGCAACATAGCGACACGATACCGGCAAGCCACTCGGTCGACGAGGCTGAAAGGCAGGTGGACGACGATACGCCGATCTCCACGATCCCCTCCCCACACGACTAGCTCGTGGGCCCCCCATTCGATCGGAACGGGGAGCTGCTGCTCGAACGGCTTGTCGGCATACGAGAGCGTCACGTGTGGCTTGAATTCAGGAAACTTCTTGGAGTAGCCGACGTGCTTGGCGTCGAACGCTTGCTTCATGGCCTCCCACACGATCTGTAGCTCGGGGGCCTCTACGGGGCAAATGACCGGCACCCCGTCGTTGCCGCCCGGGAAGCTGGTGATGCGGGTCACTCGAGCCGTGAAGGGGCGGATCTTAGCTGCCACGCTGTACGCGGCCTCCATCGCATCCGCGATATCGCCAATGGCGGTGTCGTCGTCCAGCATCAATACCGTGATGTGGAAGTTGGTCACCGGCTCTTTGGTGCCCGGTACGTCGATCTCACTCAGGATGCGAGCCGTCTCAGCTGGTACAGCAAAACCTACGATGGCCATCAGCTCATCACTTTCTCGAACCGGTCGACGACCGCTGGGTCCCACTGACCCTTCATCCTGTAGTGTCCAATAGCAAAAAGCTCAGCGAAGGACTCAGAACCAGCCAAACTGTCGGTTTGGCTGTATCGGGACGTCCACCACTCCGGACGGTCAAAGTCCACGGGCAAGGGATTGTGGTCCGCGTACCGGTGGCCCAACTCATGGATCAGGATATAGTCGAAACCGCCATACCCGTCACCACGTTTCAGGACCGCTGGGGTGGTCTTGACCAACAGGGTGTCTTGCTCTTGACGGTATTTCCCGCTGGCCGTTCCTCGAAAATCCCTCGTGCTGGCAAACGCCACCTTGAGGCCACCCTTTAGAGCCTTGGCTCGCCATCCCGTGAGGGTTGCAAAGAGAGCCTCCAAACGGTTGGCGTACTTCTCCAGGGTCGCAGCATCGAGGCCCGCTCGGTTCAAGTACTGGTTGCCACCGATCTCGATCTGATCAGGGACGACCGTCCCACCCTCGTTGGTGAAGAAGCGTACGAGGTCCCCCACTTTGGGTTCGATCTGTCCCCACGTGAACTCGACTGAAGCACGATGTACTTCTCCCCCGTGAGCGAGCGACCACCACAACTTGTCGACCTCATCCTTGAGCACCTTCTGCCCACGCGGTGTCTTCGGAGACTTGAAACGGAAGTTGGCCTCCAACCAGTCGGCGATGCGCTTGGCCTCTGCGACGTCGTAGGGCCCGCTCAGCAACGCTTTCATCTTGCGTGACAGCTCTCCCTCAAGACTCGCCGTTACGTGACGGACGCCGCCGTAGGTGATGTCCCAGTAACACTCGCCTCTATGGTCGTTGGCTTCAATCAGCTGCACCAAGTCCCGTCGCTCTAAGTCGAGCATCGCGTGGTGCTCAGGCGACGCCTCGCTGGTGGACAACACTGCCCCGAGGCGCATTTGCTCAAGGGCCTGCTGCTGCAACAAATTGTAACTTGCCGACTTGGTGGTGACGTCGTTGCCCTTTTCGTCACGACCTTTCCACCGGCCCCCGTAGCCGTTGTACTGTTTGACCGCCCATGCGGTCGCTTTAGGGTTGGGCCAATGACGGAATCCCAAGCCTTTGTTGGGGGCGTGAATGGTACGTGGGCCATTTGGCCCCACCCTTGTCATCTCACGTTTTTGCCCCTTGGCGACCATGAGGACCCTGAGCCATAGACGTTCATCTGTCGGTTCCCACTCATCGGTGGGGTCAGGTTTGGACGGAGCGTTCTGCTTCGCAGCTCTATTGAGGGACAGGTCGGTCATCCAATAGAGGGATTTCTTTAGTAAATCACCATGGGTGGAGAATACCTGGAATGCCCGCAAGAGACGTCATCCTTACGGCCTACGCCTGTAGCTCCCAAGCTCCTTGCAGCCAATGGGCTCGAGAGATATTCGACGAAGAACCGATCGTCCTTGCAGTGCCAGGCTCGGGCGGTACCTTCATGAAGAAGGGTCGACAGTGGAGTGCTACAGGCGATGCTTTCAGGGCCGCCTTGCGAGAGCTGGCTCCTCAGCACAAGGACGTGGAGATCCGTCGTCGAGCGATCGTGACCTTCAGTGCCGGGTGGATACTCGCTCACAACATCCTGCTGCACCCTAAAGAACAGCTGCTACTCGATGCGCTAATTCTCGAGGACGGCTTGCATTCGGAAGAGCTGGATCACTGGGTCAACTTCGCCAAACGTGCGGCCAAGAGTGAAGCCTGGATGGTGATGGCCCATACCCAAATCGTCCCCGCTTTCGTTTCGTCAAAGGTGACGAACGAGAGTGTGTTCAGCCAAGCCATCGCAGTCGGTGTGGGTCCTAAGCGTAAGGAGCTACCTCGCTACCTCACTGATCCCGAGCTTCCTTTGGAAGGCGTTTGGATCACCGTGTCGAGTGTGAAGGACGCCACTGGTCGCGTGATCATGCCGGCAGAGACCAAGATTTGGGAGAAGGACTGCCTGGTCGCTTGGGACAACCGTGGAGAACTGTATTTGCTGGAGTACTCGGGGGACGATCGCCCGGACCACATCTACATCGCGTGGCAGGTTGCACCTAGGCTTTGGAAGATGTTGGCGGATCACTGGCGTTTAACAGTGTAACTGTAATTTCTTCAGTAAAAAGGGGGTCGGATCGATGAATCCGCAGCCTCGTGCGGGGTGAGTCGGAGTTTCGTCGAACTCCCGGTGTAAGAAGGAGGTGAACCTCAACCCCCTCTCGCACCTGACAATGACAACTACCGACGATCTTAACGAGATTTTGGGCATATCTGATGATGAAGGCATCGGCGAGGACCCTTTCGACACTTTGCCGGAAGAGCCGACAATCACCTATGACTTGAAGGATACGCTGGCCCACTTGAGGCCCCTTGTCGCGGGTGCACACGATAAAAATAAGGCCAAATACGTGCTGACCCTCATAGCCCTCACCCGCTTGGTGGAGAAGTACCCGAACACCCGGAAAGAACTGCTGAGTGCTTACTCGGATTTCCCCAAGCCAGGAAAACAAATCGAGCCAGCCACGAAGCAAGTGGATTGGTTCAAAGCACTCCTTGATCGCATGATCACACAGGGCTTGGTCGAGCGTACGATGGAGGGTTCCACTATGTTGTACCAGGGTGTGCCGAGCCAGCAACAGCGTATGGAGAGTATCCTTCTTGATGCGATGCACAACAACGGCCAAGAGGTCAAACACTTGCTCTGGCCGAACGAATACCCCCTTCAAGAGCCAGCGTCTGCTCCCGAAAGAGAAGCAGTAACCGAGACAGAACCTGAAAAGGAACAAGAGGGTGTGAACCTCATTCAAGAGTTGACCTCTCAATTAATGACGACGCTGTCGCCGCTCGCTCAACACCTAGGAGGCATCTACGAAAAATTGGAAGCGTTGGAGACGAAGATGGCGGACCATGTCACATCCATGGAGAAGATTGGACCGTCCATCGATCAAAAGTTCGCAGCCTTTGCGAAACAACTCGAAGTCAGAACTATTCTTCAGGGCATCTCCGAGCGGGTGGCGGAACAGCAGTCCCGTCGTAAGTCACTGATCAACCAATTGGCAGCGGACTCCGTCCGCGAGGAGAAAGTCCTGGCCGACCTTGCCGCCATTATGGGCGGATCCCTCACATGAACACCGCTGTCACTGAAAATATACAATCCCTTCGCATCGCGATAAAATCCCTGAAGGCCGCCAAAAAGGCCCTGAAGGCCGCCAAAACCACTGAGGGCATTCAACAGGCTGAGGATGTCGTTCAACAGGCTAAGGATGTCGTTCAACAGGTTACGACCCCCGTTTATGAGGCGGCATCCCAAGTGGTCGCGCCTTTAGTGGATGTCTATCTTACTGAACTGCCTGTGACGCCCCGTGGGCAAGCTTTAGCGGAGCAGGCTATTTGGGATTCTCTTTCAGAGGATTTTCGGCAGGCAATTACGGCTGCCAATAGCTACTACGCCACGTGGCTGGTGCACTGTTTGAAGGGAGGGTCTAGTAGCAGGTACCTTGCAAAAGCAAGACTCTTGAAAGAGGATTTGCGAGGTCACACAGTGGATACATTGTGGGCCTACCTGGATTCCCCTGAGTCCAACCCTTCGTTGATCTTGGATACAATCTCTTTCGCGAACGACAAAGCAAAAGAGGATCCTGTTGACACTGAAGAGGGTGCGAAGACCCGCTGGTCAGAGGTTGCGAGGGACTATCTACAGAACCCTGTCAAAAGGCTCTCCCGAATCCCGAAAGAAAATCGTCCGGAGAAACCTCCTAAGTCCAAACGTCACGCGAAGGTATTCAAGCGTCAAAAAGCTTTCGACGCTATTTTGACTGACGGCTCTCCCGAAGAAGCTCGCAAGATTTGGTCTGATGTACAGGACTCAATGCAAGACCTGTTGCTACCCTTCCTTCAGCAACGCTTGAATGGATTCGAAAGTCCGGCCGACATCGAACGCCGTTTGGAAGACTTTTGCCTAGGTGTGAGGGTCAATTACGATGACCTTCTTCTGTCGATTCGACGCCTGCGGAACACCACGAACAGTAAAGACGTGGTGGAGGGGCGGCGTCGAGAGATCAGACGCGCACTAGAGGTTCTCCGTGTCGCCCCCAAGCGAGGTTGGTCAAAAGACCAGCTGGACAAGGAGGCCATCAAAAAAGCCTACCGTGATCTGTCTAAGCAGTTTCACCCTGACCTTAACCGAAACAACGATCCTCGTTACCACGAACGTTACCAAGAAGTGCAGGAGGCGTACCGCCTCCTGCAACAATACATCAACCCGTAGAAAGAAACACATGGCTCGTGAAACCGTCGATAGCTACGTCCGGAAATACAAATTCCCCAACGACTTTTCGGGTTCTACCACCGAACGGGTCGCGAAATTCCTCCATGAGCTAGCGGAGCTGTACCCCGGGGACTTCATTGATCGATTCCTACTTATGAGGGTTGTTCACAATCTGAAAGCTGTACCTCGGGCGGGCACCGAGAAGATGAAGTCCTGTAGCTATCACGTACAGCAAGCACAGCGTCTCCTTCAGAAACGCCATCAGCAGCACATCATCAACGATCGTACGCGAGGATATCGTGCGACCGCCAGTGCCGACGATATCCATGACATCAAGTACAAACAGGCCACGCAGCGTCAGGCCGTCGCAACTAAAACGGCAGTGGCGATTGCAGACACGATCGATCCCAAACACCTGACAGGCAACAGGAAAGAGGAATTCCTAAAAACTCGGAGTGCCCTCAAGAGCATCGAAAGCCAACTGGTCAACCTGCTGCCACCCAAGCCGAAGGACTAAGGCTTCTTCACTCAGGGTCCCCGCCGAGCGCCCGCCAGAGGTCCAGCTCTTCTGGCGTGGCTTCACGATAGGAGGAGCTGTGGCCGCCACTGTTCCATCCCTCTTCTCGCCAGCTACGGGTCCCACCATCCATGACGTACATTTGACCGGCGTGAACGTAGCACGTAAGGCCCAGCCGCTCGGCAAGCTGATAGGCGGCTTCCAATCCTTCTTCTGAGAACATCACGTACCTTTCGGACGGACTTCGATCACGGCACCGCCCGACTTAAAGAACAGATCGATCTTCTCGAGCTGAGCGGGCCCTGCCTCAGGGCACAACAGCTTGAAGCGTTCTAAGCTGCGGACCTTCTGAGGGGTCGTCACGTTCGGGGAGACGTAGTTGCCCGTTCGACCCGACCGCACGGGCGCCACATTCCTCGGCTTCTTGTCGAGCTTGTAGAAGGCGGTCTCGACGACCGAGTTTTGCTTGGGCGAAAGACGACCGTACCGATGAGCGGCATCCCAAATGCTCTCGAACATTTCACGTTCTCGAACGGAGAGAGTACCGGTCGTGAGGATCTTTTCCAGCATTTCTTTTGCGGGGAGGGAGGGCATCAACCACCCTCTGCGATAGGTGGAACCTCGTTCCGCTCACACGCTCCAAAGGGCACGTGATGTCGCTCCAGTTGTTCGTTGGTGATCAGCTCCACGCACTTCTCGCCCAACGCACAGTAGGTCCAAGTCTCGCCCAAAAGGCGGTGGAAATCCGCACTCACGAAGCACGACACGCAAAGAGGGCCGTCGCATTTTTGATGGGTCAA
>Ga0193726_1001800_pt1 | contig 15811 bp, 33 predicted proteins | sample H2c1metaG_FD_144928 | JGI IMG/M metagenome (GOLD analysis project Ga0193726, IMG submission 144928) | Soil microbial communities from a riparian zone of the East river system, Colorado, United States - H2c1 | ecosystem: Environmental > Terrestrial > Soil > Riparian zone | place: USA: East River... | reverse complement strand
CAGCGATTACGCTACCAAAAGCGAAAATGGTGGCGAGAATTGAGGCTCGCATGAGCTATCCTCCTATATGCCCCATCCGCACAACGCTCGAACGGCCGAAGGTTTCCACAAAGCATCGCTTCTGGCGAAAAAGATGTTGCCATCGGGTCGTTTGTCCCAGCGCTCAAAGGTTTCCCGTCTTCAATTGAGTGAGTTTCATCAGAGGTCCTCCCGGATGCCCTTGAAAAACGGATGCCGCACTTTGCCCTCCGCGGACTTGGCGCGTATTCGATCTCAGCGAGCAGCGACGGCTCGACCCAGATTCCCCGGTGCGCGATCTTCTTGGCGCAGGCTGCGTCGTCCGGATCAGCGGCTTGAGCCGCGCCTGCAAGTCCTTGGCCGATGCGCTGTCAAAGCCGTGGTCAAACCTTGCCGGCATAGATCAGATCTTTGCCCTTGCGTCTGCCGAGGTAGATGCCGTTCCATTTTTTGCCATCGAGCGCGAAGCCGGCGACGGCCAGTGTCTCACGCTGGGCATAGGTCTTTTTCACCCAATCGTTGACTCGACCCGAGACGTAACGGCTGTCGCGGACCTTCGAGACGACGCCCTCAAGGCCGGTCTTGCATGCGTGCTTGTACATCTCGCGACCGTCGAACTCGAAGCTCTCGCTGAATTGAATATCGGTCTTGGCGATGATTTTCTTGAGCAGGGCCTTACGCTCAAACAGCGGCAGCTTCCGGAGGTCATAACCGTTGAGGTAAAGCAGATCGAAGGCGACCATCACGATCTCGTTGGCTCGCCCCTTGAGTTCGTTCTGCAACACCGAGAAGTCCGTGGTGCCGTCCGCTGACGGGACCACCACCTCGCCATCGATGATCGCCGATCCGGCGTTGATGTTCCAGGCATCGGCCGCGATCTTTCGGAAACGATTGGTCCAGTCGTTACCGCGCCGGGTGAACACCTTGACGGCGGCGTCCCTGAGATGGACCTGAATCCGGTAACCGTCGAACTTGATCTCGTGAATCCAGCGTTCGCCAGCGGGACCTTGTCGATTGACGTTGCCAGCGACGGTCCAATGAAGCCGGGATAGCTGGCCTTGATGCCACCGGCTGGCGCTTGCCGAGGGTAGGGCATGTCTCAGGCGAGCCGCAATGTCAGTTGACGGTCCGGACCGACGTGGCTGTCGACGAACGCCGCAAGCGACGAGGGCAGGGCAGCGCCGGCAAGATCAAGGCGGCGCATAATCTCCCGCGCGACGTCCTCCGATGCATCCTCGGTCCAGCGTTCCGAGGTGTTGAAGGCCACGACGCGAACCGGGTCCCTGTACATTAGGTCGGTGATGGTGGTTTCGAGGTCGGCTTCGCCGACGTCGGTTTCCGCGAATGCCGGGCCAAGTTCCCCGTAATTATTGACGACGATATAAAAAGTTTGGTCGGGGCCGTTCGGCACAATCGACGGGGTCCAGCTCCGACGCATAGGCAATACTCCACAGACGCAATACCGGGAATTTAAGCACCAAAGCGGCCCGCTGAAACCGCAGTTGATTACCGCCGATCACCCACGCCGAATTGCACCTTGCGGTCGTCGATTCACCCGCGCGTCGCGCTCTCGTTGCCACGTGCTGCGGCAACGCTGGCGTGTTTAAAATTGTCGCTGGAACGAGCGCGAAAAATCCCGGTTAATTGTTCGGGTCGCTGTTCCCTCCAAGTCCGGTGGCCTGCACGGTCCCGCGCCCCTGTCCCCAACGCGGGGCCGTGCCCCATGGCAGGCCCGCGCCAACAGGAGGCGGCTACTTCATGCTCCGAATTAAAGTGGATGACGTAAAGCTTATTTCTGGCTGCGTCGGTCACTTCAAGTCGCCAGTGTTCGCCCGGCTTCAGGTCACCGTCCAAATCTGCGAGCATTTCTGCGGCTACTTGGGTGCCTTCAAGCCAAGCTGCTGCGTCATCAGGCAGTCTCTGGCCATCTTGGTCAGGATGATCCGTGCGGTAAAAGACATCGAAGAAATAACGAGGCATGGCAAACCTTACTCTTCGGGCTAGGCCACTGTGAACGTTGGCCATTTGTTCGGCAGTGGTGTTCAAAATTGAACATCCTGTTCAAAGCGGGAACGGTTTGCTTGGCTGGGAATTATGGAAGCGGGCCGGTCAGCACAAGGCCAAGGCCCAGGACACACCTTCCCTACCTAGCCTCAGCGGTCCCTCTACGCTGGGGCATTTTCTTGCGGCTAGCAGATCCGGCACTGGCCTGCATCCTTGTGCATAGATTGTAATGTTAACTTGCTTCACATACCCGCCAGAGATAATTCCGTACCCAGCCTTAATCGGTGAGGGGTGCCCACATGGCCGAATATCGCGCCTACCTTATCGGCGATGACGGTCACTTCCATGACGTGTTGCCTCGGCATCGGCCACGTCGTGCTTGTTGCGTTTCACATAGGCCTTCACATAACTAGGCGGCATGAGGCGTGCCTCATGGCCAAGCGCCACCAACTCCCGCGCCCAGTGGTACGCCGTCGCGCAGGCTTCTAGCCCGACGAGGCACGGCGCAATCCCGGAAAAGAACGCCACGATCTGACCGCGTCGTAGCCGCTTGCGCATCACGACATTGCCTGCCTGATCAACCGCATGAACCTGGAAGACGTTCTTTGCCAGATCAAGACCGATTGTTGTAATATCGCCCATGGATGGCTCCCATTGCTGGTGATCTTTGACGACCACCATCTTGGCACTCGATGCCCTCAGAGAGCCATCCACCTCATCAGTTGGCGGCCTCTTTCATTTGCCCTTCGCGTTCAGCCGCGCTTCGCGTCTGTTCAGGATAGTTTTTCGCGTGCGAACCGCTGACACTGTCCGTCTTAGCTTTAGTGCTATCGCGGGGGTTTTCATGCCGGCTTCGAGCATTGCTCGCAGTTGATCTTCTTCCCCGCGCGTCCAAGGTAGGCCTGCAGGGCGGGGTCCGGTCATTTCTTAACCCTTAGCCCGAGTTCGACAATTAGCAACCGCGACAGATGGTTTTAAGCCTGGCGTCCAATCGACTATTTTCAACGGCGAGCCGATCAAAGATCTGCCCTTGCTGATCCTGTGGGCTTGTGGGGTGCTTTGGATGCTGCGGGCTTAGCCGGCGTCGTCGGTGGAAAAGTCTTGTCGTAGCAAGCAAGCCGCGCGTTAGCCCTAGATATCGACTGACACTCGGACGTCTGTGCAATCGCAGCCCCGGAAGACATGCATAACTCTCATTTTTAAGCCGACGCGATGAATGAAATTTGGTGTTTGGCGTCTAAAGGCTGTCGTGGCGTGTTTGTCATTTCCCCGTCGCCCTTTGTCCGAAACTCGTCCGTTTAACCGAAATCTTTAGAACGTGAGCCCGGTTCTTAACGGCCGAGACGGATCGCTGCATCTTCGCTGCAACAAGATTCAACGAAATACTAGTTTCGATCAGGGACTTAAGACGCTCATCTTCTTCAGGCGTCCATAACTTGTTGGCGGTCTTGCTCTTCATTGCCATGGTAGCGACTATTTTCGACTCACCTTCAGCCTAGCTCTCCCACCGGCTATCCTGCACTGCATCCAACGCGTTGACTAGCAGGTCAGTTTGCTTGTGGCGGCGCTCCGTGCTGGAAAACGCCCAGTTCGCGGCGCATATTCTGTGGATCATGCGGGTGGCGAATGTCATTTCCCTTCTCCTTCAGCCCTTAGTGTTTCGCACCGAGCAAAGATCAATTTCTATCTGAACGCAAGAAAAGTGGCATGTCGCCGGATTCAGCCTTGGCTGCAACGTCGATATCGGGCTCAGGAATTTTGTATGTCTTACGTTCGAGGCGCGCCCATCGCATCGCCTGGCGATAGTCAGGGCAGCGGAGAACCATTTCCGTGCCGTGGACGACAACCACGACATCGCAAATCGGAGAATCCCGATAACTCCGGATCTTGACTTGCGGCGGAGCGTCTTTGCCGGTCATCGCAGCATTCTTCCTTTGCCCCGAAAAAGTCTCTCACTGCCGCAAGCAAACATTTAAAATCCGAAGCAGCCAGGATGGTTCCGGCCGGGTTTGTTCGTCCAGGGTATCCCCATCCACTGCGCTCCAAGGCTAGACTGTCCATAGTTGGGCTTGGTCGCTCACGCAGCTCAAACGAAGCGGGTAGTTAGCGTAAGCCTCCCGCCATTTATTCGAGTTCGATCGCCTGGTACTTCCCGTTATCATCAAGCGCCGTTCCCCAAATCTTGTGCGAAGCCTGGTGTTCAGCGCGACGTAGCCCTCCAGCGACACGTAATCCGGCGCTTCGCCGGGAAAATATTTGGCAAGGGCATTCTTGTATTCGAGAACAATGGAAGAGTAGCCTGAAACCGCCGGCACAACTTGCGTCACGATGACGCCGCTGGCATAGCGCGGTCCCAGCAGCATCAATTCATCGGCAAGCGCGGTGCTGCCCACGAATGACACGTTGCTGTAGATCATTCCAGGAAAGAGGTCGTGCGTCTTTTCGATGAACTTTGCGGCGGCCCGATAAGTCGCCACCATGACCACCGCCTTGATCGGCGGCTTCTGCAATTTCAATTGATTGATCGCATCGTCGACATCCACGGTGTTTCGCTTGTAGTTGAGCCGCACAATCGTAGCGTCACTGCCATCGGCCAGATGTGCAAAACCTCCGGTTGGGCGGACCACCATAGCCGCGCATAAAAGAAATGGCCCCAGCGTTGGGAGGCGCTGAGGCCGGGAGTTGCCAGACTTGTGCCCGCGGGAGCAGGCACGATTTCAGAACGCCCCACCGCAGAATTGGTTCCGACAAAACCTGGTAAAGCCGCAGAAGTACTTTAATCGGGCCGGCGTAGCTCGCTCGAGAGCCAACGCAGCGCATCAGATCTAAGCGGGTCGGAGGCAAGCGTTCTGATTTCGGTAACGGTACACTTCAAACACTCGAACCTGCGGTGTTCGAAGCCATCCGGGCCGTCAGAGACGGCAGTCGTTCTCATCCGCCTTTGGCATTTGGGACAAAGCGGACGGTGGACTGGCAATAGCTCTGGGTCGGATTTTTTCCAGCTGCCCATAACGGCGGAAAAATAGTGTTAGGCCAAAATATTTGTCTGTCGGGTACCGGACTCTTTCTGTGAAAAAACTCTCGGCGGCCCCTCGAAGGTTTAAGCACGACCCCGCCCTGAGGTTGGATGGGTCTAGCGCAAAGATCGTGTCGGGCCATGCCATGCAATTCACAGCCCTCTACCAATTCGGCATTTCTGAGCACGTTCCCGCAGGAACGAATCTTTCGCACCCATCTTGATTCTCGTTGTCGGAGACGGTGGTCATTTCGCCGGCTTGTTTTCGAAACCCGCCGCGATGCGCAACCTGCCGGGCCCAGTCAACCGCGGCCTACCGGCTAGGTCCATCATACCCCAGCCCGATCAACCGGGCACTGCTGAGGCCCTTTGATAATTTGGAGGCCAGAGGTCCGGTCATTTCGCCTTCCGCAGTGCTCGCCGATAACTCCAGCTGCGGAGGTACCATATCGCATCAGGCTTCTCTGCAGGTTTGTCTGACGAGTCTTTCGCGTCGGTCGAGAATGAACATCGGTCAACCGTGCACAGGATGCCTCGCTCCGCCTCATCCGCCAATAGTCGAAAAATGCGGGACCTTTCCTTATCTGGCTCCTGTAAGGCGAGCCTCCGATATCTTGCGGCGCGGGCGGCACTCATTTCTAACCTCAGCCACGACGGATAACCGGCGCGAAATTGCGGTGTTCCGAATGCTGATAGGCAATCTGGAAAAGGGAATTGCCTTTTGAGCAAATCAGGTTCGGCCGGCGGAAAGGCGCCCGGATCGACTGGAGGCTCTTCGCCGCGCTCACGCTGACGTTAAGCCTGTACAATTTTAGTCATCTCGGCGTCGGCGCTTGCGATACGCTCCAGCCGGCTGGCAAAATCGCGAAGCGTGTCGGCGGTCACTGGAACCCTGACCGGTTTCCCATACGATGCATCGGCCAACCGACGAAGCTCCCCCGCTATCAGTCGAAGGCTATCCTTCCTGTCCATGGTTGACGCTCCCGTGCTTTATTGACGGGTAATATTAGACTCGTTTCGGGAGCCGAAAAGCAATAATATTGCTCTGGATGGTAAAGAATTGTGGCCAATCATCTCAAACCTTGCCTCACGACCAAACGTTCTCAACCAACATATGGTCGACGATAAAGAGGAGCGCGATCACCGTCGGAACGGCAATGATCCAGTGCGCAGAAAAAATCCGACCACCGGAAATCGGGTCCAAAAACCGGGCCAGATAAAATTCCGGGTCCCTTTTGACGAGTGAGCGGAGGAGAATTTTCAAATACAAGGTAGACCAGCATCAGCCCGTCAGACGGCTGGCCGCTATTGGCCTCGACAAATAGGGCACTCTCGTCGGGCAGCGCCATCCGTGCCCGCAGCTTGGCCTTCCCATCCCACAACGGGGCGCCATCGGACTTGGCCTCTGCCAGGTCGTCCTTCAGCCACTGCTCGTGGCACAGCTCTTGAGCCTCGCGCAGATTCTGAGCCTCGAACGTTAGCGTCGGCGTGTCACCGATCTCTATTGTGAAAATTCTGGACAGGACGTTCGCGGTCATTTTCCCTTCGCCTTCTCCCACGCCTTTCCTGCGGCGAGGTTCGCGCTGTATTCCGGATCGGTCGCGAACCGCTGGGCCGTTTCCTTGCCGGAAAAGTGTATCACCGGAATGCCGTTCCGCTTGACGGTCCACCAGGTATGAGGCGGCCCATGTGGCCCGGGCTCGATCGGAACCACCTCACAGGCTTCGTTGGGATCGTCGTCAGGCATTTCCCTTCGCCTTCAGCCGAGCTCGATGACCAGCCTTCGGATCAGTCCCTGTCGACGAGACTGCCGATCAGGCGGGCAAGCGCTTGATGCTCGGGACCCGCTTTGCCTCTTCCGAGAAAGTCTCCAAGTTCGATCTTCGTCACCGTTCCGCCCGAGGACACGTTGGCTCTGTGCAGGACGGAGACGCGGTCGTCGTCGTCACGACAGAGAAACCATTTGTCGCCATTCTCGCTGTGGTAAATCTCGCGCTGGTGATCGGACATTTCGCCTCCGCGGGAACAACCAACGGCGACCCGCATTCGTTCCGCCCCAAAGCCGGCCCTTGCCATCTGCCGAACCTCAGGACTCGTTTTCCGCGGTGGCTGGTGTCGGACTCGAGGCAGAAACGCACCAGCGGCGCTCCCGGAGTCAGCGCGGCGGCGCACGGTGCCGAACAAAAAGACCGCCCGAAGGCGGCCTTCCGAAGTCATGAGGGGTGCGATTACGCGGCGTTCAGCGCCATCTTGTTTCGTGCGTCGGTATGCCATGAGGCCAACGTCAGCAAAGCCAAGGATCATCATCGCCCGGCTCGGGGACAACGGCAGCGGCGCGGTCAGACAGTTAACGTTCTTAGCCTCCCGAACCGACCCATAAAGGCTGATCAATCCGACTATGACGGTAAGTAGTCCCATGAGTGTCCAAGCCAAAGGCCAACCTGCAGCGATCGTCCCGGCGACGACCCAAACGCCAAAGGCAATTATTCCGTCCGAGATTAAAAGCGAGAGCACCGTATCCATGATTGGTCCCCTTCTTTTAGAGCGCAAACAATAGATGGCTTGGAATCTTTCGACTCCAGACTGGTCAGTCTTTGGTCCTACCGTTCGACAAGATAGCAGCCCAGCGAGCCGTCGACGTTTTTGATCGGCTTCGACTGCCGGACGTCACCGGTAAGCTTCTTTTAAAAGACGCAGCCGGCGATTGTTTCCTCGAGATCGTCCGCGCCCAGGCGCTAAAATACGGTCCCCGACAACAAAAGAATTGCACCGATCGCTATGAGGAGAAAGCCCGGCCAGTTCGGTCCGAGCCCTAGGAACCCCACGCCGCGCCGTGTCGGTTCCAGAGTGCTGCGAACCGGCCTGGAGCGGGAGGAGTCCGAGCCACTAAGCGATCCGCGCCAGATAACCGCACGTACCATGTATAGGACTCCGCCGATAACGAGCAGCGCGCCGAGCCCGATGACCATCATTCTCGCCTCCCGGTTCATCGCTGCCACTAACGCGCCGACCACGATACGACGCAACAGAACTGGGATTCAAGCTCGGGCGGCGAATTCGTCCCGCGCAGATTCCAATCCTTGCCACCTGCCGGCTCCCAGGATTCGATTTCCGCGCGATCCGCTGCGGCCGTACAGCGTCCCGAGCCAAAACGCACCAGCGGCGTTCCTGAAGTCATGGTGAGCGACAGGCTATTCGTCCCTCGCCAGCTTCCGTTTCCCCACTGCGTGTCTTTGCGCGTTCGCGCCCTGCGTTGGGTGCAACCGAACGAAGGAACCGCACAATCCCCACTAACCCAATCATGGCGATTATCGACGATGCATTCCTGTTGATATTCACAGCGGGCCTGTTTCTGTTGATTTGCGTGTTCTTGGCGTCGGCGCCGCGATGAGGGCTCAACGATCAGTGCGGGCGTCTATTACGGGCACGCCTGTGTCGCCGTTTTGAGATATATGCGCGGACGCCGTAGCCGAGGAAAAATCCGACGAGAACGGCAAGCCCAATCACGACGAGAAAGAGGCTCCGGTCACTCATCCCGTTTTAGTCTCCGCTCGCCGTCACCTATGCTTTGCTGGTATCGATATAGATCCAAACGGTCGTCATTGGCCACCTGCGGACAAAGATGCGGTCATTTTGGCTTTGCGCGAAACCGCGAGCGGCCGAGCGCTATCCGCAGGGCGTGGGCGCGCGCCCTCACTGCCTTCACGGTTCGCCCGAGGTCCGCGGCGATGTCGAAGACCGAGGCATTGGAGATGATGAGCTGCCGAAGTCGCTCATCCTCGCCTGAGGTCCATGCCTTCGCTTTACTTAATTTTTTCGTTTCAGTTTCTCCGAGCTCGTTTCCGTGCTTGACGCCGCGGGGCGTAGAAACCGGCGCTAGTTATATTTTGAGTTATATTTGTTGGCGTTTTCCCCGCACGCTCAGCGCCGCTGCGGATCCACTGGCGCCAGGTTGCGGGCCAATCGAGCTTGACACCCTTGCTGCCGGCAGCGCGCTTGCCGCTGATTGTCCTCTTTGTCTACTTTTCTTCGCTCGCGGGCGCGCCGTGGGCCCTCAGCATATCCTCGAGCTCCACAATCAGGTCTCGTACAAGCCTCCCAGCCAACGGGTCGTCGGTCTCGGATGCAAGAAGCCGCAGCTGATCGAGCCGATGATGAAGATCTTCTGCCGTCAGGTTCATCGAAAAGCCTCTCCTGAGACAAAGTCAGGCGACGGAATAATGTTTCCGGAAGTCAATAATTTGGTGACGTCCGGCGGTCGCCGAGCAGTGCGTACGGAACCTATTTCTCCGCCGCATCCTCGAGGGCGACTAGCTGGCGACCGCCGCTCAGGGGAATCGGATCATCGAACGGCCGTTTCCAGCCGCAATCAGGCACAGGCGGGCCGTTGCGGCGGCTTCCAATCATGCGGTGGTATGCGCAGCGCCGTGGCCGTGTTGGCGAGACCAATCAAGCTCGGGAAATAGCGACCGAGGGCTGGATGAATTTGGCGAAAGCCGGAACGAGATGATTGGTATTTGCGTTGTGAGAGTAATCTATCGTTAACCATATCGTTGCACGGTTACGTGGGAATGCGGCGGAACCGGACGTCAACCCGGGCCGGCAGTCGCAAGGAATAGCCGACGGTGTAACGCCCGCCGGCTTTTTCTCGTTCAGCAATCTGGATGTTACGTGTCATCGATCGCGCGCCAGCTTGAGGCGTCGCGCTATTTTTTAACGCGAGCCTCAAGAACCAACAACTTCAGTTTCTTCGTTAGATCGTTGTCGAACTGCTCGATCATATTGAGCACACGCGTGCTGTCACGGCCCGCACGCTGTAGCGCTTGCCCGTAGGATCTCCGCTGGGACGTACAGCTGTCGAGGGCGGCGTTCGCGATTAGGTCCGCAGCATTAATGCCGCTGGCATATCGGCGCGCCGCAGTGGTTGCGCAATTTTCGTAAGCTGACTCGAATGCGGCAACGTCGGCAGTTTGACCCACCGCGGCTGGGGTCCGAAGACGACCATTGCAAGAAATAATATCCGGGGGAATTGCTTCATTGGTCTCTCTTAACCTTCGCCGTCCCAGACATCTAAAAGCTTCGAACAAACCTGGGCGTGTCGCTCTGGTTTGCTGGATAGTATCGCTCCGGCCGTTTACCGCATTTATCGCAACGCATCTTGGCGCCGAGCTGGTCGAGCGTCATGGCGCTTAAGCATCTAGAAGTTGGAGCGCATTCGACACAGCTCCGCAAATCACCTATAATAATTCGGGACTCCGGACGGGGGGTTGCGGAGCTTGCTTCGCAGCGCCGGATGAGACGCTTGGCATGACTAGACGCTGGGCTATTGTTCATTCGGAAAACGCCTCCGGGTCCCACCATTGACCGGGATAGCCGTAGTGACGAAAAATCTCGGCTTGGTCTGGATCCAGCCTAGCTTTCGCGAAACTTGGCAACAGCTTCACGCCAAAGCCCGAAATCCTGCCGCTATGGTTGTCTGGCTCTCGCGCCATTCGATCGCGAAGCAACTTCGCAAATTGTGGGTCGCAGGCGCCCGTATCGTGTTTGTCGCAAGCCTTGAAGAAAGCCGCAGCAACAGCATCGGCTAGCTGCAGTCCCTCGCGCTCAAGGTGAGGGTAGACGCGAAGTAAATTGATATGCATCACTTCAAAGCAGAGTTTTCCCCGTGGAAGAAACGGCTTAAAGCGCTTCATTCGAAGCCATTCGTAATAAGCGTTCATCTGATCATATCGTAGGCCGCCACGCGCGCTGTATTCAATCTTAAGGTATCGCGGCTCTCCGTAATCCATCAACGACCGATACAGAACAAAGCGCGTCACGCGCTCCAGCAACACGCGTGTCATCCAACAGTAAAACCAACACTGAGATGGGATCTTTCCGGCATCCGGATTTGAGTACCCCTGCATGTTTTTCTTGTTGGAAGCGACCACAAAGCAGCGAAGATCCAGCCCGGCAATTTTTTCGCACGTCCTAACCTTGTTCGGATGAGATAATCCGGCGAAATGCAGGGCCTTAGCTTGTCGGCTTTTGAAGCCGGAACGAATGTCGTTTACCCAGCTCGCCACGCTTGGTTCATTGCTGGCTCGGATGACCACGGCTGAGAGAACGAGCCATTCGCTAGAGCCGGGGAATGTGCAGGGCTTTACGGCTTTGAGTCCGTCGTCACCGGATTCGTCAATGTAGACGATGTAGTCGTATCTCGGCAGTTGAGCGGGGGGTGCCATTATGAAAACCAGCAGGGGGGAACATCGAACCTCAACCTGAAGGCGCGCGCAAGCGAATTTCCCGTATTGGGAATTGCTTCATTGAAAATTCAGCGAATCGGTGCGGGCCGGCGGAAACGCCAGTAGAAAAACGGCCCCAGCGTAGGGGGACGCTGAGGCCGCCTGGGGAAAGTGCTTATGTCTCGCAACACGACCCGGTAACTCGCCAGCCCGCAAACCGTTCCCGTTTTGAGCAGGGATGTTCAATATTGGACAGCCCCGCTGAACAAATCTGGAACTCAGGCTGAAGGAAAAGGTTCGGGATCGTCCAGGGCATCCCGAAAAACTTGCGCCGAATCTCCGACTGGGCCCGCTAGAGGTAGGTAGCGTCGTGGTACCGACGCAAGCGCGCGCCACTTCAGGGAACGTCGCTCATTGTTGGCAGTTGGAATGCCGCGACGTGCTAACCCAAAATAGCACGGCGTGGGAGGGCCCTGCCTTCATAGGTGTCTCCGGCGGGGCCTTTCTCGCGAAGGGCCCCAAAAGGGAATTGTCATTTCCCCTTCGCGTTCAGCACCGGAACCATTACATGTCCGTCTCTCAAAACCACTCTAAGCACTGAAACAAACTCGGCATTGTCAAGAATAGCGTCGGCGACGTTAAATGAAGGGTCCGGCTCCCACGTCGCGCCGCCACTGGCTTCCGACAGTGCGGCTGATGTCAACGCGTAACCAATGCGCCCGCTACCAACCTCAACGAACTTCTGAACCCTGTGAACCATCTACCGTTTCGCCTTCAGCCCCCGGTGTGAAAATGAGCTACGAACCGCCGAATATTCCGTTAGGCCGTCGTTGCCGTTTTGGCTGCATTTCCCCTTCGCCTTCCATCTCCTCGCTTTCTATGGCGGCTAGGGCGGCCTGGACAGTTTCCGAGGATGTGTCTGGCGTCAGATGACCCTCAGCCGTCGCGGCGGCGTTTTTTTGAAGTACAAAGCCGATAAATCCGAGCATCACCAAGACGGCTCCAGCTACCATCAACCAATGCGCATATTGCATCGCGGAGCCTCCTAGTGGTTCCTCATTTCTTCGCCTTCAGCCCCAACTCTGCAAGACGACGTTCATTCAAGATGGCCCTTCGGTTGCTTATGGCCGACACGGTCCGTTTCAATTTCCGGGCGATTAAAGTTCTGTCCATTTTCGAGTCGAGTAACGCCAAAAGTTGCGCTTCATCCGCGGGCGTCCATGGTCGGCTTGCCGAGCGCGGGCCTAGCTTCATTTCCCCTTCACCTTGAGCCCGAGCTCGACCAGGCGGCGGATGGCTTCGGAGCGATCTAGTTTCACGGACTGGTGCCCGATCCACTCGTCAATTGTTTGCAATTCATATTCGGTCCACTGCGGATTTGGGCTAGCCGCCAGAACCTTTTCTGTCATCCCCCTTGCAGCCCTGACCGACGCGGTGATTTTGGATAGCGTGCTTTCCTTCATCGAATTTTCGCTTTCTTTGCCGGCTTCTCCCCCGAGTCTTTCGACAGGATATGCAGGATAGTCTCCATCATGGCCCGTATTGCCTCAGGGCGAGTCAGGGATGCGTCCTGCTTATCAATCCAGGCATCCAGGGCGGCAAGCTGGGGAGGCTGTAGGCGGACTCCTATGAGTGTCCCTTTGCCAGTTGGGGCGGGGCCCCGGCGCTTCTGTGTTATCACGGTTTGACGTTTCATAAAAACCGTGTTATCACAGAAGCAAGCCGAGGGGAAGCATGCAGACTTCCGCCTCGGCTCTAACTCAAGCCACAAAGGGTTCCAAATGGCTCAAGCTGATTCAAATCATACCACAAAACTGTCTTCATCGATTCGCGATCCGCTCACGAAATCGACTCACGAATCCATCACCGGCGATCGCGGGGGCATGTCCAGCGTAACCCGGAGAACTATCATGAATTCACTCGTTGCACTTCCCATCACTGGCGCCATGCAGGTTGCCTCGTCCTCCATAGCAAGTGCTTTGCCGAACGCCGTCGAAAGCGACAACGACCCGATGCTGGCGCTGATCGGTCGACACAAAGCGGCGCACGCCGAGTTTATCGAGGCTATGGACCACCTAGGAGATTTGGAAGAGACGATCCCAGACGAGCTGAAAAAGGGGGAAACGTTTTGTTTTGAAGTAACGATCGTTGAAAGTGACGATCCGCGCTGGACTGCGGCCAACCTTCGGTACAACGACACCATAATAAAGGCCGATAGCATCGCCGTCGAAATGCTCAGCGTCATGCCGACATCGCTGGCCGGCCTACAGGCCATCATGGGATATGCAGTCCAGCACGTCCGAGACGGCCATATGTGGCCGGACGGGGCTCAAATCAACGATGAGGACGAAGAGCCCAAGTCGGACTTTATTCGCGACTGGAATTTCTATCTGCTGCGCAATCTGGGCGAAGCCCTTCAAACAATCGCGGTCTGAAGCGATTTGCACGAAGCCCGCCGGTTCACGCCGGCGGGTTTTTCTTTGAACCCAAAAAAGGAATTGATAGAGGCGGTCGAAAAATAGGAACCAAAGATACGACCCCGGGTTGATTGGTGCAGTGCGGCAGGTGGTGGTGCTTGGTGAGTGTCAATGAAACCCGAGAGGACAGCTGTCCGCACTGTCTTAGTCCGCTTGAGATCGTTCTCGTGAGATTCAGGCTAACTGGAACTGTCATGATCCGGGCTTGCTCCAATTGTGCCTTGGCGAGCGCCGAAGACTCAGCACAACGACGGCCGTTGGATTTGTTTCAGGCGTATTTCAAGCGTCGAGTGGATTGAGCACCCCTTTAGTGTTCCGGTTCAACGCCCTCATGACGACGATGCGCGCCATCATGGTCGGCCCATTGAGATTGACGACGGCCTGCCACTCATCGAGATTTTGTTCGGCCTTCGGCAGGCTGGTGATGTAGTCGTCGGCATCGCGCAGAGTCACAAGCTCACGCCTACCCGGTAGCAGGATAGGATCATCGAAGGGGCGCGCCCAGGCGGCAGTGCGCTTCAACCGTGCGATCCGCTACTCCCTTCAGGGATTGCTGAACGTTCAATTCGCGTTCTTTTCCGCCGCTTCCACTGCCGCACTTTCTGGGCGGATTGTTCCGCTTTCTTCAGCCGCTCACGGAGTTCGTTCAATTCGGATATTAGAATAAGGAGATGGGCAGTATCATAGCTTAAAATTGCCAGTTTCCGTTGAAACGAGCGCATTTTAAACACCCCTCTCAGTGCCGCTACAGGTCGCCTCCCGTGGGCACCTTAATCCTCAAATATTACGTTTGAAAACTCGTTCTCAACTCGATTCTGTCAATATTTTCCGGCGAAGATCCGGCGAAGATAGTGGATTGACTTGGAAGCGGCCCGGAAGTGCCTAAATAACTCCTTAAAGGGGGACGCTCGTCCGATGAGGACGAATTATCTGGGTTTTAAAAATGAAACCTCATGATCTCAAATCGATGTCTGTGGAGGAGCTTTGGTCCCTTCATGAACTAATTGTCTCTGTGTTGGTCCGCGAGATATCAGCCGAAAAGGCGCGGCTTGATAAGCGATTGAGCCAGATTGTCGAGCAGGGCACCGCACGGGCCAATGTTAAGAAGATGCCGCATGCGCGGCGCCCTTACCCAAAGGTGTTTCCGAAGTATAGGAATCCCGCGGAGCCGTCCGAGACTTGGGCCGGCCGCGGGAAACAGCCCCGCTGGCTGGCTGCTCAGCTTAGATCCGGCAAGCAGCTCGACGATTTTCGGATTCAACAGCCGTCTGATCGTGCTCGCCGGACGAACCGGAAGTTGCCCGAAGGCGGTCTCAAACGCTACGCGTAGAGTTGGGATAGGCGGGGCCGCTGCCTCCCATCGAGCTGCAGCGACCCCTGATCGCACGGCTAAACTCTCCGGGCCCCGGGTGGGATTCAACCCCCGTGAAAATCTACACGTTGTTTTCGGGCTCGGCGCGTCGTTTCTTTGAGATAAGAGATCGAGTCCCGTAGCCGACCATCATTCCGGCGACGAACACGATTGCCAGCAAAGAAATAACAGCTTCCGGACCCATGCGCGAGCTCTCTCGCACGTTGCCGTACGCCCTAGTCTATGCCGAGCACGCGCGATAGATAGTGGATTGACAGCGGGGGGCCGGTCAGGAGGGGTAGTGAAGCAGACCCATTTGAACCCTGACGGCGGGCCGCTCCAGAACGCCAAAGGCGGCAGATAGCACGGGTGGTATGTGGCGATCGAACAGACCCTTGGGAACTACCCCGTCTATTGCATAATCGGCAAAGGCTTCCGAAGTTCGCGGGAATTTCTTATGCGGAAATTTCGACAAGGGAATCATTCGCAGTGGCTTGGCTGATCTGCCGCGTGGCGATCTTATCCAATCTGGCACGAGCCAAATTTCTCCTGCATGCCTCATCGCGGCGCAGATTTCCATTGGGGAGGTGCCCTCTTTGTAGAGGGCCACCCTGAAAAGGCGTTTTGGTTCTTCCATTGCCTGTGTCATTCGTCACGCTTTAGCTTCCGCCGGCCCCAATGCGTGTCTTTCCGAGAAGTATCAAACTCCCGCTGGACGTTT
>Ga0193726_1001799_pt1 | contig 15813 bp, 13 predicted proteins | sample H2c1metaG_FD_144928 | JGI IMG/M metagenome (GOLD analysis project Ga0193726, IMG submission 144928) | Soil microbial communities from a riparian zone of the East river system, Colorado, United States - H2c1 | ecosystem: Environmental > Terrestrial > Soil > Riparian zone | place: USA: East River... | reverse complement strand
AGCGTCCGTTGTCGGAGACGATCCATTATCGAGGGACTTCGAGTACGTGTACGCCAGCTGCATCGTGTAGCTCTTCGAAAACCGCCTCCGGGCAGTAACTTGCAATGAGTTATAGTTTGAACTGCCGTCTGGATATGTTACGCCGATTCCAGCAAAGAATTGGTTCTCGAACGGTCGGCGTGACTGAGCATTGCTGGCCGTAGCACCTGGAACCCACGGGGCGGAATTGCCGTCTCTCGCATACCACAGCCTGTCGCCATGGGATCCGACAAATGCAACTTGTAACATGAAGTCTTCAGCAAATTGGTGTTGCACGCTCCAGTTGTATTGTTGAACGTAGGCATTCTTTAGCAGTGGACTGGGAGCGAAAAGCTGCGCTGGATAGCTAAAGATCGGATGGCTAGGATCGAAGGTAAAAGGGAACGGGCTCGTAAACGTGGTTCCGTAGGGATCACTCAAGGTGTTTGGGAAGAAAGAGACAAATTGATTGAACGGCGCGGTTGAATTTGCGGTCGCAATAGTAATCGCCGCCGGTGGATTGTAAAAGATTCCATAGCCACCACGGACCGCCGTTTTTCCGTCCCCGAAAACGTCGTACGCAAATCCGATCCGGGGCGCGAAGTCAAGCTTATCCATTGGGTAAATTCCGTCCGGAATCCCGGGATCCCCTGGGAAGGCATAACCGGGGGCGGCAGTGGAAAAACGTTTCGATTGATAGCTGCTGTTGAAGATGACGGTCGCGGTCTTCAACCCCTCTTCGGTCCAAGGCGTCATGAGTTCATACCGTAGACCGAGATTCAGGGTCAGACGAGACGTGATTTTGACGTTGTCCTGCGCGAAGACGCCATAACCCATAGTGTGTTGGGTATTATTCAGAATTGATCCTTGCGAAAAGCTAACCGGTCGACCGATGAGAAAATCGGCTAGAGCGTCGCCGGTGAATGTGCCAGCAAAGACGTCAAGACCCGAGGTGAGGTATTGCGCCGTTAAACGTTGGGTCTGATGCAACCCTCGGATACCGATCTGCCAATCGTGACGTCCTGAAACCCACGAAACACTAGCGTCAAACTGCTTCAAAGAGGACCGCTCAAGCCATGGGAAAATTGGTTCACTTGCAAACTGCCCGGCAACTACCACCAATGGGGATTCCGGAGCTGGGCCGTCCTGGGCGTAACTTCCACCAAGCTGCTGGGGGCTCTGTCCCCCAATTTGTTTGCCACCGAGTGTCTCAAGGTTAGTATCAGAGAAGCCAAAGTCGCCTATCAAGTTCGGACGGAAAATGTGGGTGTCTCTCACTGAGATGCCCTGGTTCAAATTTGAGAACGTACTGGCAGTCGTCCCCACATTTCCGTTGAACTGGGGACTCGTTTCGTTCGTGCGGAAGAATCGGACACTTGCCAAGTCACTGGCTGAAACGTGATGATCGATTTTAAAAGTAAACTGATCGCCAGTTACCGGTATGGGATACTGAGCATTGACCAGTCCCGTTACCGGATTCGAAACGGGAAGATAAGCGTTAATGAAGTTGACCGCCATCGGGTCGAAGGCGCTGGTCGGGATTTGATTGTTCGGATAGGGCAGACCGGTCGATGGATCAGTTAACTGTTTCGAGGTAGTGCTAAAGTCCCCGGTGCGCTGCGCGGCGGTGAGGGAACCGAAGGTCTGCAGAGATACTTGACGAATGCGTAGTCCCTCGTACGTGAAATAAAAGAAGGTCTTGTCTTTGATAATAGGCCCACCGAAAGCCGCGCCGAACTGATTCTGCTTCAAGACAGGCTTAGGGGCGGGTGCGGGCGCAAACGCATTCCTGGCATTCAGAGCGTCATTACGAAGAAACTCCCACATCGCGCCATGGAACGTGTTCATTCCGGATTTGCTAACCGCAACGAAAACGCCACCCGACGATCTTCCATATTCAGCACCATAGCTGTTGGTGAGCAACTGGAACTCGCCAATGGAATCAGGGCTAGGCAGGTTTACAGCACGATTGTAAAGTGACGTTGTTAGCACTGTCCCGTCCAGCGTGACCTCACTGCCCATTGACCGGCTACCGTTAACGTTCAAGACTGGGCCACTCCGCTGGTTTGTAACGACCGTGGGAAGACTGCTACTGCCGGCACCAGCCGTCGTAGAGGTTCCGACTCCCGGGACGAGAGTAATAAGTTGCAAAACGTTACGAGTATTGAGAGGGAGTTCTTCGATCTGAGTGTTATCAACTTCCGACCGCAATGCAGCAGATGCTGTGTCAACTTGCAATCCGGTCGACGAGACTTGGACCGTTTCGTTCGTCGCTCCGATTTGCAGGTGTGCATCGACACGCGCACTCTGGCCGACCTCGACGCTGATTCCGGAATCAGAGAATGCCTTGAAGCCCTGCGCAGTGACATTCAGCGTGTAGGTACCGACTGGAAGGGATGGGACCAAATAATCACCTTCAGCAGTAGTGCTCGCAAGGCGCCTTAAGCCAGTGCCTGTATTCTCGACAAACACCGATGCGCCGGCAACGGCGGCGCCCGTTGGGTCCGATACTCGGCCCAAGATCGTCGCAGTCGGCGCCTGAGCGTAAGAAGAAAGACCCGAGCCGCCAATCATCACTGCAAAGACTAAAACCCGTACAATCCTTGAGACTACCAGCGACATCGCTGCACGTTTCGCATTCATGATTGAGGCTCCTTGTTTCCCTGATCTGGAACCAATTAGTTGGCAGATGCGCTCTAGCGATTCGTGGTGACCGGTCCGAGTTGTAGGCTACTTATCAGACAAGCGTAATCTAAAGATACACCGAACAGATCTGCGAACTCTGCTGCGGATCGTAGATTCGAACGCCAGTAGGCATGACCGCGCCTAACCTTGTCAGGGATTGTCGGGGTAAACGCGGTCGGAACTGCGCGAATACTTCTAGCGATACCCGCTCTAATACGGACGCAGACTACCTCTGAGCGAGTGCAACTATCAAACCGGTTGCTTTATGGAATCGGAGCAAAGATTTACATAATTGCTCAACGCGCTAGTGTATTCAAAGGCTGTCCCTGAGGATGCCCGTTAAATTCGTAGAAGGTAGCGACTCTCAACCCTGGTCATAATGACCGAGGGTAGTTCTTCTGCCAAGAAAAAGGGGAGAGTCGCTATGAAGAAACGATACCAGATCGAGCAGCAACGAGCGGTGCAAGAGTTCCGGCAGTTGGCCCGCGAAGAGAATCCAAACCAGCAGATGATTTTTCCGATGACCGAGGTCGTTGGTCTGCTACAGGAAGGAGTGGGCCACCTCATGCGGGAAGCCGGGTTGGCGTTGATGAGCCTGGGATGGAGGAGGAAATGCGGCACCTGGCCTGGAAGCGGCATGAGCAACATCCCGCGCGGCGCACTGACCGCTGGGGAAAAGAAGCCGGCTACTGGGTGGTGGACGGGCAGAAGGTGCCGATCCAGAGAACGCGTCTGCGCAGCCCGGAACATCGTGAGCAACGGCTGGCAGTTCCGAACTGTTACAACGCAGTGGACCGCTGGAGTCACGCGGTATGGGACAAGATGATGCGCGGGCTGTCGACGCGCAACTATGAAGCGGGGGTAAAAGACTTTCACGAAGCCTACGGGGTGGAAAAGTCGGCTGTGAGCGACAGCTTCATCGCCTCCAGCCGGGAGAAGTTGCAGGAATTGATGGAGCGGCCGCTGGGTGAGTTGCGACTGTGTACGGTGCTGATCGACGGCACGCCGTTCCGGGATCGGCAGATGATCGTGGCCGTGGGTGTCAACATCGACGGTTCCAAAAGTCTGAGATGCGGCGTCTCTTAAAGAGATCCATAGTTTTAAGGGAGCGCATGGACAAGTGGACCTCTGATCGACAGTTGTTCTCGGAAGCGATGAAGGTGGGGGAGGGAACCTGAGACTGGAGCCCTGCTGGGTCCCTCGCTCGTTCATGGTACCAGGAGGCCGAATAAGACTCGACCCGACGGATCTATACGCGCTGGGACCGCATCGCGGGGGATCAACGAGCGCTGTTCACTTCGACTCCAACTGCCTCCAATGGCCCGGCCACACCCCTTCGGATGAGGACCTCACTGAATTTGTTTACAGAACTGTATAAACAAATAGTCAAATCTAGTAAACAACTTGAATTGCTTCCGGAGAGCAAAAAGCGGTCGGAATGGACTGGATTTCTGCGGGCCTCGCGACCAGAAGTGGCCCGTAAGATCTCCTGCTCGTGGCATTGACGCCAGACTAAGCGACACAGGCTTCCTGGGTCCACTCGGCAGTTCAGTGACTTCGTCTGCGCACTGTTATTGAAGTTGGAAGCGCGCAACAACATTGCTGCCGATGGTATTCACGTCAAGCTCAGGATTAGGAGAGCTGTGCCAAATCACTCCGGAAGGCGAAGTCACAGTGTGGGATACAGAATGCGGCGTCGCTAATACCCTCCCCGATTTCCGATTCGGCGGGGAACTGTATCCTGGACCACCGTACTTTCGTCGAGAGTATGCAACAACGGCGCTGATGGTTCAGCTGTTTCAACGAATGAGGGAATAATTTTTTTCAGAGCAAGGACACAACCCATGGGTTTCCAAGGATTGAAGAACTGCACCGCGCTTGTTTACAGGCGCCAGCTCGGGGGTCGGGAGAGGAATCGCACTCGAGCTTGCACGAGCAGGCTGCAAGGTAGCAGTGAACTATCACCTCAATGCGACCGGCCAAGCCAGTTTCCGTTCGTCAGGGGATGCCCCGGGCGCCTATCTGAAGAAGTGAGGGAAAACCGCAAACGTCTAGCCGAAAAGCGCACTTTGCCTTGGCATTTGAACGGTCCGCGCCAGATCCTTCAGAACTGAAGTACTTCAGGATCACGCCAAGGTGGAGGGTTTGTTCAAACTGAAACGCACCGCCGGTTTCTTGACCAGTTCGAGACCTTAATAGATATGAACAACGGTAAAAAGACACCTCTACGTTCCACTCATTGGTTCGGTCTCCAGGATAAGGACGGATTCATTCATCGTTCATGGATGAAGAACCAGGGATTTCCCTCGAGCTTGTTCGATGGCCGTCCGGTGATCGGAATCTGTAATACCTGGTCCGAGCTGGTCCCCTGCAACGCTCACTTTCGTCTGATCGCGGACCGAGTCAAGCGCGGCGTGTATGAGGCCGGCGGCTTCCCGCTGGAATTTCCGGTGATGTCGCTGGGCGAGACGAACCTGCGGCCGACCGCCATGCTCTTCCGCAATCTGGTGAGCATGGATGTGGAGGAATCGATCCGAGGCAATCCCATTGATGGAGTAGTCCTGCTGTGCGGATGTGACAAAACCACGCCTTCATTGCTGATGGGGGCAGCAAGTTGCGATCTGCCGGCGCTGGTGGTCTCTGGCGGGGCCATGCTCAATGGAAATTTCCGCGGGCAGCCGATTGGCTCGGGCACCAATGTGTGGACGATGAGCGAAGATGTGCGCGCGGGCAAGATGAGCTGCGCCGACTTCATAGATGCCGAATCCTGCATGTCACGCTCCGCTGGGCACTGCATGGTGATGGGCACGGCTTCAACAATGGCGTGCATGGTGGAAGCGCTGGGCATGGGGATGCCGCAAAATGCGGCGATCCCGGCGGTCGATTCCCGGCGCTATGTACTGGCCCAGGAAGCGGGAAGGCGCATTGTCGAGATGGTTCGCGACGACGTGAAGATGTCTCAAATCCTCACGAGAAAAGCTTTCGAGAACGCGATTCGGGTGAATGCGGCGATTGGCGGATCCACGAATGCGGTTTTGCATTTGCTGGCATTAGCGGGGCGGGTGGGGGTCAAGCTGGAACTCGACGATTTCGATCGGCTTGGGCACGCCCTTCCACTTTTGGTGAACTTGATGCCCTCCGGCAAGTTCCTGATGGAGGATTTCTACTATGCCGGCGGGATTCCGGCCGTGGTGCGCGCTCTCGGCGAACTGATCCACCGGGATGCGCTGACCGTCAACGGCAAGACCCTGGGCGAGAGCACCGCCGATGCACCTTGCTGGAATGCTGAGGTCATTCATAGCCGGGAGAAACCGATCAAGGAGCGCGCCGGCATTGCTGTTTTGCATGGGAATCTGGCACCAGGGGGCGCGGTGGTCAAGCCTTCCGCGGCTACGCCTCATTTGCTCAAGCACCGGGGGCGGGCAGTGGTGTTCAGCGATATCGAAGATTTCAAGAAGCGGGCGGATGATCCTGCACTCGACGTGGATGAGAACTCGGTGATGGTTTTGCAAGGCGCCGGGCCCAAGGGTTATCCGGGCATGCCGGAAGTAGGAAATATGCCATTGCCGAAGAAACTGCTGCAACGCGGAATCACGGATGTGGTCCGCGTTTCCGACGGGCGCATGAGTGGAACGGCGTATGGAACCGTAGTGCTACACGTGACTCCGGAATCGGCGTCCGGCGGACCCTTGGCTTTGGTGCGGGATGGCGATGAAATTGAGCTGGACGTGGAGGCGCGCAAGCTGGAGCTGTGTGTGGCACCCGAAGAACTGGAGAAGAGGCGGGCGGCTTGGTCGTCGCCACCGCCGCTGGCCAAGGGCGGATATCAGAAGTTGTACATCGATCATGTTCTCCAGGCGGACCGCGGTGCGGATTTTGATTTTCTGGTGGGCTCCCGCGGGGCTGCTATACCTCGAGAGAGTCATTAAGTAGTAGGGTGACGCCAAGTTGCTTGGCCAGAATTGAGGCGCTTTGCTCCGCTGGGCAGGTGCGGACACCTGGCCCTCCGTGGGTTGTAGTGGCTGATTAAAGAACAGGAGTGGGTCGGCATGAAAGAATTTGAGGAGAAAGTCGCGATTGTCACCGGGACTACCGGAATCGGACGCGTTATTGTCGAGCGCTTCGCGGCGGGCGGGGCCGACGTTCTGGCTTGTGGGATCAAAGTGGCGGCGAATAAGGAACTGGCGCTCGAAGCCAAGGAGAGCGGGCTGAGTTTGCGGGTGGATCCATGCGATGTAACTCAGGCGGATTCCGTGCGGGCTGCGGTGGCGAAAGCCGTGAAAGAAATTGGCGGCTTGGACATCATCGTCAACGCGGCTGCGTTTCATCCTTTTGGCACGGTGGTTGAGACCGATCTCGAAACTTGGAACTGGTATCTGATGGTAAACGTCGGCAGCATCTATCTCGTGGGGCACTACGGGGTTCCGGAGATGAAAAAACGGGGCGGGGGAGCAAACATCAATCTGGCGTCGGTGCAGGGACACGCCTGCCAGCGTGAGGTCGCGGCCTATGCGGCATCTAAGGGTGCGGTTCACAGCTTTACACGTGCGCTGGCGCTCGATCACGCGCCCGACAATATACGGGTGAACTCGATCAGCCCGGGATCGATACGCACACCCGTGCTGGAGTGTTCGGCGGGAAACTTCGCCCCAGCGTGCCGATCGCAGAGGTGTTTCAACGTTGGGGCCATGCTCATCCGCTGGGGCGCATTGGAACGCCGGAGGAAGTGGCAGAACTGGCAACGTTCCTGGTCTCGAACAAAGCGGCATTCTGCACCGGCGGCGATTACCTGGTGGACGGCGGCGGCCTGCTGGCGGGCAGTGGGGTACAGTGATTTCAGCTGTCATTGCACCGCAACCGGTTTGTATCGCGCCCACGGGCGACCGCTGCGGCGAAGGTGCGGTCTGACATGCAGCCCATTCCGCAGTTTACTGGACCGACATCAACCGCTTCCTGATTCATCGCTTCACCTTAGCGGATCAGTGTGTTCGGACCTGGTTTTTCGAGGAGCCGTCCGGTACACGCGCTCCGTCCTCCGTTCATTTATGCGGCAGGCGATCCGGTGGCGGCTCCTGCTGGAAGATCCAACCTACTACGCCCAGTTGCCGCGATACAGACGACGCGAGATGCGGGTGCTCACGACGAAACAACCAAGGGCCTTTCTCGAAGCTGTATTGAAAACTCATTACGGCCGGCTCCGCGGTTGCACTGACTTCTGCAGCGTGCCCCAGCGAGTGCCCGGGATTGAAGCGGCAGGACATCAATTGGGAGCACGGCACCGTCGGCGTCGTGCGAACACTCAACAAAGGAAGTGGAGGCTTGCGTTTTCGAAACAGAGCGAGGCGCAGCCGGCGCGTGATCCAAACTACAGAGGTGGGTGCTGGAGTCTTGAGGTGTCTGCACACCAAAACTACCTCGAAAACCGAATGCAGTTAGATTCTGTAAGGCCGCGGCTGCCGCAAGACTCTTCACGACTGGAAGGCTGCAAATTCAGGATCGTCATTATGTCAGACGATCATTTGATGGTGGGAATTTTAGGATCTGCCGGAGGTACGAAATGTTGACGTTCAGTCGTCACCTGCTCGAGGCTGACGCTGTTCGTTCCTTCGATCGCCCTCACGGCATGGACAATCTGTGGGTTCGCAAGAACGAATCTGAACTTACTGACGAGGAAAAACGCATCTTCAAGTCGGCCATTAGACAGGCAGTTGCGTCTGGGTTATACAGTAGGATCGTCTGGGATCACGCGGAGATAGGGCATCGACACCACTCGGTCGCCCGCCCAGTTCAGTCGCAACGTTTCCTTCCATGGTATCGGGCCTATCTTCTCAAGTTCGAAAGTACGATGCGTGCATTCGAGCCAAGGTTCAGCATTCCATTTTGGGATTGGACAGCCTGTGGCAGCGTTCCCAATTGGCTCGCCCCATTCACCTTGCGTGGAATCCGCGATTTGAATGGCCACGAAATTCTCATTACGCGTGCGCGTCGCCCGCGGCTAGATTTAGCGGTGCGCAGAGGCACACTGGGTCGCCTCATGGCTCATACAAACTATCTATCATTCACAAGAGATCTAGAATCAGTTCACAACCGCGTGCATGCTTGGACCGGCGGAACAATGGACGATGTGTTGTATTCACCGGCGGATCCGCTTTTCTGGTTGCATCAGGCACAGTGTGACCGGATTTGGTGGAGTTGGGAACGATGCTTTCCGGAGCAGGTGCCTGGATTACAGGGCACGGATCAAATTTTAGATCCCTGGCTAGAACGGGCGACCGACGTTACACGCGATAAGCTGAATTACGTGTACACGTCGATGGTGAGTGGAGATGGAACTGGGGCTGCGTAACAGCTCGGTCTATTGGAAGCAGCTTCTCTGGTTCGCTTTCCGGCAGAGAGCAGAACAATGGCGGCAATTTTGGGAGCTTTTCCCGGCGATACGCCTAACAATTCGTGCGCGAGCCAAACTGCGCCGCGAACAGTCTTTTTGTATGTCCGGTGCGGAGTATCCCATAACTGACCTCACAATGGCGGGACCTGTACAAAATTGCTTTGCTGGGATCAGACACAAGCAAACTACTGGGATGTGTCAGATCGCGCCCGCGAAGCGTCACCACAAAGACGTTGCGAAGCTGAGTGAAGCGCGGTGAAGGAAGGGCCACTAGAATCAAGCAAGCGGCGTAAGTAGTGCGCGCGAACGACCTCGCGCACACTAAAGCCGTGCCCCGGAGGACACATCAACTGCGATGCAGTCCTGCCAGATCTCTGCGATCTGCCCACGCAGCACAATTAAGTGCCCTCACCATCGTGCGACTCTAAATCGCGGTGTACGATTCTGAGGATCAATTTGCGGCATCTGCAGCAATGGTGTACATGAGAGCGCGTGCGATTCTGGAGCCGATTTATGGAAAGGGGAAGAGTACTCCGGGTAACCCCGCGGACACCGCCCTCGCGGAGCGGGGAGCTCAATCGCACAATTTCCGCCCGTGGATTGCCTGTCTGTCGGCGCCGGCGAAAAACTTAGCCATTGTGGCCGGTTTGAAACGGAGCCAGTGATCCAGTCGAGGGAGCCCCGTTGGGGAGGACGCGGCAAGAACCCTACATCAGTTTCTAAAGTATATAGGTGTCCAACAAGCAGTGCAGTTATCGGTCAACCGCCTGGAGTTGGAAAGACAGACAAAGACGGCTTTGTACACTGGAGGTGGATGCGCAATCAAGGGCTGCCCGACAGCGTGCTTGATGCACTATCGGTCATCGGCATTTGCAACGCATGGCCGGAATAGCGAGCAGAAACCTACAACGACTGTGAAGGGAGACCGTCGGCAGTCCGCTTTGTGCTACATTCAGCCTGCTGAAGGGGCAAAACGGCAGGCTCAACAACCAGGCGATCTTAGTGGAGACCTGGGAAGCTTCGAAACAACGTGAGGAGAAGTGGAGAAGTTCTGTGGTCATTCGAAGCACCGTGTTCTGCTGCGTTTTTCTCTTGGCGGCACTCGGAACGGAATAGCGGCGAGCAGCGCGGGATATAACCGGGAAAACTCTGAACTTGACCGACTACAAAGGAAAAGTGGTGCTGCTAGAGTTTTGGGCAATCGTTACCGCGAGCAAGGTCGCGTCGTGATTGGTATCCTGCCGTTTTGAGGCTCCCAAGTTTGTCGACCTTATCCCTCGACGACGAGGTGGCACCGGTCTAGGAGTTCTACAATCAATGCAGGCTAAATTACTTGATCGCGCTCGGCAACGAGCAACTGTCCAAGAGATATGGTGGCATTTTCAGTTTGCCTACGGCGTTTCTGATCGGTCGCGATGGCCGCGTCTATGCCAAACATATGGGCGCCACGAACCTGCCAGTTTTTGAGAACGAGTTTCTGGCGCTGCTGCCCAAGACCGCGACGGCGGAAATTGTAGACTTTAGGCCTGCAAAGTTATGATCTACCGGCCAGTCACTCTTACGGTAAAGTCTTTCCTTAAGAAGAGAACATGTAAAGAGTGTTTGTCGGAGCTCAACCACCAGCCTGTCTTGTGAGCCCTGTATCCAGGATCATCCAGCCTCCCAAGTTTCTCGCCGGAGACAAGTACTTTTCCAGGCGCTTCGGCAACAGGGAGAATTAGCTCGTATTGCCTGAGAACTGGTGATCCTTCGCCTTTCACCTCGGTCGAGAAGGAATCCTGGTTCACCAACATCTTCGTGCCGTCATATAAGGTGAAGTCATCACGGAAAGAGCCGGGAACAGGAATGACCCGCCATGTTATAGCGTTGTTCAAAGTCCGATACTTCCCTCCGGTCAAGTCGCTTGCCAATGTTTGAGTCTCCGGATCGATAAGCGGGATTACCGTGCCTGCCCGAATCAAAATTGGAATCTGATCCAGAGGCGCAGGAACCTCGACCCAGCGGCCGCCATCGATAAACTTTTCCGTCCAATAATCCATCCAGAGCCCCCTGGGCAAATACAACGAGCGTGTGGTGGCGCCTTCCATCAGCACCGGAGCGACGAGAATCTTTTCCCCTAGCAAATACTCATCGTCGACATTCCAGGCTGCCGGGTCATTCGGGTATTCAAGCATCAGATGGCGCATAATCGGCAGACCAGTCTTCGTAGCCGCTTGAGCATAGGTATACAGATATGGGAAAAGTGACATGTGCAGTTCTGCATAGCGACGAAATAAGTCGATTGTTTCCGAGTCGAACCAAAGGTCAACCCCCCACTTAGGCCGGTCCCATTTGTGATCGCGCATGACTGGGGTCAACGCTCCAAATTCGAGCCAGCGCATCCAGAGTTCCTTCGAGGTTCCGGCGCTTTGAATGTCAGGCCCCCAAATTGCAAATCCCGACAGCCCTGCAGTGATTCCAGCAGGCACCAAGGAGGGCAATCCATTGTATGGATCCCAATTCGGAGCCTGGTCGCCTCCCCAAAGTACCGGGGTATATGCTTGAGAGCCGGCGTAACCTGATCGGGAGAACTCCACAAAGTCTGGTTTCAGGCGGGTTGCAGTCTCATAGGTCACGTTATGATAAATCGACGGATATATGTTTGCGATGTCCAGCCCTGTTCTTCCAATGGCAAATTGGTCCGTATCTCGCACTTGCTCGCCGAAGTCTTCCATCCACCCATCCACATCGTAATCAGTTATAGACTTTCGCTTCATCGTTTCCCACCAACTAGCGGCCTCTGGTTTTGTGAAGTCGATATTCCCTGTAGCTAGTTCATCAAAATCTACGGGAGAAGAGACATGGCCATCGGGACCTAGAACGAAGTTACCTTCATGGGCGCCATACTCGTAGGTTGGGTTGGGTAGAATGTAGGGCGCCAGCAAAGCGAAGGCCCACGGATTGGTATAGACGAGTACCTTGAACCCCATCTTGTGAAGGCCTTCTACAAACTGCCGAGGCGATCCATAGTAGCCGGCCGTCCACAATGGAAAACCGATATTCGTGGATGGGTCGACGAGGTCTTGAACCCAAAGAGCGCTCGTTGGTATTCGGAGTTCCCTTAGACGCCTCGCTTCGCTGAGCGCACTGTCATCGTAAATTCCTCCGAGATCTCGAAGGCCCTTTGTAACGTTGACCCAAACGCCAAACGCCCACGGAGGGGGAAGAGGCGTCCGGCCGGTCAGGCTAGTGTAATTTTCGATGATGCCCTTTGGTCCCTGATCGACGAAGAAGTAACAATCCGTGGATGGTCCGGCAAGCTCCACGGAAAACTGCTTCTGCGCAGCTCCGGTCAAGTCGAATGTACTTGGCCACGCCGTGTCGATGTAAAATCCCAGGCCGTGGGGAGTGAACAGGAATGGAACCGGAGCATATGTCCAGTTGTGATCGGGATCCCGCGTAAATTTGTCTGTAGTCCGCAGAGTCGTTTTTAGGCCGTCAAGCTTCGCCTTACCGAACCGTTCACCTAAACCAAAAAATGGCCCCTCCCCAATCAAGCTCAATCCAAGACGAGCGCCATTTTCGAGGGGAGGCGCCGCAAATGAAAGCTGCAAAACGTTGGGCGTGAGAACCGCAATTCCCAGCGTTACAGGCTGCGTTGCAGTCGCAATGTTTCCCTTCATTGTCCACCGGTTTCCATTCCTCTGCACTTGGTGAACTTCCAAGAGGTTGAACTGCGAAGAGAGAGTTTTCTGATTACCGGGGATCTGCCACCAGACACTTGCTGAATGTGATTCAGTGGGAGCTAGCCGCCATTTCGCACCAGACTGTTTGTTCGTAAGACGAAGTTCCCATGGTGCTTTTTTCACTTCGAGTAGCCATAAGGCAGTTTCAAGAGATAGGCGCTCGTCTGTCTCGCTGACCTCCACAGGGACAGCCGGGAGTACACCGTTGAGAAGATGTCCTCCGCTTATGCGACTGGGCCGAATTACCGGACGCCCTAGCTCCTCGAAGATGTTTGAAGTGTGCTGTAATGTCGAATACGGTTGATTTTGAGAAAACAGGCTCGGAGCGTGGAGTGCAGCTATTGTGCAGAGAAATGCACTGAGCACGGTTCGCATTTGTAAGAACAAGACTGATCCTCTCAAAGCCGACACTATATTTCTGAATGCCACTTTGCCTCCTTCTCGCCCGACGGCGAACTACAGAAATTCATTTTGTGCTTCGTAACGGATCGACCGTCTTAGCTTCGGGACTAACGTCGCCGCCCCAGTGCTCGTACCTTGTCCGCCCGGGGGTGAACTGCAGAGCATTTTCGTATTTTCCCCAGACACAGCGAGGAATCGACGAATCTCTGCTATTTTAAAGGAGGGCAGCATTGTGGTCGATCAACGGTCAACGGCATCTTCTCTCCATACAGTCAGTCAGACAGGCCGGAAGATAAACAGAATCGTTGACACGCGGCAAAGTGAGATGCGCACACTCAAAGGACGGAAATTAGCTCGCATCTCGGCAGCCGATACTTTTGCGCGAACGACGTAATTTGCTCATACAGTTTCCGATCGGAGCTGCACGATATTTGGCACAGCTGGCCAATGCTTCGGACGAGGAATCTAACATCCGAGTGGCCGTCAAGACCCTCCGTTCCCGGCACCAAGTAAATATCGCCCCTTGATAGGGGCGCGTCAATGTCGCGTACTTTGCAGATTGGTGTTCGGCCCAACGCTGAGAACACAACCACAATACTCCAGCCCTGTGCGAACCGGGCGCCGGTCAACATAGGTTGTGCAATCCTGTAATAAAAGTATCGATCTTTGTAAATCAGCCGAATTGCCTATGGCGTTTCGTTGGGTCTACGATTTCGCAGTTTCGATGCTCTGGATCTTAGAGTTTGCGAGATGTTAAGTTTTCATAATTGCCCATGAATCGTAGATCTTGCATCGCCTCTCTATCCGCGTCTGCGCTTTCATTGCCCACAGCCACCTCTCCACTGCCTGAGGCCACGATGCAACCGGAGCAAAGGCCGACCGCTATAGGATCGCCCGAATTCACGGAGCCGCCGTACTTTCCCAAGGAAGTTCTCGACAAGGCTATCGATACGACGACATCTTTGACTGGCATTACCTTTGAGACCGTAGCTTACAATTGTCCCAATTACCACTCGAGCGCAGCGCAGAAGCGCTACTTTGGCAGCAATGGACAGAGTGGGAGGCTATGAAACGGGCTAGACCATTGTTCGAAGGACATCTATTTCCAAAGTATCCCGTTCTGGTGTTATTACGGCGAAGAAGATCTGCGCTGGGCGGAACGGGAAATCGAAGCAGCGTCGCAGCATGAGATCAATACCTTCATGGTTGATTGGTACTGGTACAACGGTGTACTGAGCCTTCAAGAACAGCTGGAACATGGTTTTATGGGAGCTCCTAACCGAGCGAAAATGGAGTTTGCGATCATGCGGGCAAATTTCGACTGGAACAATCAATATCCTGCGCCCGACTCCGCCCAGGGATAGGTGACAATGGAAACAGGAAAATCAGCACGAATGCCCCCAAGCCTAAAGCGATTTCTTTGCTTGTTGATTGCTTCAGCTGCGGTTGGCACTTCTGGAATCGCCCAGACCGGGAACGGTATTCCGCCGCATGGAAAGATGGTCCGCCTTTTTAGCGGGAAGGACCTTGCCGGTTTCGATATCCTGCTCGAATCGAAAGGACTGAATCACGACCCCGATAAGGTCTTCCAAGTGGAGAAGGGGGTGATTCACGTATCCGGGAATGATTTTGGCGGCATCGTGACCCAGAAGGAATATGAGAATTACTACTTGCGCGCCGAATTCAAGTGGGGCGACAAAACCTATTTGGACCGTGTGGGGAAGGCCAGGGACTGCGGAATCCTGTACAACATTACAGGCCCTCTGCTTGCTCCACTGAAGGGTTTTTGGCCCCGTTCCTTCGAGTTCCAAATTATTGAGGGTGGTACTGGTGACATCTGGCTGGTCAAAGGCGCTAGCCTCAAGGTCAAGGGTCAACTAATCGCAAGCGATGAGGAAGTGGGTTCCAATCAGTACGTGAAGTCACCTCGTTTCGGCGAAGGACCCTGGCAGAATGTCGCCGGCTATCGTGATCCCGCTGGCGAAGTAGAGAAGCCACACGGGCAATGGAATCTTCTTGAATTGGTAGTTAACCGTGCCCACGTCAAGTATTTTGTGAACGGCAAACTTGTGAACGAAGCCACGGATCTGAACGCGACGAAGGGAAAGATTCTCTTTCAGACAGAGGGCGCCGAGACCTACTATCGAAAACTGGAGATTGCTTCACTTAAGTGAGGCGACCAACGATCCGCTGGAAGACAACTGAGAAACCAAATGAAGATTCGGATTTTGCGCGCTCACTGCCGCACTGATTGTTGCCACGGCTGGGCTTCCGCGGGAGCCGCGCAACCGAGACAGAGTATTCAGCCTCACGATAGGCTCTGCCTCTTTTCAACGGGAAGAACCTCAAAGGCTTCGATATGCTGCTCCACAATCATGGGATCAATAACGATCCTGACAGGGTATTTCGAATCGAAGGCGGAGCGCCGCACATTTCCGGGGAGGAGTTTGGCGGTCTGGTGACGAAAGCAGGAATATGACACCTAAATTATGCACCGAACTCCGGCCATGTCTGCATGTCGGCAGGATTCGGTCCTCATGGTTGTTGCTACCTGGTGAACTGATCGCTACCTGATTTACCTTTTCTCAGCTGATG
>Ga0193726_1001797_pt1 | contig 15814 bp, 11 predicted proteins | sample H2c1metaG_FD_144928 | JGI IMG/M metagenome (GOLD analysis project Ga0193726, IMG submission 144928) | Soil microbial communities from a riparian zone of the East river system, Colorado, United States - H2c1 | ecosystem: Environmental > Terrestrial > Soil > Riparian zone | place: USA: East River... | reverse complement strand
CCGTCCTCACCGCCAAATTGATCCCGGTCACGTTTACGGTGAACAACGCCACCCCCACCACCACCGGGGATTACATTTTCCTCTCCGGGTCCGGCATTGAGCTCGGTAACTGGGGTACCACTTGGGACGCCGCCATCGGCCCCATGCTAGCCCCCAATTATCCGAACTGGTTCCTCAACGCTGCGGTCCCGGCCGGAAGCCTCCTCCAGTTCAAATTCCTGAAGATCTCTTCGACCGGCACCGTCACCTGGGAAAACGGCTCCAACCACACCTACACAGTGCCCAGTTCCGGCACCGGCTCGGTCAACGTCAACTGGCAATACTGAGAGCATTTTCAACGAGGAGAGCGAAACTCGGATGCCCGCGCCAAGCGTCGGCGGGCATCCTTTTTTTTGCTTTCAACTGGAAGGCTTTCGATCGCGCGGCGCGCCGTTTGCAACGCAAATCACGCGGCAGAACGTTTCACGGAACTTCTCCCCCGAAGCTTCGTATGTATCTTCAGGGAGCCCACGCGATTGCTCCCCCAAACTATTCCCGGGAGCCTGTGCCCAATGGAATCCGTCACCACCGCGCTCAAACAACTCTTCCGCCGGCTCCGCCGTGCCCCGCTCTTCACTGCCATCACGCTCATCACCCTGGCCGCCGGCGTTGGCGCAAACACGGTGGTCTTCAGCGTCCTTGAAGGCATCCTTCTCAAGCCTCTTCCCTACCCGCACTCGGACGAGCTCATCGGCGTTTGGCACAACGCTCCTGGCATCAATATCGCCGAACTCAATATGGCTCCGTCAAACTATTTCATCTACCGCGAACAAAACCGCAGCTTCGTCGATGTCGGCCTCTATTCTGGTGACTCCGTCAGCATCACCGGCCGCGGCGAACCGGAACAAGTCCAGTCTCTCGTCGTAACCGAAGGTACGCTTCCTCTTCTCGGTGTTGTTCCGCAACTCGGCCGCATTTTCAATACCCAGGACGCCGCACCCGGCACCCCGGATGCCGTCGTCATTACGCACGGCTATTGGCAGCACAAATTCGCCGGCAAGGCCGACGTCATCGGCCAGTCCCTGGTCGTCGATGGCAAGCCCAACCAGATTGTCGGCGTCCTCCCTCCCGGTTTTCATTTCCTCGACTGGGATGATCGCCCGCTGCTGTTCACCTACAAATTCGATCGCAACAAGGTCAAACTCGGCAATTTTAGCTATCAGGGGCTGGCCCGCCTCAAGCCCGGCGTATCCATGCAGCAGGCCAGCAATGACATCGCCCGCATGCTTCCCATTGTCTCGCATAGCTTTCCTGCTCCCGACGGTTTCAATCCTAAAATATTCGAAGACGCGCACATCGGCCCCAATCTCCGTTCCCTCAAACAAGACGTCATCGGTGATGTAGGCAATACCCTGTGGGTTCTCATGGGCTCGATTGGCATGGTTCTGCTCATCGCCTGCGCGAATGTGGCCAACCTGCTGCTGGTTCGCGTCGAAGGCCGCCGCCAGGAATTCGCCGTGCGCTCCGCCCTGGGAGCTTCGCGCGCTCGTATCGCCGGGGAAATTCTGCTCGAGAGCCTCACTCTCGGCATTACGGGCAGCCTCCTCGGCCTTGGTCTCGCCTACGCCGCGCTCCGCATTCTTGTCGCCATGGCCCCGTCCGGACTCCCCCGCATCGATCAAATCGGCATTGACTCTACCGTTCTTCTTTTCACCTTCGGCGTCTCCCTGCTGTCCAGTCTGCTGATCGCCTCGATTCCCATTTTCAAATATGCCGGCGTGCGCCTGAGCACCGGCATCCGCGAAGGAGGTCGCGCGCTCAGCCAATCCCGCGAGCAGCACCGGGCCCGCAGCATCCTCGTCGTCATTCAAGTCGCCATGGCTCTCGTCCTGCTCATCTGCTCCGGACTAATGATCCGCACCTTCCGCGCACTCACGCACGTGGACCCCGGCTTCAGCAATCCTGATCAGCTGCAAACGTTCCGCCTGTACGTCCCCGACACCCTGGTCAAAGACGATGAAACGGTCCTGCAGTTCCACCAGCAACTTCTCGACAAGCTTCGTCAAATCCCCGGCGTCACGGCCGTCGGCCTGAACTCCGCCTCGCCCATGGATGGCAACGATTCCAATGACATTCTCACTGCTGAAGATCATCCCATCAACGAAGGTCAGGTCCCGCCGATCCGCCGCTTCAAATTTGTATCTCCCGGCAACTTCGCCACTCTTGGCACCCGCTTGCTCGCGGGCCGCGATTACACGTGGACTGACATCAATCAAAAAGCGCCTTTGGCCATCATCTCTGAAAATTTCGCGCGCGAGTATTGGAACACTCCCGAGGGCGCTCTCGGCAAACGCATCCGCGTCACCTCCAACGACGACTGGCGCCAGATCATCGGTGTCGTCGCCAACTTTCACGATCAAGGCGTGCACAAAGAAGCCCCTTCCACCGTCTACTGGCCTATCGCGCGCCTGAACTTCGAGGGCCAAAAATCCGACATCAACCGCGGCGGCTCTTACATCCTGCGCAGCCCGCGGGCCGGCTCGGAATCCTTTCTCAAGGAAATCCGCGAGACCGTTTGGTCCCTCAATCCGAATCTCCCGCTGTATTCCGTTTACACGGCCAGCTACTACTACAAACGCTCCATGGCCCGCACCTCGTTCACCCTCGTCATGCTCGCCGTTGCCGGCAGCATGGCTCTGCTGCTCGGAGTCGTCGGCATCTACGGCGTCATCGCCTACAGCGTCTTGCAACGCAACCGCGAAATCGGCATCCGCATGGCTCTCGGCGCGCAGCAAAAAGTAGTCACCGACATGTTCGTCCGCTACGGACTGACCCTCACCAGCATCGGCGTCGCCATCGGCCTGGTCGCCGCCATCATCGTCATGCGCCTCATGTCCTCACTCCTGTTCAAAGTAAATCCCGTCGACCCCGTCACCTACATCGCGGTGTCCGCCGGCCTCATCGCCACCGCCTACATCGCCAGTTACCTCCCCAGCCGGCGCGCCGCCACCGTGGACCCGGTCGACGCCCTGCGCTCGGAATAGTCCGCTTCTTACGTTGCACTTCGCATTCGGTCTGGATGATTTCCGTGAACCCGTCCGCCGGGCCTTCGGCAAACGACTCCGCGGACGGCACATTCGCGTTGCACCGGTGCCTCTGTATTTATTTTTTGCGTTTCGCTTAAAATTATCTTGTCAGCCGGCGCCAGAACCTCCATCATTTCCTCGACTGCAAATTCAAATAAGGAAACCCATGGTCACCCGACGCGAATTCCTCGATACTCTCGCCGTAGGCACTGCCGGCCTCGCACTTAGCTCCACTGCTAAAAGTTACAGCCAGATTCTCGGCGCAAACGACCGCCTCAATTTCGCCGTCATCGGCCTGAACAGCCGCGCCTACGCCCATCTTTCCTCACTCCGAGCGAACAAAGGCGCCGCGCGCATCGCTCAGGTCTGCGACGTGGACCTCGGCATCCTCAAAAAATTCGCCGACGCAACGCACCAGGAAATGGGCGAAGTTCCGGCCGCCGGCAAAGACTTTCGCGCGATCCTCGCACTCCGGGACATCGACGCCGTAACCATCGCCACGCCCGACCATTGGCACGCACCTATGGCCCTCGCCGCGCTCCAGGCCGGCAAACATGTCTACCTTGAAAAGCCCTGCAGCCACAATCCCGCTGAAGGCGCCATGCTCGTCGAAGCGCAAAAAAAATATGGAAAACTCGTGCAGATGGGCACCCAGCAGCGCTCTTCTCCGCACACGATCGAAATCATCGACAAAATTCACTCCGGTCTGATTGGCAAGCCGTACTACGCCAAAGCCTGGTACAGCAACACCCGCAAATCCATCGGCACCGGCAAAGAAATCCCCGTCCCCGCCACCCTCGATTGGGATCTCTGGCAGGGCCCGGCGCCGCGCCGCCCGTACAAAGACAATCTCCATCCCTACAATTGGCACTGGTTCCGCAACTGGGGCACGGGCGAATCGCTGAACAACGGCACGCACGAAGTTGACGTCTGCCGCTGGGCTCTCGGCGTCGATTTTCCCAACCGCGTCACCTCCTCCGGCGGCCGCTATCATTTTCACGATGATTGGCAGTTTTACGACACCCTCCTCACCAGTTTCGAATACGACGACGCAATTCTCGATTGGGAAGGAAAATGCTGCCAGGGCATGAAGTTTTACGGCCGCGATCGCGGCAGTTCGATCATGGGAACCACCGGCACCGTCATCGTGGATCGCGATGGCTGGGAAATCTACGACCTCGCGGGCAAGAAAACCAGCGAGTTCAAAGCCGCCAAGGACCATACCGCTTCTTCCGACACCGTCGGCCGCGATTCGATGACTGATCTGCACTTCGCCAATTTCATCAGCGGGATCCGCAAAGGAGAACGGCTCAACGCGCCCATCAGCGTTGGCAATGTCGCCGTCACCATGCTCCAGCTGTCCAACATCGCCTGGGAAGTCAAACGCGAGCTGCATCTCGACGCCCGAGACGGTAGAATTCAAAACGACGCCGAAGCCATGAAATTCTGGAAGCGTGAATACGAAAACGGCTGGGCTCCGCGCGTGTAGCGCAGTCTCCGCCGAAACCATTTCCAGCTTGTTCATACCACCTGCAGGAGCCCATGCCATGAAGCCCGCGCCAAAAACCCGCCGCGAATTCCTCAGCACCAGTGCGCTTGCCGCTGCCGCCTGCAGCGTCCCGTCGCGCGCCCTGGCCGCGTTCCGGTCCCCTGCCCCCCTCCGCCTGGGCCTCGCCAGCTACACGTTCCGCAACTTCACGCGCGCCCAACTCCTCGTCTCCATGAGACAGCTCACTCTGTCCGCGCTCAACGCCAAAGACACCAAAGACCATCTGCCGACCGACCCCCAGCAAGAAGCCGCCGCCCTCGCCGATTACGCGGCCGCCAAAATCCAGCTCCACGCCGCCGGCACCATCTCGTTCAACAAAAACGAGGACTCCGACCTCCGCGCCAAATTCGATTACGCCAAACGCGCCGGCATCGACACCATCGTCGCCGGCGACCCGGCGCCTGGAACTCTCGCGCGCATCGAAAAATTCGTAAAGGAATACAACATCCGCGTCGCCATCCACAATCACGGCCCCGAAGACCACTTGTGGCCTTCGCCGCTCGACATTCTCAAAGCCGTAAAAGATTTCGATCCCCGTATCGGCTGCTGCATCGACGTCGGACACACCGCGCGCAGTGGCACCGACGTAGTCGCCGCCATCCGCGCCGCCGGCCCGCGCCTGTACAACATTCACATGAAAGACCTGGCTGACTTCCAGGACAAAGAGAGCCAGGTCACGGTAGGCGAAGGCAAGATGCCTGTTCGCCAGATTTTCCAGGCCCTGATCGCGCAAAATTATCAGGGCTTCGTCGACCTGGAATACGAAATCCACCCCGACAATCCACTCCCCGGCGTAACCCAAAGCTTCGCCTTCATGCGCCAGATCCTGGCTGCGCTGTAGAGGCCCGCTCTTCCGGCTGGTGGTTTTTCCGTTCGTTTTCTCCCCCTTTTGATTTTTCTTTTCGTCCCTCGCTGCGCGGCGGGCTACTGTGAATCGCCCCACGCCCGTCGCTCGACCGCTCGCGCCCAAGCCCTTCCCTCATTGCTTCCCTGCTTCCGGCCTTCTATCCTGAGAGGAGCCACCCATGAACCGCATCTACCTCGACTACAACGCCAGCACTCCGGTCGATCCGTCCGTTCTCGACGCGATGCTCCCGTATCTCCGCGAGAATTTCGGTAACGCCTCGAGCATCCACACCTTCGGACAAAAAGCCCGCTCCGCCGTGGAAACCGCGCGCGAACAGGTGGCCGCCCTGATTGGCGCCAAGCCCCAGGAAATCGTCTTTACCAGCGGCGGCACGGAGTCGGACAATCACGCCATCTTTGGCAGCTTTGCGGCAAGCCAGGAGGTTGGGGCAGCGGGAGCAAATATCATCTCGACCCTGACCGAACACGAAGCCGTCCTCAACGCCTGCCAGGAACTGGAACGCCGCGGCGCCTCAGTAACCTATCTTCCTGTAGACCACAACGGGCGCATTTCACTCAGCGATCTCCAGGCCGCCATCCGCTCTGAAACCTCCCTGATCACCGTGATGCACGCCAACAACGAACTCGGCACGATCCAACCCCTCGCCGCCATTGGCCAAATCGCCGGCGAACTTGGCGTTGCCGTACACACCGACGCCGTGCAGTCGGCCGGCAAAATCCCCATTGATGTCCGCGCCATGCAGATCAGCCTGCTGTCGCTGTCCGGCCACAAGCTCTATGGACCGAAAGGCGTCGGGGCCTTGTACATTCGCGAACGCACCCGGGTTCGCCAATTCCTCTTCGGCGGACATCACCAGCGCGGGGCGCGTCCAGGCACGGAAAATGTCGCGGGCATCGTCGGCCTTGGCGCAGCCGCCGAACTCGCGCGCGCGACTCTGCAAGCGGAATCGGTACGCGTCGCTGCCCTGCGCGACACGCTCGAATCCGGCCTCCTTGCCAAAATTCCGCAATCACGCGCCAATGCCGCCGGCCGATGCGCTCCGGACATGGGCACCACACGTTCGCCGAACACCAGCAACATTGTTTTCCCCGGGGTCGAAGGCGAAGCCCTACTCATCGCACTCGATCTCCAGGGCATCGCCTGCTCGACCGGTGCCGCTTGCTCGAGCGGCGCCGTAGAACCATCGCACGTCCTGACCGCCATCGGTCTTAGTCCTGCTGAGGCCCGCGCCAGCCTGAGATTCAGCCTGGGGCGCCAGACAACGTCCGCCGAAGTCGACCGCGCCCTGGAAATCATCCCCGCCTGCGTCGCCAAACTCCGCGCCCTGTCTCCGACCTACGATCCGGGCGTCTAAACCCCCGATTTACTGCAGAAAAATTCGTGACGCGATACAATTGGAGCGGTATGGCCACTGAAACCGAATTCGCCACGTTGCCCGCTCGCGCCGAACCACAACCCGGCCTGGTGGCGGTCGCCATGAGCGGTGGTGTCGACTCGTCGGCCGTCGCCGCGTTGCTGCAGCAACAAGGACACGCCGTCGTCGGCCTCACGATGCAACTCTGGAATCAGCGCCGGCTGCCCGAACTGCTCGGCGACGGCCCCGCCCAGCATCGCTGCTGCTCACTCGACGATGTCTACGACGCAAAACGGGTGGCCCAGCATCTGGATTTTCCGCATTACGTCGTGAATTTTGAGGAGCAGTTTGAAACCCGCGTGGTGCGGCCGTTTGTCGATTCCTATCTTGCCGGACGCACCCCGGTCGCCTGCACCAACTGCAACACCGACGTAAAGTTTGAACCGCTCCTGCAAATGGCGCGGCAAATCGGCGCCGACCGTCTCGCTACGGGCCACTACGCGCGCATCCAGTGGAATGCAGGCTCCGGACGCTGGGAATTGTTGCGCGCCCGCGACGACACCAAAGATCAATCCTATTTTCTGTGGGGCTTAACGCAGGAGCAGCTTTCGCGCAGTGAATTCCCGTTAGGCGAAATGAGCAAAGACGAAGTGCGCGATCTCGCGCGGCGGGTGCATCTTCCTGTCGCCGAAAAACCCGACAGCATGGAACTTTGCTTCGTGCCGAACGGCAACTACGTCCAATTCATCAGCGCCTACACACTGGAGCGCGGCATCGCTGCAAATAATGGCGAGGGCGAAATCGTCACCGAATCCGGCGAAGTGCTGGGCCGACACAACGGCATCCAGAATTTCACCATCGGCCAACGCAAAGGTCTGGGCTTTGCCGCCGGAAAACCGCTCTACGTTTTGTCCATCGATAGGGAAAATAATCGCGTGGTGGTCGGCGCAGACGACGCCCTGCGCCACACCGTTGCCGAGTTGGCAACCGTAAACTGGGTGAGCATCGCAAAACCGGGCGCTGCGATTCGCGCCACCGTAAAAATCCGCCACAAACATGAACCCGCGATGGCCACCGTTGAAGCACTCGAAGGCGATCGGGCGCGAGTCCTTTTCGACGCCGCACAGCGCGCCATCACCCCGGGTCAGGGCGCGGTAGTCTACGACGGCGACCGCGTGCTTGCCGGCGGCTGGATCAAGTGAGAATCCTGTCGCGCCCGGTAGCAGAACCTTCCGGATGGCGACAGCAAGCAAACTAAAAAAGGCACCGCGCGCGCGATGCCTTGCACTGGCAGCGAAATTCCACAGGACCGGGTCCCGCTCTAGATAAAAAGCTCTTCTTCCTGTTCCGCGCGTTCTTCGCGAGAAACTCCTCCGCGCCGCGAACGCAGGAGGTCCAGACCAACTTTAATTCCCTGCATGATCGCGGACGCTTTCTGCATCGGACGCCAGAAACTATGGCTCAATTTGGAGCCGGCATCTTCAACCGCCTCGAGCGTGCCCGTCAAGATGCGGTCCGCGTGCAGGATCTGACCCCGCAAACGGTCGGCCGCATCGGTGACCACGCGATCCACTTTTTGTGCCTGTCCGCGCGCCAGGTAAACAACATGCGCGGCGTCGGCCACCATGGTTGAGATTTTCGGTTGTGTGTCATCGAGAAGGATCTGCGTGCGGGTAAGAATCGGCCCGATTCGCGTGTGCAAATCGCCGACGAGCTTGTTGACGTTTTCTGTGGTCTTGCGCAGCTGAAAAAACAGCGCCGTTAAGATAATCACCTGCACAACGAGCGCGATCGCTGCGACGATACTAAAAAATTCCATCCAGAATTGCATACACGCCCCGGCCACCCCACAAAAGGCGGGGTGGAATCACGTTGTCAAAAGCGGCCGAACTTCACCTGCGGCCCCGGACACACTAGAGAATTCCCGTGCCCGCAAATTCGGAATTCGCTTCGTGCAAAGCTACGACTTCGACTCGCGAAGATACGCTTCGCGCCCGGCTTCGACAGCCGCCGTGATGGAATCCTTTTTGCGCGTGGCGACATCCTTGCTGCGCTCGATCAGTTCGTCGGCACGCTCGCGAAGTTCACGCGCTTTGCGCTGCGCAAAATCCTTTCCTTCATCGGCCTTTTGGGCAAGAAAATCCCGTGTCTCTTCGCCGGACTTCGGCGCAAACAGCACGCCAACCAGGGCGCCTACGCCGAGACCGACGAGAAAATAGCTAACTTTGGAACCGACATTGTCCGCCATGAGATGAGAACCTCCATGAAAAACGTAGCATAGCACTAAAGGGGGTCGCAATACGGGCTAACCAGTATAAAACCCGTCATCCGGTTATTGCGGTGAGAGCGTTTTCAGATGCTCGAGAACTTTTTCCGCGCTCTTTTTACCGACCAGGGCCCTGACTTGGTCCAGTTGCGCGCGCTGCAAATTGGCCACGCTGCCGAATTCTTTCAGCAATTTTCGGGCGGTCAGCGGGCCAATTCCCGGGATGTCGCTGAGGGCGGTCTTGGTTTGACGCTTGCCGCGGCGCAGGCGGTGGAAGGTGACGGCGAAGCGGTGCGTTTCGTCGCGGATCTGCTGGATCAGGTGCAGAACCGGAGAGTGGTGTTCTAAAACCACAGGTTCGTCTTCCTGCCCGTAAACGTAGAGAATCTCCTCTTTTTTGGCGATGCTGACCAGCGGCTGATTGATGATTTGCAACGACTCCAGGGCCTGCGCTGCCGCGTGGAGTTGGCCGATTCCCCCGTCAATCAGGATGAGCCCCGGAAAGGGTTTTCCTTCTTCCTGCAAGCGGCGGTAACGACGCAAAACGGCTTCGCGCATGCTGGCGAAGTCGTCGTTTTGGCCAACGGGGACGGCGCTTTTGTCCTCGCCGCGAATAATAAATTTCCGGTAGTCGGATTTTTTCATGCGGCCGTTTTCCCAGACGACCAAGGAGGCGACCGTGTCCGTCCCCTGGGTGTGGGAAATGTCGAAACTTTCAATGCGCTTGGGTTCCTCGGCAAGATTGAGAGCGTTTTGCAGGGCTTCGGTGATGGCCCTGGATGTGGGTTGCAAAATACGGAAGCGCTGCTCAAATGAATGTTTGGCGTTGTTTTCTACCAAATCAAGAAATGCGCGTTTCGTTCCCCGCTGGGGCGTACCGATCTCCACTTTGTGATGGATGCGGTCCGAGAGAGTTTCTTCCAGTAGTTCGCGATCCTCGAAGTCCACCGGAACGTGGATTGCTTTCGGCAGGTATTCTGCTTCGAGGTACAGCTGTTTGAGGAGCGCCGGTACAAATTCTTTCGGATCAAATTCTTCGATGTCTTCCCAGTAAAATTCGCGACGGTCGACGACCCGCCCGCCGCGCAAGTGAAAAAGATTCGCCGCAACCAGCGGCGGCTCGGCGTAGTAGGCGAGAACATCAGTGTCGTCTCCCTGGGCCGAGGCAATGCGCTGGCGTTCTTCGATGTCTTCCAGCGTGCGCATAAGGTCGCGATAGATCGCGGCTTGTTCGTAGAGTTCCTGCTCGGCGGCGGCCGCCATGCGCTCTTCCAGGCTCTTGAGCAAATCCCCGCGACGTCCTTCAAGCAGCAGCCGTACGTCGCGCACCGCTTCAGCGTAACGGTCTGCCGTTGTGAGGCCGGCAACGCACGGGCCCAGGCAACGATGAATGTGATACTGCAGGCACGGGCGCGGATGATTGCGGTTGAGATCTACGGTGCAGGACGGAACGAGAAAACGCTTGTGGATGAAATGGAGAATGCGCCGCGCAAAGCCCGCGGGAAAATAGGGGCCGAAATAAAGTGCCCCGTCGCGCTTGACGCGGCGGGTGAAATAGACCCGCGGGTATTTGTCGGTGATGGTGAGCTTGATGTACGGATAGGTTTTGTCGTCGCGCAGAACGACGTTGAATTTGGGTTTGTACTTCTTGATTAAATTGTGTTCCAGAGCGAGCGCTTCGCGGGGATTGCCGACGATGATGGTTTCCAGATCGGCAATTTCACGGGCGAGCGAACCGGTTTTGGCATCGACCCAACTGGACTCGAGAAAATAGGAACGCACGCGGCTGCGCAGCGAGCTGGCCTTGCCCACGTACAAAATGCTGCCGCCGGCATCGCGGAACATATAGACGCCGGGCTGCTCTGGGAGTAAGGCGGCTTTTTCGCGGGGTTCCATGGAGATGTCCAGATAGTATGATACTCGATTCCGTGGAATGTGCTGGCTTCAGCCGGCGTAACGCCCGCCGGGTGCGGCCTGCCGCGCGCAACATTTCTCCGGGGATGGGGTTATCTGAGCATGCGGCTACGCATGCTCATTTACGACCTGACAACCGTCCTGCTGATCGCCTACTACACGCCGATTCTTCTCGGCTCCCGGGTTCTCAGGCGACTCCGCCCCGAGTCCCGACAAAACTAGCCGCGGGTCGCGCTGGCTTTGCCCGGAACCTAACTAGGGCCGTTCCCATTGAGCGGTTTTTGCGGAACGGAACACAGCATCAATCACCGCCATGTTCGCGATTGCATCTTCCAGAGGAACCGGCACCTCGCGATCCTCGCGAATCGCTTTTGAAAACTCGTCGCCCTGAATCGTGTATTGATTGCAGATTGGAAAAGTTTCCGTGGTTATGCCGCCGCCCGAGACATCGCCGCCATCGTCGACAAATATCCGCGTCTCTTTTTCGATCGGGGCGTTAAATGGGATTTCGATTTCAATTCTTCCCTTCGTACCGAAAAATTGCATCCGTTGATAGGGGACGAGTTGTGTGCTGCAGGTGAACGTCGCTTGTCCTGAAGGAAAATCCAGAATCACAGACGCCAGCCGGTCCACTTTAAAGTCGGGATCGTTTTCAACCAGCGCGATGACCCGGTGTGGCTCTTCGCCGAAAACGAACCGCGAGGTGGTGATGGGATAGCATCCGATATCGAATATTCCCCCACCGCCCCAGCCTGCAACATTGCGCACGTTCCGCTCATCGCGATTGAAGTAGCTGAAGTAACCGCCAATCGCCCGCAGATCTCCGATTTTTCCAGATCGAGCCAATTCCCGGGTGCGCAGCCATTGCGGATGCGTCTTTACCATGAAGGCTTCGCCGATTTTGACTTTGCAGCGGTCACGCACGGCGAGCAGGGTGCTGGCCTCGGCGGCGTCCAGACTGAGCGGCTTCTCGCACAACACGTGCTTCCCGGCTTCCGCCGCTTTCCTGGACCACGGAACATGCAGGTGATTGGGCAGCGGGTTGTAGACGGCTTCAATGTCCGGGTCGGCCAGCATTTCCTCGTATGAGCCATAGGCCTTGGCAATTCCCAGCCGGGCGGCGGCGTCCTGCGCCTTCTTCAAATCGCGCGAAGCAATGCCGGCAATCTCGCTGAATTCGCCCGCCTGCATTCCGGGAATTACTTTGCGTGTGGCGATTGAAGCCGCGCCCAGTACGCCCCATTTCACTTTTTTCGCGCTCATGTTCCCCCCTACGATTTATCCGCACATGTTTTTATCACGAATCGTCCAGGCGCAAAACCAGCGGCCGCATCGTCACTTTTCACCCTGCGAAAGTCCCGCTGCGGACATTTTTTCATTTCAAAAGTCGCAGTGTTTATGCGATGGTGTTTCGGTAACAAACTGCTCTATAGCGGCTTCACCGGAGAAAGACCCCATGTCCCGAATTTTTGTTGTTCTTGCGCTTCTTTTCGTCGCTGCTTCAGCCGAGCCGCAAACTTTCGTTCCACCGCAGGCGCAGTCCTCCGACCGGGTCGTGCAGCTTTTACGGGAACTCACCGATGCCCCGGGGCCTCCGGGTTATGAAGAAGCCGTCAGGAAACTCATGGCCGATCACATGCGCGAATTCTCGAGCAAGGTTTCCTATGACGGCCTGGGTTCGGTTATCGCGCAGCAAGGCGACGCCGGCCCGCGCATTATGCTGGACGCCCACATGGATGAGCTGGGCGGAATGGTTCGCCGCATTCGTCCGGACGGTTTCATTTCGATGCAGATGCTGGGATTCTGGCTGGCGGCAGCGCTGCCCGATCAGCGATGGGTGATTCTCGGCTCAAAAGGTGCCGTGCCCGCCGTCACCGATATTTGGGACGCGCACATCGCACCCCACGACCCGCAGGGTGGCACGCAAAAGCAGGACCTTTATCTGGACACCGGAGCGCGCAGCGCCGCCGACGTTGCCGCCCTGGGAATTTCTCCCGGCGACCCCGTCGTGCCGGTCACCGATTTTGCCATTCTGGCCAACAATCGTTACGTTGCAAAAGCCTGGGATGATCGCGTCGGTTGCGCCGTGATGCTGGAAGTGATGCGCCGCCTGGTGAAGACTTCGCATCCCAATCAGGTTTTCTACGCTGCCACGGTCCAGGAAGAAGGGAGTGGTGAAATGCGTGGCGCGCAAACCTCTGTACGCAGCATCGATCCTGATCTTGGTTTTAGTCTCGAAGTGGGCATCCCGAATGATGTTCCAGGACCCGGAGCTGAAGCCGCGCAGGAAGTTCTCGGCGGCGGCCCCGGCATGATGCTTTACACCTTCAGCGAACTGCCCAACCGGAAGCTGGTAGCCTACGTAAAACAAGTCGCCGCCGACAATCATATTCCGCTGCAATTCGATTTTGTCGGGGGATTCGGAGACGATGCCGGCGCGATAAAGCTCAACAAGACCGGCGTGCCGGTCACCACCGTTCTCGTTCCGGCGCGCTCAACCCACGCCCACAACGGCATCATTGATCGCGCAGACTTCGACCGCACTGTCGAACTTATGGTCGCGCTCCTGCAATCGCTCGATGCCCCTACGGTTGCCAAAATCAAGAGTTTTGAACCCGCAAAATAATTGCGCCGGGCCGCGTTCGCGCATATCATTCCCCACGCGTTGCTATCGCTGACGGAGAATCCTTCTATGCGCTCGAGGCCCTGCATTCTCGCCCTTTTCATTTTGAGCGCCCTTACGCTGGCAGCCGCAATAGCGAACGCTGCGCCCGGGCCACAGTTCTCGGTGCGCTTCGCCCCCTCGCGCAGCGCCGCCGCACTCGACGGCCGCGTGTTCATCCTGCTTTCCACGAGTCCGGACGCCGAGCCGCGGATGCAGATCAACGGCTCCGTCAATTCCCAACTCATTTTTGGCCTCGACGTGGACGCCTGGCAACCCGATCAGCCCATCGTTGTCAACGAAAACGCCTATGGCTATCCAGTCAAGAATCTTCGCGACCTCAAACCCGGCGAATATTACGTGCAAGCTCTTTTGCATCGCTACGAGACGTTCCACCGCGCCGATGGCCACACGGTAAAACTGCCGATGGACCGCGGCGAAGGCCAGCACTGGAATGTCGCTCCCGGGAATCTGTACAGCAAGCCGCAAAAAATGACGATTGGCGCCGACACGCGGGTTTCCATCGTCCTCGATCAGGAAATTCCCGCCATTGCCGAGCCCCAGGACACCAAGTACATCAAGCATTTAAAGGTTCAGAGCAAGGTACTCACGCAATTCTGGGGACGGCCGATGTTCCTCAGCGCAAATGTTCTGCTTCCGGAAGGTTTTGATTCGCATCCCGACGCGCATTACCCGCTCGCCATTTTTGAAGATCACTTCAATCACGACTTCGAAGGTCTGCGCACCGCGCCGCCCGATCCCAGCCTGAAGCCGGACTATTCCGAGCGGTTTCATCTCGCCGGCTACAATCGCATTCAACAGGAAGAAGCGTACAAGTTCTACCAGCAGTGGACCGGAGCAAGTTTCCCGCGTCTGCTGGTCGTGCAAATCAATCATGCGAATCCGTATTACGACGACTCCTATGCGGTAAATTCAGCTAACCTCGGCCCGTACGGCGACGCGATTGAAGACGAACTGATCCCCGCCATCGAAAAGCAATTCCGCGGCATTGGCCAGGGTTGGGCACGGTTCGTTTACGGCGGTTCGACCGGTGGATGGATTTCCATGGCCGTGCAAATGTTTTATCCCGATCACTATAACGGCGCCTTCATCGCCTGCCCCGATCCGGTCGATTTCCGCTCCTTTACGACCATCAACATTTACAAGGATAAGAATGCTTTCTACATCCCCGGTCCGCACCAGCAATTTCCGCGCTTCGGCGAACGCGATTATCTGGGACGCACTCTCGCCACCGTGCAATCACTAAATCAATACGAGCTTGCGCTCGGCAGCCACGCCCGGTCCGGCGAACAATTCGACATTTGGCAAGCCGTCTACAGCCCGGTCGGCAAGGACGGATATCCGCAACCCATTTTTGATAAGGACACGGGAGTGATCGATCCCGCTGTCGCCGCGTATTGGAAAGAGCACTATGATTTAAGTGCGATTTTGCAACGCGACTGGGCCACGCTCGGCCCCCGCGTCCGCGGCAAACTCAATATTTATGTGGGGACCGCCGATACCTATTTTCTCGACGCCGCCGTATACCAACTCGAAGATTTTCTGAAGGCCACCAAGAATCCGCCCTACGACGGCGAAGTCCAATACGGCATTGGCGCCGAACACTGCTGGAACGGGGACCCCCATCTTCCAAACGCCTATTCCCGGCTGCACTACAACACCATGTATCTGCCCAAAATCCTCGACCGCATCGCCAAAACAGCCCCGCCAGGCGCCGACCTCACCAGCTGGAAATACTAAATTCGCCCGCGCAAACTATCGGCAGAACGACCGCGGGCCCGTCGTCGCCAGCTTGCGCGCTCGATCGCCGCTTAGCCGGCCTACCTGACAGGCGGCATCACCTGGCCCCCCGGGACGAATTTGCAACCGCGCAATTTTTGGTAACCTTCGCCCACCCCGGGACATCCCATGGCGCAGGAGAACTCCATGCCACAAAGCAAATCCGCCGTAAAAGTCGCCTTATGGGTGATGCTCGAAGCCAAGCCGGGCCGCGAACAGGAGGTTGCTGATTTCCTGGAAAGCGCACTGCCGCTGGTGGAGGCCGAGCCCGCGACACTTACCTGGTACGCGGTTAAGATCGGCCCAACGACGTTCGGCATCTTCGACACGTTTGCC